>Ga0182011_10000193_pt1 | contig 51162 bp, 50 predicted proteins | sample 711E1DmetaG_FD_120481 | JGI IMG/M metagenome (GOLD analysis project Ga0182011, IMG submission 120481) | Permafrost microbial communities from Stordalen Mire, Sweden - 711E1D metaG | ecosystem: Environmental > Terrestrial > Soil > Wetlands > Permafrost | place: Sweden: Stordalen | collected...
GGAACGATCGTCCCGAGCGAGTTCGAGACGGCGGTGATGGCAACGATCCTCAACCGGCCACCGCTCGCGAATAGCTCCAGCTCGCCCAGCTCCAGCTCGCCCTCACTCGTCACCGGAACGACTTTGAACTCCGCGCCGGTGCGCCTGGCGACCTCCTGCCAGGGCACGAAGTTGGAGTGGTGCTCGAGCTCGCTCGCCAGAACGATGTCGCCCGGGCCAAGGTTCTCCAGGCCCCAGGCGTAAGCAACGAGGTTCAGGCCTTCGGTCGTGTTGCGTGTGAAGACGATCTCCCGTGGCGAGCCGGCGTTGACAAAAGCGCGCGCCTTTTCGCGCGCCTGCTCGTAGGCCGCGTCGGCGCGCTCCGCCAGCGCATATACACCGCGACCGACGTTGGAGTAGGAATGCTCGTAGAAGTCTTCCAGCGCTTCCAGAACCTGCCGCGGTTTTTGCGAGCTCACGGCCGAATCGAGAAAGGAGAGCGGCTTTCCCTCCTCGAGCTGCTCGAAGATCGGGAAGTCGGCGCGGATCAGGCGCGCGTCCAGCTTGGCGGTTTGCTTCACGGCCACCGGCCTATCGTACCGAGCCGGCTATTCCTTCCCGCCTCGCCTGCTTCACGCGCCGTTCGCGCCGGCTATCCGGTGGCCCTCCGACTCCAGCACATGAACTGCGCGCTCGAGATCCTGCTCGCGAACGAGCAGGTAGTCGGTATCGAAGGTAGAGAGTGCAAAGAGCGCTATCTCAGCCCGCGCCAGAGAGCCGCTCAGCGCCGCGAGAATCCCGACCAGCGAGAAGTCGAGCGGGCCCATCACCTTGAGCGCGCGCCAGCCAGGCTCGCTCGTGACCGACGCCGGTATCGAGTCCGCCGCCGAGATGATCGAGAGCTCGTCTGGCGTCCTGACCAGCGCCAGCAACTCTCCCCGCGCCCATTCGGGAGCGGGCTCGTCTGGCGAAAGCCGGCTCACCGCGTAGGTTCCCGCAAGCAGGTGTATATCGAGACCGGTCATCTCAACTCAGATAAAAAAGGACGTCCAGACCGGTGCTACCGTGTCGTGAACGCCCTTTTGCCTTCGAGCTTAGGCCGCCGCGAAAGCTCCTTCAACCCTTTCTCAATCCTCGCGCAAGCGGATGGTGATCTTGTCGCCCGGCGCGGCGCCGAACATGTTCGCCGCGTCGCCACCCGATATCGCGACCGCGAGATTCTGGAACGAGTCCTCGTAGAGCATGATGTCGCCGCGCCTGGCGTCGGAAAAGGTGCGAGCGGTGATCGCGTAGTAGCGCTCTCCTCCGTGCTCGAGCTCGACCCTCTTTCCGACCGAGAGGCCGAGCGCCTCGAGATGCTCGTTACGGATGTTGAGCTGCATGTTCCCGAAGCGATCGGTGTCGACGACGACGGCTCTGATCCGGCCGCGGCGCGACTCCGGCTTGGGGATGTCCAGCCGTACGAGCTCGGCCAGCCCGAGGCTCGGACCGAGATCTTCGATCGGCACGCCGAGCGCGAGATGGGCCGCCGCCGGCGAGAAGACGTCGCGGCCGTGAAAGGTCGGCGCGATCTCCTTCATCGCATAGGCGGGGTTGGTGATTTGATGCGCCCGCGCGAGGCCACCCATGCGATCGGCGGCGGGCAGCAAAAGCCCGTTGTCGGGACCGACATAGAGGCGCCCGCTCTTGTCTTCGACCGCAATCACCCGACGATCGGTGCCGACGCCCGGATCGACCACCGCGAGGTGCACCGCCGGCGGCATGTAGGGAATCGTGTCGGCGAGAGTCAGAGCCGCCTGGAGAACGCGCCGAGGCTCGATCCCGTGCGTGATGTCGATGATCTCGACATCCGGGGCAATGCTCTTGATCACGCCGTGGCAGGTGCCGACGAAATCGTCCTGGAGACCGAAGTCGGTCAAGAAGGTGATGAAGCGGAAACGCATGGTCTGCTCCATTGTCACCGCTTCGGCAGCGAATACCAAAGCCCTGTTGAGGCATCGCTCAAGCGAAACCTGCGCGGTTCAGAGGAGCGCATCGACGGCGGCAAAGACAAGGAACACGATCGCGATGACGCCGTTGACGGTGAAGAAGGCCGCATTCAGCCGGCGCAGATCGCTCGGCGAGACGATCAGGTGCTCGTAGAGAAGAAGCGCGCCGACGGCAGCGACACCAAGGCCCCAGACGACTCCGGCTCCGCCCACGATGCCGGCGACGGCGAGCGCCAAGACGGTGACGAGATGGAGGGTTCTAGCAGCCCAGAAGGTTGCAGGCACGCCAAAGCGCACCGCGAAAGAATGAAGTCCCTGCTCGCGATCGACCTGCAAATCGAAGAGTCCGTAGAGAAGGTCGAAGCCGGCGATCCAACAGGCGACGCCGATCCAGAGCGCGAACGGCGTCAGAGTGAGCGACCTACCGACCGCGAGCCAGGCGGCGAGCGGTGCCAGACCGTTGGTCGCCCCCAACCAGAAGTGGCAGAGCCAGGTCGCTCGCTTCAGGTACGGGTAGATGATGAACGCCGCGACCGGTATCGGCCACAGATAGCGAACGACGGGCGCCAGCTGAAATGTCGCCGCCACCAGTAACGCGAGAGCCGCGAGGCAGAAGACGGCCACCTGCCACAACGTCAGTCGCCCGCTCGGAAGCTCCCGCTCGGCCGTGCGCGGATTTCGCGCATCGATCTCGCGATCAACCGCACGGTTGATCCCCATCGCCAGCGAGCGCGCGCCGACCATGGCCAGCGTGATCCAGAGCAACTCGCCCCAACCGGGAAGGTCATTCGCCTGGCGATAGGCGAGCAGCGCACCAACGTAGGCGAAGGGAAGAGCGAAGAGCGTGTGCTCGAGCTTGACCAGGGAAACGAGGCGCCGGACGATCGACGTTCGCGAACGCGCTCCGGCTGCTGTCATACGCCGTCTTCCGGCTTTGTCGCGGTATCACCCAACCGGGCTCTGCTCGCCAGACAACCGCCTAGATCGTGTAGCAACCCGTCGATCCACCAGGGCAGGTCGTGCTCGCGAACCCAGGCGCGAATGCCCTCAATCCAGTGCTGCCGCACGCCCGCCGGCAGCGTCAGAGCTTCGTAGATCGCATCTGCCTGAGAGCCGATGTCGAAGGGATCGATCGTCAGCGAGAAGGTACCGAGCTCCTCGTGCGCTCCGGTGTTCTCGGAAAGAATGAGCACGCCGTCTCGCTCGTTCGCCAGCGGAGCCTCCTTGGCCACCAGGTTCAGCCCGTCGGAGACGGCATTCACGAATAAGGCGTCGTACTGCTTATAGGCGGCGATCGACTGATATACGTCGTCTTCGATCTGCAGATCGATTGGAATCCAGCCGGGCTGCTGGAAGCGCTCGTTGATGCGCAGCGCCTCGAGCTGAATCGCCTCTAGGTAGTCCTCGTATTCGGGGATGTCCAGGCGCGAGGGATCGAGGCAGGAGAGCATCGAGACGCGCTTGTGAAAATCGTGGTGACGCTCAAGGAAGAGCTCGTAGGCACGAAAGCCTCTCACGATGTTCTTGGAAGGGTCGGTGCGATCGACGCGCACGACCAGGAACTCCGGTCTTGTCTCGACGATGTGGCGCTCGTGCTCCTGGACCCTCGGGTCCTCGGCCAGCTTCTCCAGCTCGCGCGGATCGATCGAGATAGCTCGAGCGCTCAAACAGGTCGTCGCTCCAGCGTAGGAGAGCGCGATCTTGCCCGGGACGCGCTCGGCGTTCGCTATCGACTCCGCCGAATGGATGAAGTTGCCGCGCCAGCGCGTGGTGTGAAAGCCGATCACGTCGTTCGCCAGCAGCCCGTCGTGGATGGCGGCGCTGATCTCCCCGGGCAGGACGTGCCAGCAGCTGAGCGGCGGCCAGGGGATGTGCACGAAATGGAGCAGAGCGGCTTCTGGGGCCTGCGCCCGCACCATCCGCGGCGCCAGATAGAGGTGGTAATCGTTGAAGAAGACGATCGCCTCCGGCCGCCTCGACAGTTCCTCGATCGCCGCTTCGGCGAAAGCCGCGTTGATCGGCGCATATCCGTCTCTCCAGGCCTCCAGTAGCTTGCTTCGCTCGTAGTCCGGCTCCCGAATCAGATCCCAGAGACTGTGCTGAGCGAACCAGAGCGTTGGATTGGCTACGACGTTGTAGTACTGGTCGTAGGCCGAGCACTCGTGCGCCAGCAGGCGCAGGCGGTAATCGGCGCCGTTCTCGAGGCGATCCTCGACCGCCCGGCCCCCGCTCTCCTCGGCAATCTCCCGATCGACATCGCTCATCGCGCTGGCGATCCAGGTCACGTCGTGATGCAGGGCCAGGCTCCCGAGCGCCGTTACGAGGCCGCCACCTCCGCGTTTTGCCTCGCGAGCCTGCTCGGGCCCGCGTTGAAAGGTGACCGGACCCCGGTTCGAGACGATGATGATCTCTCGCCGCTTGCTCACGCAGCAGAAGCCTACTCGCTCGGCTTTCGCACCAGGTCTCTTTTATCGTCAGATGTGGGCGATCAACTCGTTCTCGGCGCCACCGGTGTCGTGCCCGAGCAGGTGGTTGAAGAGCACGAGCCAGTCGCGGAGAAGGCGCGGGGTGAGGAACTTGTGCCTCACGTCTTCCTTTCCGAGTAATGCACGCCTACGGGCCATCTCTGGGTCGCGCAAGGCTTCGAGACAAGCCTCCGCGCATTCCTCCGGCGAGGACACCAGGCGGCCGGTCTCACCGTCGCGAATCTGAGTCACTATGCCGCCCACACGTCCGGCCACGGTCGGCCTTCCTTTCCAGAGCGCTTCCGAGACCGTCAAACCGAAGCCCTCGCGGATCGACTTCTGAATCACGACGGCGGAGTAGACCTGGAAGGCGTTCACTTCCACCGAGCCAACGTTGTTCAGATTCGAGAGGATGTAGATATCGGGGTCGTCGCCCGCATAGGCAACGGTCTTGTTGTAGTACTCCCAGCCCTCGGGGTCGTCGTGTGCCATCGATCCGACGAGGGCCAACTGAATCTCCGGGAACTCACGCTTGACCATCCGGTAGGCGTCGATCACGCCGAGCGGATCCTTCCAGGGGTCGAAGCGGGAGACCTGCGTAAGAAGCGGGCGCTCCACGTCGATTCCAAACTGATCGAGAATGTAGGCGGCGTCCTCGTACGACAGAGCCATGTTCTTCGGCGCCAGCGGATCGATCGCCGGCGGCCAGATAAACGCTGGTGGTAGCCCGGCCCGCGCGGGAACGTACTGCGCGAGGTGGAAGATCATCGCGTCGTATTGCGATATCGACGGAGCCAGAAAATCGAGCACCTCGGGGTTCGGCTCCGACATATCGATGTGGAAGCGCCAGACCCACTTCGCCTTCGAGGAGGAGAAGTGGTCGATCACGCCTACCGGCTGCGGATCGTGGACGATGATCACGTCGTAGTCCGAGTCGTCGATTTGCGCTGCGTTAAGCTGGTTGTAGCGACGGAAGATCTCGCGATCCTCTTCCGTAAGGCCGCGGCGATCGCCTTGAAGCGCATTGTGGACGGCCTTCGTAACGTTGAAGAACTCCTCCTGGCCCTGGATGATTCGCCATTCGGCCTCGAGCCCGGCGTCGCGCATGATCGGAACGAGCGTGTACAGAATCTCGGCGACGCCTCCGCCGAACGCAGTCGCCGACAGGTGCAGTACACGCAGACCGCGGATCGGCTCGACCAGGCGCTTAATCTCCTCCATCAGGCCGCGCGGGGCAAGCGAAGCGTAGTCGGCAAGCGACTTGTGCCCCGTGTTCACGAGCTGCAACATCGTCCCGGAGCGCGTGCTCCGAGACTTCCGTCGTTCGCCCGGGCGGACTTCTCTTAGGAGTCGAGTCTTTTTACGAATCGCAGACGTGATCCGCCGCCCATCTTCTCGCTGATCTCGAGGTCGTCGACGATCGCGCGAATGATCGCGATCCCGAGCCCTCCTTCACCGAAGTCGATCTCTTCGAGGCCGCTCGGCGGCACGAAGCCGCGTCCCTGGTCGCAGACCTCGACGATCAGGCGGTCGGGTTGGAGCTCGTAGAGAATCTCAACTGTCCCCTCGCCGGAGGCGTAGGCGTGTCGAACCGAGTTCGAGCAAGCCTCGGTCAATGCCAGCTTGAGATCGGCCAGGGTCTCTTCCGGGAGTTCTCGTACGCGTGCCAGAGCCGTCAGAGCCAAGCGCCCGAGCGTGATGTACTCGGCCTTCGCCGGGATTGTGAGGTTGATGATTGCGCTTTCCGAGCTCATCGCAGATTCCGCACCGCTTTCCGATCCCGAACGAATCTAGTCTCAGGATACGACAAACGCGGGAAGTGTATTCCCTCGCCGCACGGCATTCATGCCTTCAGCTGTCTGGCGAGGCCATGGAGAAGGGCTCTCGCCGGCACAGGACGCCGCTATGGCCGGCCTTCGATATTTCCTCGCGCGCCGTTTCCACGTGGAAACGGTGTTAGCTCAGTCATCCTCTTCGTTTTTCGCCAGCGGTAGCGAGAGAACGAACCGCGTTGCTCCAAGTCGCGAATCTACTGCTAGATCACCGTTCATCCGCCGCGCCCATTCGCGCGCAATCGCCAGGCCCAGGCCGCTACCCGAGGACTTCTCTCCCTCCAGGCGGTAGAAGCGCTCGAAGATCCGTTCTTGCTGGTCGACGGGAATACCCTGACCACCATCCTCGACGATCAATAGCGAACGGCCGTCCTCCTGCTCCGTGCCGATCGAGACCGAGATGCCGCGAGGCGTGTGGACAAGCGCATTCTCGAGCAGTATCCGGCCGATCTGGAGTGTTCGCTGCTCGTCGGCCTCGGCGATCGTCTCGGCGTCGTTGGAGGTCGAGAGCGGATGCTCGGAGAGCTCGGCTGCGGCTTCGAACTCTCGCTTCAGCGATTCCACCAGAGGCGTCAGAGCCAGCGGCTCGCGAGCCAGGTCGATCTTGTCGGCGTCGAGACGCGAGAGGTCGAGCAGGGCCGTCGCCAACCTGTTGAGACGATCCACCTGGGCGCGCATCGTCTCCAGGAACTCCTGCCTGTTTGCTTCGTCCATCTCCTCTTCGCTGAGGAGCTCCAGCGAGCCGGAAAGAGCGAAGATCGGCGTTCTGAGCTCATGTGAGGCGTTGGCAATGAACTCGCGGCGCGCCTCATCCAACTGCGCCAGGCGCTGACGCATGCGCTCGAAACTGCGCGCGAGCTGCCCGACCTCGTCGTCGCCTTCGGCCTCGATCGGCTGCTCCAGCGAGCCCGCGGCAATCCTGTCGGCGCCACGCTCGAGGCGGTGGATGCGCGATGTGAGCCGGCGAGCGCCCAGAACGCCGATCAGGAGCGCGATCAACAGAGAGGGAATCGCTGCGATCAAGAGTTGCTTTCGTACTGCCGCCACGCTTTGTTTCGCTTCGCGGAGCGAGCCCGAGAGGAGCACGAGATAAGGCGATCCGGTAATCGGTACCGCCACCTCGGCGAGATTGGCGCCATCTCGATGCACGGTTCCGCGTGCTACTCGCCCGTTCTTGGCGGCTTTGAGGGCGATCGGGTCAGACACGATCGCGCCCGAGTTGGCGAGTCGTGAGTCGGCGTACACCAACAGCTTGAGCGGCGGCCCCACAGTCGAAAACACGATTATCCGCGCATTGAGCGCCGAGGCGCTGTTCTCGACTCGGGTCTGGAAAGAGAACCTGTCATCGCTGGTGGCGCCCACGGCGATTCCCTCAGCCGCGCGTTGTAACCCGTCCAATCTGTTCGAGACGAGCTGGTGATCGAGCGTCGGGACGACGACTAGATAACTCGTCGCAAGCGCGACGAGAACGAGCACGACCAGCGCCGTGATCAGCTGACCGCTTACATTCCTGAGCGCTTTCATGGCTCCCGCAGGCGGTAGCCCACTCCGCGAACAGTGAGAATCAGCTCGGGCTTGCTCGCATCTCGCTCGAGCTTCTCGCGTAGGTGGCGCACGTGCACGTCCACCGTCCTCGGATCCCTAAATTGCGAACTGCCCCAGATCTTTTCGAGCAGATCGAACCTGGAGAAGACGCGCCCCGGCTGCTCGGCGAGAAAGCGCACCAGTTCGAACTCCACATAGGTCAGCTCTTTGCTCTCGCCCTCCACCTCAACCTGCCGCCGCGCGGGATGAATACGAAGCGGACCGATCTCGATCGCTGCGCTGGAGCTCGCGAGCGGCGTCAGGGAAGCTCGCCTGAGTAGCGCGCGCACCCGGCTGCGGAACTCGCGGATCGAAAAGGGCTTGGTGATGTAATCGTCGGCTCCGATCTCGAGGCCGACCACCTTGTCGATCTCCTCGTCGCGAGCAGTCAACATGATGATCGGGACTGCGCTGCGCGCGCGCAGGCGGCGGCAGACCTCCAGGCCGTCCAGCTTCGGCAGCGCGAGATCGAGAACTACTAGATCGATGGCCTCTTCGTCGAAGCGACGGAGAGCGACCTCGCCATCCCGCGCTTCGACGACGCGATACCCGTCTTTTTGCAGCGGGAAAGTGAGTAGTTTCTGGATCGCGTCCTCGTCATCGACGAGAAGGATCGTGGGAGAGTCCTGCATGCCTAGTCCCAGCCTGATCCCTACTATAACCACACGGTGAGAGTCCCAACGCGGCCCAGACCACGGCCGGCGAGACCGCGACCCGGTTCGCTCGAACGGCCGCTCAGCGCGCGAATCTATCGCGGCGCCTGGTTCATCGTGGTGATCCCTGTCCTGATCGTCGCCTTCAGCGTCGCTCGGCAGCAAACGCTCGCAGTGCCGTCCCTGACTTCCAGTTTTGATCGTGACGCGGTTGTTCAGACCATGGACGACGAGCTTGCCCCCAATAACCCCGATCGAAGTCCTGGCTCGGCGAGCAGCGAAGCGCTTCGCAACTGGATCGTGGATCAGTTCGGGGGGCTCGGGCTAAATACGAAGGTCGATCAGTTCGAAGCTCGTATTCCCGGCCTCGGCAAGGTCGGTTTGAGCAACGTCAGCGCAACCGTTCGCGGCCGTTCCGCGACGGAGATCGTCATCCTGGCTCACCGCGACAACAGCGGACTGGGGCCAGGGCCCAATGACAACGCCTCCGGTACGGCGGCGATGCTCGAGCTGGCTCGTGCCTACCAACACCAACAAAACAACGTATCGCCGCCCAAACCGGCACACACGCTCGTTTTTCTGTCCACCGACGGTGGGGCGTTTGGCGCGATCGGAGCTGCGCGCTTCGCCAAACTTCACAGCGCCGAGCATCGCATCGCCGCAGTGATAGTTCTCGACTCGATTGCCGGAACCGGCAAGCCGCGCGTCATCTTCAACGGTGACACAACCAGCTTGCCTCCGCCCGTCCTGGTCGCAACCGCGAGCCAAATCCTCAGCGACCAGCCCAACGCCGTCGTCACGCACACGAGCCCCCTCGATCAGTTGCTCGACCTGGCCTTCCCGTTCAGCCTCTACGAGCAGGCGCCTTTTGTCGCACGAGACATTCCGGCTGTGACACTTACTACCGCCGGCGACAGGTATCCCAACCCGCTCACCGACACGGTTGAACAGATCGAGACCAACAGGACCACGAAAGCGCACCTGACCCAGATCGGGCTAGCCACAGAGCAACTGCTGGCCGCACTCGACCAGGGCGCCCCGGAGCCTCGCGTCAGCGGTGCCTCGTACATCTACCTGGGCGGGCGCTTCGTTCACGGCTGGGCGATCCAGTTTCTGCTCATCTCCTTGCTCATTCCCGCCCTGGTGGCCATTGTCGATCTGTTCGCGCGCTGTCGCCGGCGCGCGATCGAGCTTCGGCCCGCGCTACGCAGTTTCATCCGCCGGCTGGGTTTCTGGTTCTCCCTCCTGGCGTTCTTCTGGTTCTTCGCCCTGGTCGGATTCTGGCCCGGAGGGGCGGGTCGACCGCTGTCGCCCGATATTTCCGCGGCCACCTCTGTTCCGCTGGGGGCGTTTGTCGCCTTCGCCTTCATCACCTTCGTCGCCTGGTTGATATCCCGCGATCGCCTACTACCGCGCAAGAAGACCAGCCCGGAGCAGGAACTGGCGGGCTACGCCTTCGCGCTACTTACAGTCGCAGGTGTCTCGCTCGCCGTCGCCTGGTTCAACAGCTACGCGCTTCTCTTTCTGATTCCGCCGCTCCACGTCTGGATCTGGATGCCCCAGATACGCCATCATCGCCCCTGGGCTCCTCTGGCACTGCTCTTCACCGGCCTGCTCGGGCCTCTCCTCATCTTCTGGGAGCTGGCGGTGCGCCTACATCTCGGTTTGAGCGTGTTCTGGTACGTGGCGGCGCTCGCGGCCGTCGGCTTCCTCAAGTTACGGTTCTTGATCGTCGCAACTGTTCTCGCCGCTGCCGCCGCGCAACTTGCTGCTCTCAGCGTCGGCCGCTACGCGCCCTACCCGGCCGCGAGCGAGCGCCCGACGTTGCTGCTCCCGCAGCGGCTCGCACATCGCCTCAGCGCGCTGACAAAGCACTGAAGCGGCGCGCGGACGGAACGGCGCGTCCACAGCGACTGACTGCTCAGTGGCCCGTCGTGACAGGCGGCGCGGTCGTAGTGACAGGCGGCGCGGTCGTAGTGACAGGCGGCGCGGTCGTAGTGACAGGCGGCGCGGTCGTCTTCGTGGTCGTTGCATGCGTTGTCGCCCGCGTCGTTGTCGCCCGCGTCGTTGTCGCACTCGTTGTCGTCGCACTCGTTGTCGTGGACGGGTAGGTAGTCGTTGAGCCGAGGTAGCCGTAGCTCCCCTTGGTCCAGGGAGTGAACCTTGCCGCTGTCTTGGGGGCTGCAAAATCGCGCTCCGGCATGCTCGCCATCGCCGGTGACATGAAGTCATGCCAGATCGAGGCCGGGATGTTGCCTCCGGCGAGTGCGACTCCGTGCACGTATACGCCTCTCTCTGCGTCCGGGTAACCGACCCAAACAGCCGTCGCGAGCTGTGGCGTATAGCCGCAAAGCCAGCCGTCGGCGTGGTCCTCGGTCGTACCTGTCTTTCCCGCCGCGATTCGGCCGAAGTAAGCACCCACGGCGGTGCCGCTGGTCATATTCGTCTCGAGCACCTTGGTCACCTCGTAGGCAACCCAATCCGGGATCACCCGCTCGCGCTTCGGCTTGCCCCAGCCGGCGCTGTGATCCACCTTGCCGTCGGGCAGTACGACCTTCGTTATCGCCAGCGGCTCGGAGTACATTCCGCCCGCCGCGATCGTGGCGTAGGCGCTGGCCATCTCGAGCGGCGAGACAGCGTCGCTACCAAGTCCCATCGCTGGCACCACGTCGAGCTTCGTCTGGCGAATGCCGAGCTTATAGGCCATGTCGGCGACGTTCTGCGGGCCTGTATCGAGGGTCAGCTGAGCAAAGACGGTGTTGTCGGACTGCCACGTCGCGCTCGCCACCGAGATCGTGCCGGCGTAGGTGTTGCTGTACGTGTGCACCGACCAGGGCGGGAGGCTCGGATCGGGCTGGTAGGTAAAGGGTGCCGAGGTGTAGTAGGTCGAGTACGGGTCCATGCCCTGTGAAATTGCCGAGGCGAGAACGATGGTCTTGAAAGTCGATCCGGGCTGGCGCTTGGCCTGAGAGGCGAGGTTGAACTGGTTGTTCGCCTTACCCGGGATGACCCCGGTCATCGCCTTGATGGCACCTGTTCGCGGATCGATGGCGATGACGGCCGAGGCGGGGTCTGTTCTGTAATAGAGGTTGTCGCGGATCGCCTTCCTGGCCAACCGCTGCATGCGCGGATTGATCGTCGTGTAGACGTGAAGGCCTCCGGAGCGCACCGTCGCGGCGCCGTATTGATCGACCAGTTGATCGGTGACATAGTCGAAGAAATACGGCTCGCGGATGTTCTTGTAGATCTTCCCGGACTTGAGACGGATCGGCGCAGCGACGGCCTTCTCGTACTGCGCGTGGTTGATGTCGTTGTTGTCGAGCATCGCCTTCAGCACTTCGTTTCGGCGCGTGAGCGCGGCGGGCTTGTTGTAGAACGGGTCGTAGCTACTCGGCGCCTGGGGCAGGCCGGCGAGAAGCGCCGCTTGCACCAACGTCAACTGGCTGGCGTGCTCGGAAAAGTAGGTCTCCGCCGCCGCCTCGACGCCGTAGGCGTTCGCGCCGTAGAAGACCTGGTTCATATAGGCCGTCAGGATGTCCTGCTTCGACCAGGCCTGATCGAGCTTGCGGGCCAGGCAGACCTCCTTCAGCTTGCGACTGATGGTTCGCTCGTGATTAGAGATGTAGAGGTTACGAGCCAGCTGCTGGGTGATTGTCGACGCGCCCTGGACGGTCTTACGAGCACGGAGATCGGCGATGGCGGCGCGAACGATGCCGACGTAATCGACTCCTCCGTGATGGTAGAAACGCCTGTCCTCGATCGCCACCACGGCCTTCGGCATCCAACCTGAGATCTCGTTCCACTGCACTACCTGCCGGTTTTGCGCCGTCTGGATCGAGCCGAGAAGCGAGCCGTCGGCCGCGTAGACAAAGGAATTCTCGCCCATCGTCACCGGCTTCAGCGACGAGAGGCTGCAGTTGGTGAAGACGATCGCTCCGCCGGTGACGCCGCCGATTCCCAGCAGCAGAGCAGCGGCGCCGACAACGCCGAGGATCATCTTCTTGGTGTGGTGGCGGCGCTCCAGCCGGGCTCGATGGCGCCGCTGACGGCGGCGCATATCGGCGTACTCGTCACTGGTTCGCGCGCGGCTCGCCGGGCTCACCCGCTTCTTTCTCGAAGGCGGGCTCAAGCGAACGCCCCATCACTCCGTAGTCGTTCGTGCACGCGCATCCTCAGCTCCTTTTCGAGCGCATCCGCAGATGCGGCATCGGGAGCGACCGCTCGAATACAGATAGTCGCCTTGTCGGCCAGCTCGCCCAAGAAAATCTGAAGCTCTCTCTCGTCTGCAAGCGTCTCCTTCAAACCGGCCACGACCTTCTCGAGCTCGAGCTCGATCGGAACCTGCACGCGGACTTCAGCAAGCGTTTCATGCCTTCGGATCGAGAAGTTTTTAATGGTATCTGAGGCAAGCTTCTCGTTGGGGATCACGAGGCGCGAGCCGTCAGCCAGGCGGATGAAGGTGTAGTTGAGGGTGATCTCCTCGACCGTCCCGCGCTCGCCCGAAGTCTCGACCACGTCGCCGATCCGCAACGGCTGGGTGGTGGCGATCATCAGCCCGGCGATCACGTTGGCGATCGTCGTCCGCGCGGCGAAACCAAAGACGATGCCGATGATCGCCGAGGAAGCGAGGATTCCACCCGCCACAGCTCTCACCTGAGGAATGACGAGGAGTGCCGAGAGCAGACCCACGAAGACGATGCCCGCGCGCACGCTGCGCCTAAGTATCCGGTAACGGGTGATCGCGCCCGGATCGAGCTTTCGCCGGCGAAGCGCGCGATCGGCGATCTCCGAGATGATGAACGTGAGCGCGATGACGACGCCGAGAACGGCCAGGCGGTACCAATCCCAGTCGGGCATAGATCCCTATTCAACAGAGGAAGGCGACTTCCTCAGCATCTGTAACGAACTGGCCCGATAGGCCGAAGTCGAACGGCGCCGATATCATCGGGGCGAAGTGCGAACGCTTTCTGCAGCTCGTCGTTGGCCTTTAAAGACGGTGCCTCTGCGCCGACTCTCGCTGCTCGCGCTTCCGCTCGCTCTGGCCCTGCCTTTCGTCCTCAGTGCATGCGGCGAGAAGTCGGAGCCGACCGGCGCGGGCGTTCGCCTCTATCCGGTCTCGGTCCACGACGCGGACGGCCAGGTCGTGACTTTGAGGGCCAAGCCGAAGGCGATCGCGGTGGCCGGAGGCGCGTCAGCGGAACTGGCCTCGGCGCTGGGGCTCGCGGCGACTCGGGTTGGGACGGGCAGCGGCCAGCTCGATCTCGGCCTGATAAGCAAGCTGAAGCCTCAACTCATTCTCGTCGGCTCGGGGATCGACAAGATCGCAGTCAGGAAGGCACGGGCACTTGGACCCGCCGCCTACGTGGTGCCCGACCAGACACTCGACGGCATCGAGCAGGCGCTGTCCGACGTCAGCCTGCTCACCGGCGTGCCGGTACGGGGAAGGATGGAAAGAAAGCAGCTCTTTGAGGGGCGCGAGTCAGTACGAACCGCACTCGCCACTGCGAAGCCGGTGCGGGTCTTCATCGATCTCGGCCGGTTCACCACCGCTTCGGACAGCTCTTTCATCGGCAGCCTGATCCGCGAAGCGGGCGGAATCGACGTCGCCGGGCCCGACGCGCAGGAGGGACCTTTCCCACTCCAGCGCCTGCGCCGACTTCGACCCGAGGTGCTGCTGATCAGTACCCATTCTCCCCTGACTCTCGTCAAGCTTCGGCACAAGCCGGCGACGCGCTGGCTTCCGGCAGTTCGCAGCGGCCGCCTCGTTCGTGTCGACCTTCGGCTGCTCGGGCCCGGACCTGACGCAGTGAGCGGGCTGCGCGAGCTGGCAGCCGCCCTACATCCCGATGCGTTTAGCTGACCTCGACTGCGTCACGATCGACGCCTACGGGACGTTGTTCGCGCTCGAGGATCCTGTGCCCGTGCTCGAGAGCGGGCTTCGCAGGCACGGCGTCGAGCGCTCCCCGGACGAGATTGCGACCGCCCTCGAAACGGAGATCGACTATTACAGCGCGCATACATCCGAAGGACGCGACACCGATTCGCTGGCTCGACTTCGCCGCGACTCCTGCGCCTTGTTTCTCAGTTCGCTCGCGGTCGAGATCGATTCCGAGGAGTTTCTGCCGGATTTCGCCGTTTCGCTTCGCTTCCGCGCCGAGCCCGGCGCGATCGAGGGGTTGCGCCAACTGCGAGATTGTGGCCTGGCACTTGCCGTCGTCTCGAACTGGGATTGCTCGCTCGAGCAGCGGCTGGAAGAGACCGGCTTGCTTGGGTTTTTCGACTGCGTTGTCAGCGCGGCTCAAGTCGGCACTTCGAAACCCGATCCACGAATCTTTCTTTATACGCTGAAGCAACTCTCCGCTGCTCCGGCGCGCTCGCTCCACATCGGAGACTCCGAAGGCGACCGCGCGGGAGCAGCCGCCGCGGGGATGGATTTTGCATGGGCGCCGATCGAAAGAGTGGTAAAGGAGCTATTCGAATGAACGAACAACCGTACCGAGGTCGCCGCGCCATCTGGGCGCTGATCGCGATCGCGCTGATCGCTCTGGCCTTCGCGAGCTACTTCACGTCGAGCTCTACGAGCTCCGCTAAAGAGGCGCTTTTCACCTGGTCGTTCGCTGCCAGCAACGCGGTCTTTCTCGGCATCTGGATCGCCATCTCGCTCGTCATCTCGAACGGACGGCCGGGGCTTCGCGCCCTCCGCCCGCCGAGGATCAGCATCGGCGAGATAGCCGCTTTAGGATTGCTCGCCGCCGCGGGGATGTTCGTGGCGAATCTCATCGTGAATAGTTTCGGCGGTCACCCGGGGCGCGAGCAGCAGCTCCTGACCGGGCACTGGCAATCCGGGAAGCTTGCGCCCTTCATCGCCTGTGTGCTCGTCCTCACCGTGCTAACTCCGTTCACCGAGGAGCTGTTCGTGCGCGGCCTCGGCTTCGGGCTGTTTTCGCCCTTCGGGCGAGTGGCGGCGGCGACCGTCCCGGCGCTCGCCTGGGCGCTCATGCATGGTCTTCCGGCCGCGATCTTCCCGCTCTTCGTGTTCGGAATCGGGCTCGGCTACCTGCGCGATCGCTCCGACAGTTCCATCCCCGGGATGGTTATTCACGGGCTCTACAACGGTGTGGCGGTGGCGCTCGCCTTCACGACCTGATCTCCATTCCCTGCACGACCTCCAGTCGGCCGACTATTCTGCGCTCGAATGCGTCCCCCCCTTTCCTTTTTACCCGTCGTTCTCGCCGTCGCCATCGTGGCGATAGCTCCGATGCAGGCCGCTGCCGCCGGCGCCGTAGCAAACTCCGGAGACGCACTATCGCTTTCGCCGCCGGAAGTGGCAACCTTCGGCGCAACAGGCTGGATCGACGGCACGTTGGCTCCTGCGCGAGCAGGCGTAAGCGTCGATCTGATCCGCGCGGGCACGGTGGTTGCACAGGCACAGACGACCACAAACGGTAGCTTCGCCTTCAATCTCCGCTTCGTTAGCCCCGGGCCTTACCAGGCACGCTCGGGCTCGGTCTCGTCAGCGACCGTCAGCGCTCGCATACGGCCGCTCCTCACCACCTCGGTACACGGCGATCGCGTGGTAGGTCAGCCTCTACGCCTCCGCGCCCACCTTCAGCCCGCCGCGGCGGGCAAGTTACGCCTGATCGTCATCCGCGGCCATCACCGTTCGCTGAGCCGTTTCGTAGCGGCCGGCAAGCCCTTCACGTTCGCTCTCTCCAGAGCGGCGCGGCATGCGGTCTGGGTCGAGGTCGAGCCTAATGCCGGCTACACGCAGATTGCTCGCAAGATTCGTGTCCGGATCACGGCACCGGCGCTTTCCATCGGCTCGCACGGGCGCGCCGTTCGCGTGCTCGAGAGCACGCTGATCGCGCACCACTTTGCGCTCCTGCACGCCGACTCGTCCTTCGGCGCCGACACCCTGGAGGCTGTTTACGCGCTGCAGAAGTTCTCGGGCCTTTCGCGCAGCGGTCGGATGAGTGCCGCCGCGTGGCTCGCGCTCGGCCGCTCCAAGCCGCCGCGGCCGCGTCTTCACGGAAGCTACATCGAGGTCGACAAGACCAAGCAGGTTCTCTATGTCGTGCGGGATAGCAAGGTGACGCTGATCGTGCCCGTCTCGACGGGAGCGACCGGGAACACGCCGACCGGGATCTTCCACGTCTACAGCAAGGTCCCGGGCGGGGCGGTCATGTACTACTCGAACTACTTCATCGGCGGGTTCGCTATTCACGGCTACGTCGATGTACCTCCGTACCCTGCTTCCCACGGTTGTGTTCGCGTGCCGATGTGGATCGCCACTCACCTCTATGGCCTGATTCCGACCGGCATGCGCGTCTACATCCATTACTGACCCGGGGAAATCGGCCAGCGCTTCCGCGAAAAGTCAGCCGGCGAAGCCGGCTAAGACTTCTCTCGCTGTGAACGCGGCGTATGAGTCAACGCGCCTTCGACGCTTCGGCTCCTAGAAGCGCGCTCGGCTGGCTGTGATTGCGATCAGTGCTCGAAGCGGATGGGTCGGAGGATGGCGCCAGGAAGCTATGCCCGTCATGCCGGTCGCGGCGGCGACCTCTTCAGGTGGACGCTTGTAACCGTGTTCGAGCCTGATTGGGCTACGATCTGCGGCCGATGAGCGCTAATGACGTCGATCCGGTTTTACTGGCTCTGCGCGAGGAGATTACGGCTGCCGATCGCGATTTGCTGGCTGCCTTCATTCGCCGGCTTCAGGCTGCGGTGAAGATCAGAGGTCACAAGACCGATCGTGGCTACGACTTGATCGACCCGGAGCGCGAGCAGGAGTTGCTGGAAGAGTGGCGCCGGGCAAACGACGGAGCGATCTCCGACGAGGCGTTGCTCGAGCTGTTTGAAGCGGTACTCAGGCTGAGTAAGCGCGAGGCCGGGCGCTAGGACAGAGGCGGCTCGTCTTCGCCGCCCTCTTCGGGCTCCTCGCCGAGCGCGAACTCTTCGGGCGTGACGGTCTCGAGGAACTGCTTGAACTGACTGACCATTTCCTCCTCGCTCACTTCCTCGCCCTCGAACTCGACGGCCGACTCCTCCATCACCTCTTCGGCAACGAAGATCGGGGCGTCGAGGCGGATGGCGATCGCGATCGCGTCTGAGGGGCGCGAGTCGATCTCGATCTCGTCACCGTTCTGGCGCACTGTGATCGAAGCGTAGAAGGTGCTGTCCTTGAGATCGGTCACGGCGATCGAGACCACCTCGCCGCCGAGCTGCTGGACGATGTCGGCAACCAGATCGTGGGTCATCGGCCGCGGGACGGAAGCATCCTGCATCTTCATCAAGATCGCCGCCGCCTCGGGATGGCCGATCCAGATGGGCAGGAACTTGTTCCCGTCGACCATTTTCAGCAGGACGATCGGCATCTTACCGACGAGATCGAAGCTCACCCCGTAGATCTCCATCCTGACCATCGTTCGGCTCTCCCCTCGATTGTAGCCCCGCGTTAATCGGAAGAAACACCCGGCTCTTCAAGCCCGTCTCAGCTTCTGCGCCGATCGCCGAGGCGAGCTATCATCCTCAGCCGCGGGCGATTAGCTCAGTTGGTTAGAGCGCCGCTCTGATAAGGCGGAGGTCGGTGGTTCGAATCCACCATCGCCCATACCTCTCGCTTCCTCGGCCGGCCTTTCGCCCTAGCGCGAAAGGCCTTACGCCGCTCGCTGATAAGCAAGCGTGGTGATGGTAAAATTGGATTGCTAAAAGTTGTTTCTTTTTGGCTCTGGTTAGCACAGATAGCGTTTGGTGAGGATGTCTGAGAAAGAGACCGAGCACCTCCGCATTTTGATCGCCAACGAGCGACGCGATCGGCTTGAGCTGCTCGCTCAGGTCGTGATTCGGCTCGGCCACGAGGTGATCGCGCGCGAGGTCGACGTTAAAGAGATCGCCTCGGTTACGGCGCAAGTGCAGCCCGACGTCGCGCTCGTCGGGCTCGGGCTTTCCTCGGAGCACGCGCTCGAGTTGATATCGGAGATCGTCCGCGACGCCTCCTGCCCGGTAATCGCCTTACTGTCGGCCAATAATCCAGCCTATGTGCACGAGGCAGCCAAACGCGGCGTCTTCGCGTACATAGTCGATACCACCCCTGAGGAACTGCAAAGTGCGATCGACGTCACTCTGCAGCGCTTCACCGAATACCACAACCTCCAAGGGGCGTTCGGGCGCCGCGCTGTGATCGAGCAAGCGAAGGGAATCCTGATGGCGCGGCACTCGACCAGCGCCGACAAGGCGTTCGAGATGCTGCGCGAGCACTCCCAACACAATGGCCACAAGCTCGCAGATGTGGCCGCGGCAGTCGTTGAGTGCCACCAACTCATAATGCCGGCGCTGGACCTGGCGACAGCCGAGCCGCAAGACTAGTCGCGCTTCCAAGCAAGAAGCTCCCAGCGCGGCGACGAGGCAGGCGCGACGCGTTCGTTCTGCCCCGGGCGAGCGACCCTACGGGGGCATATCGGGATCCCGCTCATAGTGTTAAACTCTGCATAGCGGTGTCTCAAAGATCGGCACCGTGGATCGTCATGCGGTAACCGTAATCGTCGGCACCGCAAAGGATCCGTCCTCAGCAGAGCAGGCCGGAGGAAGCTGACCGACGCCTTCGTCGGCGTTGAAGCTCACTCAAGCTGGGGGAAGGATCCAAGATGAAGCTCTCAAAGTATGTTCCAAGCGCGAGGCGCGCGCGCTTCGCCGCCACTTCGGTTACGACCCTAGTCGCGCTGTTCTCGGCGGGGCTGCTGGTGGCGCTCGTGAGTGGGGCTCAGGCGGCGGCGAAATCTGTACCGCTTGGTACCGCCGACAGTTTCGTTGTTCTGGCAGGTTCCGGCATCACCAACACCGGACCGACGACGCTCAACGGGGATCTCGGGACATTCCCGACAACGTCGATATCAGGAACTGGGTCGCTGACAGTGACCGGAGCCAACCACGCCGGGGGCACCGTCACGCAGGGCGCAAAGACCGACCTCGTGACCGCCTACAACACCGCCGCCGGCGAAGGTCCAACCTCGCCGATCGCGGCCGACCTCGGCGGTCGAACCCTGACTCCCGGCGTCTATAACTCCGCCTCCTCGATCGGGCTTACCGGGGAGCTCACGCTCAATGCCGGCGGCGACCCGAGCGCCGTCTTCATCTTCCAGGCGGGCTCCTCGCTCACCACGGCATCGGCAAGCCGGATCACCATGGTCAACGGCGCCCAGGCCTGCAACGTCTTCTGGCAGGTCGGCAGCTCGGCGACACTCGGTACCAACTCCAGCTTCCGCGGAAGCATCCTCGCCCTCACCTCCATCACCGCCACCACCGGCGCGTCCATCACGGGCCGGCTACTGGCCCGTAACGGCGCCGTCACGCTGGATACGAACACCATCACGAAACCGACGTGCGCGGCGGTAACCGCGACGACCGCGACGTCAACCACAGCCGCTACCAATACCACGGCTGCCGCGAAGAAGAAGGCCGCTGCCGCGAAGAAGAAGGCCGCTGCCGCGAAGAAGAAGGCCGCTGCGACCGCGGCGCGCGCCAGGGCCAGAGAGGCCGTCCGCCGAGCCGCCTTCACCGGCTAACAGGAAGGCGTACCAGCGAATGGTGTTCGGCACACGAACCGAAAACTGGCAGGGGCGGGCGGCACGATCGCCCCGCTCCTGCCGCACTGTGCTGCTGGCGTCGCTGGTTCTGCTTGCCGCGACGTCCATGAGCGCGGTGGGGGCAGCGCCGGCGGCGGCCGTGACGATAGTGGTCGTAAAGCCGAGCCAGAAACTGGCGGTTCTGTTCAGACCTCATGAGGCGCTGTCACGACCCTTTAGGCACGCGGCAGCCGCGTACTACGTGCGGGCGCGGCGACCGATCACAGATGAGCGAACCGTGCTTCCCATCCTTGGCCAAAAGACGAGCGCCGACGGGCTCCGGTGGTTGCACGTAGAGCTTCCCGGGCGCCCGAATGGGCGTACGGGCTGGATTAGGAAACGCGCGACGGTCCTCGCGACGACGCGCTGGCATATTGTCATCGACACCTCCAGACGACGCGTAATCGTCTACAAGCACGCACGCCCGGTGCGTGCCTTCAGAGCGATCGTGGGAAGACCCTCTACACCGACCCCGCTCGGCAGGTTTTTCGTCGAGGAATCCATCCGGTTACGACCGGGCGCCGTGGGGGCGCCGTATGCGCTCGCGTTGAGCGCTCGCTCCAACGTCCTACAGCAGTTCGAGGGCGGTTCCGGCCAGATCGCCATGCACGGGCTGGCGAACGTCGGCGGCACACTCGGCAGCGCCGTCTCCCACGGCTGCGTGCGCCTTAACAGCGCTGCGATCAGCTGGCTCGCTGCCCACGTCGGCCCTGGCACGCCGGTAACGATCACGGGCTGAAGCGGCGTCGGCTCTAGATCAGCCTCGAGCGGCTCGCTCGAGCACTTCGACCAGCTCGGCCAGCTCGGTCTCGCTCTCGAAGCGAATCTCGAGCTTGCCGGGGTTGACGCAGGCGTTGAAGCCGGTCAGTTTCTCCGCGGCCGCGGCGGCGCGTGCGGCGAGAGCGGGATCGACCGGGGTGGGGCGGGGACGTCGTTGGCGCGGGGCGCCGCCGTCGCGGGCAGCTTGCTCGACCTGGCGCACGGACATTCCGGTCTTGGCGGCGCGGCGGGCTAGAGCCTTGCGCTCGTCGTGGTCGGGGAGAGCGAGAATGGCGCGGGCGTGGCCCTCGCTCAGCTCGCCGGAGGAGAGCATCTGCAAAACCTCGTCGGGCAGTTCGAGCAGGCGCAGCCGGTTCGAGACCGACGGCTTCGAGCGCCCGACCCGCTCCGCGATCTCGCCCAGCGCAAGCCCAAACTCGTCGAGCAGTACGGCGTAGGCGCGCGATTCCTCCAGCGGCGAGAGCTGCTCGCGGGCGACGTTCTCGACCAGCCCCAGGACAAGACTCTCGCGATCGCCGGCCTCGCGCACAACGGCCGGTACCGTGGCCAGCCCGGCCTCGCGCGCGGCGCGCAGCCGTCGCTCACCGGCGATCAGCTCGTAGCCGCCCTCTTCGCGCCGACGCACCAGCAGCGGTTGCAGCAGGCCCTGGGCCTTGACCGAAGCGGCCAACCCGATGGCGGCATCGCTATCGAACGACTTGCGCGGCTGGCGCGGGTTGGCGTGGATCATCTCCAGCGGCAGGTGCACGAGCTCCGACTCGCCGGCGCCGCCGACCAGCACCTCGAGCCCGCGCCCGAGCCCGCGTCGTTTGGCACGGCCGTTGTTAGGCACGCTCGACAAGCTCCATCGCCACCTTCCAGTAAGCCTCGGCGCCCGAGGAACGCCGGTCGTGAACTATCGCCGGCAGCCCAAAGCTCGGCGCCTCGGCCAGCCGCACTGAGCGCGGCACGGCCGTCTTGAAGACCAGCTCCCCGAAGTGTCGCCGAACCTCCGCGGAAACATCGGCCGAAAGTCTTGTTCGTCCGTCCACCATCGTCAGCAACACCCCACCGATGGCCAGGCGCGGATTGAGACTGCGGCGAACCAGCTCGATCGAGCGCATCAGCTGCGACAGGCCCTCGAGCGCGTAGTACTCGGCCTGCACCGGTACCAGAACGCGGTCGGCGGCGGCGAGCGCGTTCACCGTCAGCGGGCCGAGCGAGGGCGGGCAGTCCAGGAAGACGAAGTGATAGCGAGCGGTGGCCTCGGCCAGCGAGTCGGCCAGATAGCGATCGCCGCCGGTGCGCTGGGCGAGCTCGACCACGGCGCCCGCGAGGTCGGGCTTGGCCGGAACGAGGTCGAGGTTGGCGAAGCGGGTGCGCTTGACCAGTTCATCTAACGGGGCGCCGTCGAGCAGGTCGTAGGAAGAAGTGCCGTTCGCGCGCGCGCCCAGGCCCGAGGTGGCGTTTGCCTGCGGGTCGAGATCGACCACCAGCGACGGCTCTCCGGCCTCCGCCAAGCAGGCCGCGAGGTTGATCGCCGTCGTCGTCTTACCGACGCCGCCTTTCTGATTTGCGAGCGCGTAGATATGGCCGGGCACGTCCCCACTCTACTGGCGAGCACGGACAGGCTCAGCGGCTCAGATCAGTGGTCTTTTTCTTGCCATTCCCGCTCGGCGCGGAAATCCCGGCGGTGTCGGCTCGAGCTTCGGAACGACCATTAATCGGCGCTCTCGAGCGCCTTCGACTGGATGCGACTCGGGCACTCCGCCGCCGAGCCGTTTCGCCACCCCGGCCAGATCCTGCCCGAGCGCACCGACGAAGAGAATCGCGGCGCCACCGGGTCGAACGAGCGGCAGGCACCACTCCAGCGCCACCGGCGGCGGAGCCAGCGCCTTGGCCACAACCACGCCGAAAACATCGACCTCCTGCTCTTCGGCGCGACCGCAAACAACCCGCAGATTCGGGAAGTCGCCCCGGAAGCGCTCGAGAAAGCGAGCTTTGCGCGCCTGCGACTCGATCAGCGTCACCGTGCGCTCGGGAAAGACGGCTGCCAGCGGTATCCCCGGCGCTCCTCCACCCGAGCCGACATCGGCGATCGGGCCCTCGAAGTGTTCGACGAACGGTACCGCCTGCAGGCTGTCGAGCACGTGCTCGCGCCTGGCCTGCTCACGTTCGCGGATTGCGGTTAGTCCAGGCGTATCGAGCAGCGCGTCGAGCCAGCGTTCGAGCCGTGGATCGAGTTCAGTCGGCATCCGCCGGCAGCACGACCACGTAACGGCTCGGGTCGTTTCCCTCGCTCGCCGTGGCCACTCCCGCGTAGCCCTTCAGGCGCTCGTGCACAAGCCGGCGCTCGTAGGCGCTCATCGGCTCCAGAGCCTGCGGCTCGCCGCTTGCAATAACGCGCTTTGCGGCCTGCAGGGCCGCGTAGCTGAGAGCGGCTTTCTGGCGCTCGCGGTATCCGCCTGCATCAACCGACGCCCGCTTCCCGCCGACGCCGATCTGCCGGTGGACTATCGCGTTTGCGATCTGCTCGATTGCGTCGACCGTCTGGCCGCGGCGCCCGATCAAAACGCCGAGGTCGCCGCCCGAGAAGCTGATATTCACCGTCTCGTCGTCTTCGCTCAGCTCGACCTGCGTATCCGGCGCGATGGCGCGCACGATCGATTCCGCGTAGGCACGCAGTGAAGATACGAGCTCGCTCTCGTCGCGAGCCGGGGGATCGGGGACCTGCGCGAAGGCCACCGCTCGCGCCGGACGCGTGCCGATGCCTAAAAGTCCTCGCTCGCCTTCTTCTACCACCTGCACCGAGATGGACTCCGCGTCGATCCACGGCACCTGCCTCTTTATCTCGGCCAGTGCGCGGGCGCGGGCTTCTTCGGCGTCGGCACCTTCGGCCTCGACGTGCAGCTCTTCTGTCACCTGCGGCCGCCCTTTTTCTTGCGCTTGACACGTCGCGGCGGTTGCGGAGATCGCGGCTTCGCCTGCGCTTCAGCTTGTTTTGCCGCCGCGGACGGCGTGCGCGACGTTCTCTTCGCCGGCGGCGGAGCCTTGGGGATCAAGCTGCGCGTGATCAGCCCCTGACCAACCGTCCAGAGGTTTGTCGTCGTCCAGTAGATGAGCAGACCGACCTGGAACCTGAGGATGAAAGGCAGGATCACGAAGGGCAGCACCATCATCATGATCCGCTGCGACTTTTGCGCCGAGCCCGACATGAAGTGGGTCGAAGCGACCTGGCTGCCAACGTAGATCGCCAGTAGTAGGTAGCCGCTCCAATGCGACGTGATGGGGGCGGCGATGTTGGGGAAGAAGCCGTGACCGAGCCAGGAAAAATCGCCGCGCGCTACGCAGAAATTATGCGGGCCACTCGCAGGGATCGGATGGCCCGGGCAGGGGAGATGCTTGTTAAAGCCCTTTAGGACATAGAAGAGAGCGATGAAGATCGGGAACTGCACCAGCATCGGCAGGCAGGAGGCCATCGGGTTGATGTTGTTTTCCTTGTAGAAGCGCATCAGCTCCTGCTGCTGGCGCTGTTTGTCGCCCTTGTAGCGCTGCTGGATCTCCTTCATCTCCGGAGCGTGCATCTGCAGGCTCTGCATCGAGTGGATCTGCTTGACGGTGAGCGGGACGATCACGATGCGGACGATCACCGTCAGCACTACGATCGCCCAGCCCCAGGGGAGATGGCCGGTGGCATGCAGCCAGTCGAGGATGGAGCGGAAGAGTTCCTTGAGCGGGTTTAGGAAACCCGTGACGGCGAGCAGGGTCACGTCAGCTGCCCTTCGTGCAGGTGATGCAAGGGCCGCCCGAACAGACACGCGTCTTCGGGCAGGTCAACTCCGCCCGCGCTCCAGGGGTTACAGCGCAGCAGCCGCCAGCCGGTCAGCAGCGTCCCGCGGACGAAGCCGTAGCGCCTGAGCACCTCGATCGCATAGCTCGAGCAGGACGGGTAGTACTTGCAGCTCGCCGGGAAGAGCAGCCCGAGCGTGTAGCGGTACAGGTAGACGAGTGCGATCGCTGGGTACTTCACGAGCCCGCCTTCTCCAGCATTTCGTCGACCTGCTCGCCGAGCCAGTCGAAGCCGTGCGCCTCCATGGCCTCGACCAGGCCGGGCCGCGCCACGAGCACGTAATCGAAGCCTGTTCCGCGCTCGTTCAAGATCCATACTTCCCGCAGCATGCGCTTGAGCCGGTTGCGCTTGACGGCCGAGCCGACGCTTTTAGGGATGGCCAGCCCCAGGCGCGATTCGCTGTCTGTGTCAGCGCGCGGAAACGCGTGCAGCGTGAAGAAGCGAGTTGCTGTCGATCGGCCATGGCGGTAGACATTGTCAAAATCACGCGAGCGCGAGAGGCGGTGCCGGCGTTCCACTTTGCGAGCCCGTCCGAGCTATGCGGATAGCCGCTTGCGACCACGAGCTCGCCGACGCTTTAGGACCACGCGCCCGGCCCGCGTCTTCATGCGCGCACGGAAGCCGTGCTTTTTCTTCCGGCGGCGTACGTTTGGCTGATATGTGCGCTTCACGGTTTTGCAGATCCTAGAGAGGTGAGTGCCCGTTCTACGGGCGAGCGCCAGTATAGACGAGGCCCGCAGGGAAGAAGTTATCCACAGTCTCGCCCTCTCTGTCGCAATCGGCTTTCTTCCCGCATCGCGGTCTATAACGACCCTCTTGCGAGACGGTTCTCCACACCTGTGGATTACGGTGTGGACGCACTGAAACCCCTGCTTAACGCATACATCTGCGCTCACCATGCTGTGGATAAATGCCCGTTGTTAGGCCGCCTCGGCGCTGATATGCTCGCTCTTCCGCCTTGGTCGGCGGTTGGACGGAAAATACGTGGAACCCTCACTCCTGGACAACGCCGAGAGACTTTGGGCCGCGGTCGCCGAGCGGCTGCGCGAAGCTTTGAGCGAAGCTACTTTTCAGACCTGGTTCGGGGCTGCGGAAGGAAGCGAGTTGAACGACGACTTCTTCGTCGTATCGGTGCCCAACGAGTTCACGCGCGAGTGGATCGAGGGACACTTTCTCGACCTTCTCCGCGCCACCGTCAAAGATCTCGTCGGACATGAATGTGGCGTCCTGCTCTCGGTGGTGGATCCTCTCGAAACTCTGGTCGCCGAGAAGTCGGCGCCCGAGCCTGTCACTAGCGAAGTAGAGCGAGACGAGGTCGGCACATCCCCCACGGGCGTCAACCCCAAGTACACCTTCGACCTCTTCATCATCGGCTCCTCAAACCGCTTCGCACATGCGGCCGCCCTTGCCGTTGCCGAGCGACCCGCTCGCGCCTACAACCCGCTCTTCATCTACGGCGGCACGGGGCTCGGCAAGACCCACCTCTTGCACGCCATTGCCCACTACGTCTCCGAGCACTCACGCAATATGAGCGTTTTCTACGTCACCAGTGAGAGTTTCATGAACGACTTCATCGACTCGCTGCGGGACAAGCGCATCGACAGCTTCAAGCAGCGTTATCGCCACTACGACGTATTGCTGGTCGACGACCTGCAGTTCTTCGAGGGCAAGGAGCGAATTCAGGAAGAGTTCTTCCACACCTTCAATGCACTTTTTGAGGCCGGTAGCCAGGTTGTGCTCTCATCCGACCGACCACCCCGCGAGCTTGCAACGCTCGAGCCCCGCCTGCGCTCGCGCTTCGAGTGGGGCCTGATCACCGATATCCAACCGCCCGATCTCGAGACGCGGATTGCGATCCTGCGGAAGAAGGTTCACACCGAGGGCATACATGTTCCCGATCCTCAGGTCCTTACGTTCATTGCCAGTCTCATCTCGTCGAATATCCGCGAGCTCGAGGGTGCGCTAACGCGAGTCGTTGCCTTCTCTTCATTGACCGGGCGCCTAATGACGGTTGAGTTGGCCCAGGAGGTTTTGAAAGACGTCTTCCCTCCAGAAGCGGCAGAAGTGAGTATCCACCACATCCAGGAAGAGGTGGCTGGGCGTTTTGGCCTCTCTCTCACCGAGCTGTGTAGTGACAGGCGCTCGCAGAACATCGTCTATCCGCGCCAGGTCGCCATGTACCTCTCCCGCGAGTTGACGGACTCTTCTCTGCCGAAGATCGGTAAGGAGTTTGGTGGTCGCGACCACACCACGGTTATTCACGCGACTTCGAAGATCGCGCGCCTAATAAAGGAAGATCGCTCCGTCTACAACCTCGTCCAAGAGCTCACAGCACGTATTAAGCAGGTGCGTTAACTGTGGGGTCCCGGTGGATGATTGTGGATAGATCACCTGTTTCTCGCGAGACGTGTTTGAGTTCTTCTGGTTCTGCTTTACTTCTCCCCAGCCGTAGTCCTCAGGAGAATCCCTCTTCTGGCGCGGCGTTGGACCTGGTTTCCTCGCTCCTAACAGGCCTTACTATGACTACAAGAAAAACTTCTCATGATTGAAACAGATACAAGCCTTACTTCTGGAATAAAAGTTCGCTGCTCCCGAGAGCGACTCGTCGAGACGGCGTCCATGGTTGCGCGTGCTGTTTCGTCGCGAAGCGCGGTAAAAGTCCTGGCTGGAGTTCTCGTTACGGCGGAGAACGGCCAAGTTCATCTCGCTGCGACCGACATGGAGCTCGCGATCACCTCGTCGCTGGAGGCAAACGTTGAAGGAGAAGGGGCGAGTGTAGTTCCGGGAAGAGTGTTCGTAGACGCTTGTCGATCACTTCCGAGTAGCGAGAGCGAGGTAACGATCGAGCAAGAGAGCGGCTCGAGAATGATCAGTCTCTCCTGTGGGGCCGCCGCGTACAGGCTCAATGTCTCAACTACTGAGGATTTCCCACGACTTCCCAAAATGGCTACGGAGGGAGTCTTCAAAGTAAACCGTGAGGTCTTTCTCGACACAGCGAGCCGCGTGGCGAAAGCAGCGTCGCGAGACGAGTCGAGGCCGGTACTCACAGGCATTCTCATTCAGTTCGAGAACGGCTCCAGCGCGTCGAAGCGCAAGTTGACGATGGTAGCTACCGACTCCTATCGCCTCGCGGTTCGGGAGACCGAGCTCGACGGCGATACGCCGGAGTTAGAGGCAATTGTGCCGGCCCGCGCGATCGCAGAGCTGGCGCGCATCCCCGCTACGAGCAGCGAGCTCGAACTGGCGATTCAGGACAACCACGTGATCTTCTCGCTCGGCGGTACGACGCTGAGCACGAGGCGAATCGACGGTCAGTTCCCCAGCCACCACCAACTCATCCCCGAGGCTTTCGAGCACACCGTCAAGCTGGCACGGACCGAGTTTCTCGACGTCGTACGCCGCGTCGCGGTGATGGCGCAGCGAACCAGCCCGATCAAGCTTCGCTTCGAAGAGGGCACGCTGGCGATCTCTGCGCAAACGCAAGATGTCGGAGAGGCAAGCGAGACGTTGCCGGTCGCGTTCAGCGGCGAGCCGATCGAGATCGGCTTCAACGCGGAGTTCCTGCGCGAGGGGATCGAATCTGTGATAGGCGACGAGATCGAGCTGAATTTGATCAATCCGATCCGTCCCGGGCTCCTTCGCGCGGAGGGTGACAGCTTCTGGTACCTGATCATGCCGATCCGCCTCGCGGGCTGAGCGTTCGCCAAATCACACTGCGCGACTTCCGCTCGTATGAGCGCCTCGAACTTGAGCTGGAGGATGGGCTCGTACTGGTCGCCGGACCGAACGGCGCCGGGAAGACGAATCTGGTCGAGGCGGCGCACGTAGGCACGCAGGCCTTTTCGCCGCGAACGAGAGCCGATGCCCAGCTGATTCGCTTCGGCTGTGACGGGGCCCGCGTTGCGCTTCAGGCCAAGCGGCGAGGTGGCACCGTCACGGTGGAGGTTGCGGTTGTTCGCAAGGAGGGCAAGCGCGTCCGTCTGAACGGGGCCGCGCTCTCGGCGATCGATCAGCTGAGAAACGAGCTCCCGACGCTTGTGTTCACGCCCGATCGGCTGGTCGTGATCAAGGGAGGACCGGCCGTGCGCCGCGCCTATATCGACCGCACGTTGAGCCGACTTCTTCCCACGCGGGCGGGTCTTCCGCGCGCCTACGGCGAGGCTCTTGGCCAGCGCAACGCGTGCCTGCGAAAGATCGGGCTTGGATTCTCGAGCAAGGTAGCGCTCGCGCCCTGGAGCGAGCAGGTAGCAGTACTCGGGTCGTCTCTACAAGCAGCGCGCCTGCGTTCGATCGAGATGCTCTCGCCGCGTTTCGCGGAAGTAGGAGAGGCACTCGGACTGCGCGATTGCAGGCTCGAGTACTCAGCCGAGCCGCTCACTGTCCAGCTGCTCGAGCAACGGCTGGCGCGCGATCTGGAGCGAGGAACGACCGGCGCCGGCCCGCACCTGGACGAGATCGTCGCTTTAGCCGGGGGACGGGAGCTCCGCTCCTTCGGTTCGCAGGGTGAGCAGCGCACAGCAGTGCTCGCGCTCCTGCTTGCCGAGGCCGAGTTGCTGACCCAAAGGGACACGGGCGCACCGCTACTGCTGCTCGACGACGTACTCTCAGAGTTGGACATGAGCAGGCGCGAGGCGTTGGTCGAGAGGTTGAAGGGTCTAGGCCAGACGATCATCACGGCCACCAGCGACGGCGCCCTGCCCGAGCCGGCAGATCAGATCATCCGGGTGAGCGAAGGAAGCGCGAAGGCGGAGTGATGGACAGGCTCGAGCGAGAGATCAGAAGGGCGGCGAAGCGCGTCGGGCTTCCGGCAGCGAGCGAACTGGTCCGAATCTGGCCGCAGGTAGTCGGCGAGACAATCGCCGCCAACGCCTGGCCGGCGCGAATGAATCGCAAGCGGGTACTGCAGGTCAACACCAGCTCGGCAACCTGGGCCTTCGAGCTCAAGCACCTGGCGCCACAGATACTCTCCAAGCTCGAGCAGGCGCTAGCCGGCGAATGCCCGAGCGAGTTGCACTTCGTGCCCGGTCCGGTTCCCGCCAGAGGGCCGGAAGGCGACCCCTCGCCGGTTGTGAATGAGCCTGTGACGACAGCGCGCGAACGCGCGCAAGGCGAAAAACTGGCGGCCGCTATCGCCGACGATGAGCTGCGTGCTCTGGTTGCTCGGGCAGCGGCGGCGAGCCTCGCTCAAAACAGCCGAAAAAGCACACCTTAGGCGCACTTCCGACCGCGCTTTCTGATAGACTCTAAGAAGCCCGCAAGCAGGCTATTTGCAGGGCTTTTTTCATGGCGGAGACATCTTATACAGCTAAGGACATCACTGTCCTCGAAGGCCTTGAGCCGGTCCGGCTTCGTCCCGGGATGTATATCGGCTCGACGGGCTCTCGAGGCCTTCACCATCTCGTCTACGAAGTCGTGGACAACTCGGTCGACGAGGCTCTTGCGGGTCGAAACGACCGCATCGAGGTGGTCCTGAATCCGAACAATTCCGTAACCGTCAAAGACTTCGGCTCCGGTATCCCCGTCGATCTAATGCCCGAGCAGGGAATGTCGGCGCTGACCGTCGTTCTGACCAAGCTTCACGCTGGCGGAAAGTTCGGCGGCGAGGGGTACAAGGTCTCGGGCGGGTTGCACGGCGTCGGGGTCTCGGTCGTCAACGCACTCTCGGAGTGGATGGTGGCCGAGGTGCGGCGCGGCGGCAAGCTCTATCGGCAAGAGTTCGCGCGCGGTGTCCCCACCAGCGAAGTGAAAGTCGTAGGCAAGGCTTCCGACACCGGCACGACGATCACCTTCCTGCCGGACTCGGATGTCTTCGACGAGCTCGAATACTCGACACAGCTTCTGGTGCAGCGCCTGCGTGAGACGGCCTTCCTCACCCGCGGGCTGAAGATCGTGCTGATCGACGAGCGCACCACCGAGGAGAGATTCGAGTTCCACTACGAAGGCGGGATCAGAGACTTCATCGGCTACGTAAACCAGACCAAAGACCCGGTGCACAAGCATGTCGTCTATTTCGAGGGCGGAAACGACCGGGGCACCGTCGAGGTGGCGATGCAGTGGAACTCCTCCTACGTCGAGTCGGTCTTCTCGTTTGCCAACAACATCAATACGCACGAGGGCGGATCGCACCTGACGGGCTTCAAGTCGGCGCTGACGGCCAGCATGAACAAGTACGGGCGCGAGAAGGGACTAATCAAGGAGAAGGAGCCGAACCTCGACGGGGAAGACGTGCGTGAGGGCCTGGCCGCGGTGATCTCGGTCAAGCTGCGCGACCCCCAGTTCGAAGGTCAGACGAAGACCAAGCTGGGCAACCCCTGGGTCGAAGGCCTCGTCAAGCAGGCCGTCAATCAAAAGCTGGCGGAGTTCCTGGAAGAGAATCCGAACGATGCTCGCCAGATCGTCCTGAAGACGATCTCGGCTTCACGCGCGCGTCAGGCGGCTCGCAAGGCGCGCGAGCTGACGCGGCGCAAGAGCGCACTCGAAAGCTCGTCGCTACCGGGCAAGCTGGCCGACTGCACGATCCGCGACCCGGAAGCGGCAGAGCTCTTCATCGTCGAGGGCGATTCCGCGGGCGGCTCGGCAAAAGGCGGCCGCGATCGCACCTACCAGGCGATTCTCCCCTTGCGCGGCAAGATCATCAACTCCGAAAAGAACCGCATCAACAAGGTTCTCTCGAACGTCGAAATCCAGGCGATCATCACCGCGCTGGGCACGAACATCGGCGAGGAGTTCGACATCAGCAAGCTTCGCTACCACCACGTGATCTTGATGAGCGACGCCGACGTCGACGGCGCGCACATCCGCACGCTTCTCCTCACCTTCTTCTACCGGCACATGCCGGAGCTGTTCGAATACGGGCACGTCTACATCGCGATACCGCCGTTGTATCGGGTGAAGCTCGACGGGCGCGAGTTCTACTTCGAGAAGGACGCCCAACTCGAGGAGCTACTTGTGCGAGAGCGAATCGGAAACATCGAGGTGCGTGATCGCGCCGGAAGCGAGCTGAAGATGAGCGAAGCGCGCTGGAAGAAGCTTTCCGGAGGCCTGCGCGCGCTCGACGGGCAGATCGGACGCCTCAAGGCCGACTTCGGTACGCCAGCGGCCGACTTTGTCGTGACCCACAGGCTGGTCGAGCTCGAAGACGAGGCTGCGAAAGACATCAGTAAGGCGCTCAAGGCCGTAGGTAGCAACGGCTACGATTTGAAGATCGAATCGACTGACGCCGAGGGCTCCTGGGTCAAGGTGACCGAGAAGGAGACGGGTGCGGCGCAGCGGGTGAACGTTCCCGCGCAGCTGTTTTTCTCGCAGGCTTTCCGGGAGGCACGGCGCGCTTATACGAAGCTTGCCGAACTCGGGCTTCCGCCCTTTGAGCTGACCCAGGGGAAGAAGAAACGCAGCGCCGAGACGTTCCACGCCCTGCGCCGCGAGTCTTTCGAACTGGCCAAGGAAGGCATTCAACTCTCGCGCTACAAGGGCCTGGGTGAGATGAACCCCGAGCAGCTCTGGGAGACAACGATGGATCCCGCTCGGCGCCTGCTTATGCGCGTCGACGTCGAGGACGCCTCCGCCGCCGACCAGCTCTTCTCGACCCTGATGGGCGACCAGGTCGAGCCCCGGCGCGAGTTCATCGAGCAAAACGCGGCAGATGTGAGATTCCTAGATGTCTGAGGTCGAGACAGGCGCACTAGGTCCCGGGCGCGTCGAGCCGCGCGAGCTCGAAGAGGAGATGCGCACTAGCTACCTCGATTACGCGATGAGCGTAATCGTCAGCCGCGCGCTTCCCGATGTTCGCGACGGCCTGAAGCCGGTTCACCGGCGAGTGCTCTTTGGCATGCACGAGTCCGGCATGCAGCCGAACCGTCCCTACAAGAAGTCGGCGCGCGTCGTCGGCGAGGTGATGGGCGCCTTCCATCCGCACGGCGATTCCTCCATCTACGACACCCTCGTGCGCTTGGCCCAGCCCTTCTCGCTGCGCTACCCGCTGGTCGACGGGCAGGGAAACTTCGGCTCGATCGACGACGACCCGGCCGCGGCGATGCGCTACACCGAGTGTCGGTTGGCGAAGATCGCTACCGAGATGTTGCGCGACATCGACGCCGACACCGTCGACTTCGTGCCCAACTACGACGAGTCGCGGCGCGAGCCGGTGGTGCTGCCCAGCCGCTTTCCCAACCTGCTCGTCAACGGCGCGTCCGGAATCGCTGTCGGCATGGCTACCAATATGCCGCCGCACCGCCTGAGCGAGGTGGTCGACGCGATCATGGCCATGATCGACGAACCGGAGATCTCGGTTGACGAGCTACTCAAGCACGTCAAGGGACCGGACTTCCCGACCGGCGGAATCATCGTCGGCAGGCAGGGCATCAGGGAGGCTTACCGCTCGGGCCGAGGACGCATTGTCATGAGAGCTCGCGCCCATATAGAGGAGTTGCGCGGCGGCAAGACGGCGATCGTGGTGACCGAGCTTCCCTACGGCGTGAAAAAGGGCGGCGATGGAGGCGTAATCAAGAAGATCGCCGACCTCGTGCACGAGAAGGTGCTGACGGAGATCTCCGACTTGCAAGACCACTCCGACCGCACCGGGATGCGGATCCAGATCGAACTGAAGCGCGATGCGATCCCACAGGTCGCGCTGAACAAGCTCTTCAAGCACACATCGCTGCAGACGACCTTCGGCTACAACGGCGTGGCTCTGGTCGGCGGAGTGCCGCGCACGCTCTCGCTGCTCGAGTTGGTGCGCGAGTACCTCAATTTCCAGCGCGAGGTAATCGTCAGGCGCTCGAAGTTCGAGCTTCGCCAGGCCGAGCGGCGGGCCCACATTCTGGCCGGTTACCTGATCGCGCTCGACAATCTCGACGCCGTGATCGAGCTTATTCGTGCCTCGAACGATGCCGAGGAGGCCCGTAACGGTCTGATGAAGACGTTCGAGTTTTCGGAGGTCCAGGCTCAGGCAATCCTCGATCTGCGCCTGTCGCGACTAACGCAACTCGAGCGTCAGAAAATCGACTCGGAATACGCCGACTTGCAGGAACTTATTATCGACCTGAGGTCGATTCTCGGCGATCAGGCCAAGGTTGACGGTCTGATCCGCGAAGAGCTGAACGAGATTCGGTCGATCTACGGCAAGCACGACGACCGTCGGACGGAGATCATCGCCGGCGAGTCCGACCTCGAACTGGAAGACTTGATCGCAGAGGAAGACATGGTGATCGCGATCACCCGCTCCGGCTACATCAAGCGGCTTCCGGTGACGGCTTATCGCGAGCAGCGCCGCGGCGGAGTCGGCGTAATGGGGATGGACCTGAAGGAAGACGACTACATCGAGCACCTGTTCGTGGCCTCAACGCACGACTACATCCTCTTCTTCACCAGCGTGGGCAAGGTCTACCGCCTGAAAGTGCATGAGCTTCCGCTCGGTTCGCGCCAATCGAAGGGGCGCGCGATCGTCAATCTCCTGCCCTTCCGCCAGGACGAGAAGGTCCGAGCGGTCATCCAGACGCGGGAGTTCAAGGAGGCTGAATACCTGGTCTTCGCTACGAAGAACGGTGTGGTGAAGAAGACGCGCCTTGCCGACTACAACACGCCGCTAAAGGCGGACGGAATCATCGCGATCAAGCTGCGCGAGGGCGACGAGTTGGTCGGCGTTCGTCACTCCACGGGCAAGGACGACATCCTGATCGTTTCGCGCAAGGGCCAGGCGATCCGCTTCCACGAGAAGCAGGCTCGCCCGATGGGCCGTCCAACCTCCGGCGTCCAGGGAATGCGCCTGCGCGGCGACGACGAAGTGATCGCAATCGCGATTGCTCGCGACGACATGGATCTGCTGGTCGTGACGAAGCACGGTTACGGCAAGCGCACTCGGATTGCCGACTATCCGGTCAAGGGGCGCGGCGGCCTCGGAGTCAAAACCGTGCAACTCACGCAGGCGCGCGGCGGCCTGGTTGGAGCCAAGACGGTTCGCGACGGCTATCAGGTGATGTTGATCTCGAACGAGGGAACGATGATCAAGATTCCGGTCGAGGACATTCGGCGCATGGGCCGGTCGACCCAGGGCGTGATCGTGATGCGTCTACGCGGCGACGAGGAGTACGTATCGAGCCTGGCACCGGTCGTCGAGTCGGAAGAGGAAGGCGCCGAGATCGAAGGCGAGCCCGTAGTCGCGTCAGAGCCAGAGCCGGAACTCGAGTCCGAACCCAAGCCGGATCCCGAGTCCAAAAACTAGACTGGCAGTGCCTCGCGCAGGCGCGCGGCAGCTTCCTCGGGCAACAGCGTGTTGATGTAGATACCGGCGCCGAGCTCGACAGCGGCGAACACGTTGAGTCGCGGCACCAATTCGAGGTGCCAGTGACCGTCTTCTTGGAAGTTGTGCAGCCAGAGGTTGAAGGGCGAAGGGCCTTCGACCGCGTTCAACCGGCGTACTCCCTCGGCGACCAGACTCAGCGCGGTCGCCAGAAGCTCGCCGTTTCCGAAAGCATCGGGCAGGTGCTCGCGCGGGGCGACGAGTAGCTCGTAGGGCGCCCGGCCGGCCGGCGCGAGCATCAGCGAGACGCTGCCCTGCGTGAGCTTCCGCTCCGCCAGCACGAGCGCGGGATCGAGATCGCCGAGAAGTGAGCAAAGAGCGCAGCTATCGCGACGCAGTCGAGGAGCCTCAGCGGCGACCTCCGGGGGGAGATGATCGAGCGAGACGAGCTGGGAGTGCGAATGCGGCCGGCTGGCGCCGGCGGCCTTACCCTCGTTGACCACTGCAAGTAGATGATCGAATCCCTGCGCCCAGGCTCGCTCGGCGACCTCCGACCAGGCCTCGGCGACGAGCGCGAGCTGAGGCTCGGAAAGATCGGCAAACGAGCACAAATGGGTCGGCGCGTGCACGACTACCTGCTGCCGCTCGAAGGCGGGGAAGAGATTGGGAACCACGCGAACCTTCCAACCCAGGGAGTCGGGTAGGCGATCCTTCTTGGCGCCAAGCACGAGGAGCTCGGGCGGCGTCTCTTGCTCGTGGCCCTCGCAGAAGGGGCAGGCGGCCGCCTCGGCGGCCGTTTCAGGCTCGATGCGTGCTTCGTGGTTACCGGGGCGCCTCGCGCGCGCGGGTGCGAAGACCACCTCGCGCCCGCTCAGCGGGTCGCGCGATGCGCGCGCCTCTGCGCCGTGCTCACCCGAGCTGCTTGGGCTTGCGTCTGTCATCGGCTGTGGGCAGCGTAGCGGAGTCGAGCGCGCGCGTAACTCAAACGCTCGGGGCGGCCAGCCAGAGCTCGTAGTGGCGCTCAAGTTGCTCGAGGATGCAAACAAGCAGCTCCACGCGGTCAATCGAGCACCCCAGCTCGAGCGTCAGCGAACTGGCGGGAAAGACCGGGCGCTCGGGCAGATCGCCGGCCTGCTGATCGACGTTTACTCCCACTCCCAGTGCGACGCGGCCGGCGCTTGCCTCGGCCAAGATGCCCGCGACCTTCCGCCCGGCAATGAGGACGTCATTCGGATGCTTGACCGTGGCCTGACCGCCGAACGAGGCGATCGCCTGAACGATTGCCTCGGCGGCGACGGGCGTGAACGAAGCCAGCCGGGCGGTCTCCACCTGCGGTCGCAGACAGAGCGAGAAGAGCAGGCCTTTCCCCACCGCTCCCTGCCAGTCGCGCCCTCGCCGTCCTCGTCCCTGCGTCTGCTCTTCGGTCAGAGCGAGCGCACCTTCGGGCGCGTCCGAGGGGAGCAGGTCCTGGGTGGAAGAGCAGCGCTCGGCATATAGATAGAGAGGCCGTCCGAAGCGGCCGCGCAGGCGCGGTCGTACGGCAGAAGGCGCGAGCGTACCGGCCACGATCTCTACACTAGTTCAGCCGTGAAACCCCAGGGAGCCAATCGCCGTCGAATCAGTAGCCCACTCAGGGCTGATTCGACAATCAGTTACGAAAGGCTGAGCGATCCCATCTTGATCAAGCGTGCGAAAGACGGCGACAAAAGAGCGCTCGAGGCACTCTGCGAGCGCTACGCGGAAAGGGTCGGCCGGATCGCCCGGCGCGAGCTTTTCGATCTTCGCGACGCCCAGGATGCCGCGCAGGAATCGCTGCTCAAGCTCTGTCAGAGGATCGGGCAATACCGGGGTGAGGCGCAGTTCGCTACCTGGTTACACCGGCTGGTGGTCAACACCTGCCACGACACGGCGGCTCGTGAGAGCCTGCGCCGTGCGGCGCCGTTGCCGGAGGAGTTCGAGCTGGAGCAGGCCAAGGACTGCGATCCCGTTGCCGAGACGCTCGGTGCGGAGTTGCGCGCCGAGTTATCCGAGCATTTGCGCGAGCTACCCGTCGCGCAGGCGCGCGTGGTCGTGCTCAAGGACGCCCTCGGCTTCTCGTTCGAACAGATCGCCGGCGCAGCGCGGATGCCGGTCGGCACGGCCAAGTGCTACGCGCACCGCGCTCGCAAACGGCTGCGCGACCGGATTGCAAAGGAGGCAGCCGCATGACGCTGGCGCTCCCGCTGGGAAAGGCGGAGATCGAGGCGATACTCCCGCACCGCGACCCGTTTCTGCTCATCGACGAGGTGGTCGAGCTGGAGCCCGGAAAGCGGGCCGTAGCGCGCAAGACCGTGACGGGCGAGGAGTGGTTTCTCGCCGGTCACTTCCCGGGCAGGCCGATCATGCCCGGCGTGTTGATGGTCGAAGGCCTCGCTCAGACAGGCGCCGTCGCGGTGATGACGGACGAAGGGAACGAGGACAAGATGGTGCTCTTCGGCGGTATCGACGACGTGCGCTTCAAGCGCCTGGTCGAGCCCGGCGACACACTCGAGTACGTCTGTGAGATCGAAGTAATGCGCGGTCCGGTTGGGAAAGGCAAGGTCAAGGCCACAGTCGACGGGCAGCTTGCTGTTCGCGGCATGCTGACCTTTGCGGTGGAGCAGTGATCGGCGTCTGCTCAGGAAGGCCCGTCTCGATCACGGGGCTCGGTTGCTACGTGCCCAAACGCGTGCTCACGAACGACGAGCTAGCGCAAAGGGTCGATACGAGCGACGAATGGATTCAGACACGCACCGGCATCAAGGAGCGGCGAATCGCGGCGCCGGAAGAAGCGACCTCCGATCTTTCCATCCCCGCGGCCAAGGCGGCACTCGCCGACGCGGCCCTCACAGGCGCCGAGATCGACCTGGTCATCGTGGCCACGATCACGGCCGACATGCCCTTTCCGTCAACGGCGGCGATTCTCGCCAACCAACTCGGCGCCGAGAGCGCGGCGGCCTACGATCTCTTGGCGGGCTGCACGGGCTTTGTCTACGCGTTGACCCAGGGTTACGGCGCGATCGCGGCCGGCCTTGCGCGGCGAGTGCTCGTGGTCGGCGCCGACACGCTGTCGCGAGTAGTCGACTGGTCAGACCGCTCAACCTGCGTTCTGTTCGGCGACGGCGCCGGTGCGGTAGTGCTCGAAGAGGTCGAAGCGGGCGGCTTTCACGCTTTTGAGCTGGGCGCCGACGGCGCGGGCGAAATGGAGTTGTTCATGCCGGCCGGCGGCTCGCGGCGACCGTCGAGCGCAGAAACAGTTGCGGCGGGCGAGCACTATGTGAAGATGAACGGGCGCGAGGTGTACAAGTTCGCGACCAGAGTGTTGTCGAGCTCGGCTCAGGCGGTGCTCGAGGCTTCGGGAAGAAGCATCGCGGACATCGACCTCTACGTGCCGCATCAGGCAAACCTTCGTATCATCGAACACGCGGCGAAGAAACTGGGAATCGAAAAGGAACGTGTTTTCGTCAACGTCGATCGCTACGGCAACACCTCGTCGGCCTCGATCCCGCTCGCACTTTGCGAAGCGCGGCAAGAGGGACGTCTGAAGGACGGAACGCTCGTGCTCATGACGGGGATGGGTGCGGGATTGACCTGGGGGTCGAGCGTGATCACGTGGTCTGGAGGGAGAGACAATGAGCACTAACGCTGGAGAGGGTCGAACGAAAGGGAAGGTCGCCTTCTGCTTCCCCGGCCAGGGATCGATCGAGGCCGGGATGGGCCGCGAGATCGCCGAGGCTGTGCCCGAGGCGATGGCGGTATACGAGCGCGGAAGCGAGAGCTGCGGTCTCGACCTGCCTGCGCTCTGCTTTACGGGCCCTGTCGAAGATCTCGTCGATACATCGGTTCAGCAGCCCGCGTTGCTGGCTACCAGCCTGGCCATTCTGGCGGCGATCGAGTCGCTCGGCTTCAGGCCGGACTATGTTGTCGGCCACTCGGTTGGAGAGTTCGCGGCGCTGGCGGCAGGAAGCGTGTTCGACACGGCTGACGCGATCGGGCTCGTGCGTGAGCGCGGGCTGGCGATGGCCGAAGTCGCCAAGGAGAGCCCAGGCTCGATGGCGGCGATTCTCGGGCTCGAGGACGAGGTCGTGGAGGAGCTTTGCCGAGAGATTCACTGCGTCTGGCCGGCGAATTACAATTGCCCGGGCCAGGTCGTCATCTCGGGGCAGACCGATGCGGTGGACGAGTGCTGCGAAGAGGCCGAGCGCGAGGGTGCCAGGCGAACGATCAAGTTGGCGATCTCGGGCGCCTTCCACAGCCCATTGGCTGCGCGCGCGGCCGAGCGCTTCCGCCCGGCGCTAGAAAGGGTGCGCCTCAACGATCTCCAGATCGCGTTCATGTCGACGGTCAGTGCGCGGCTCGAGAGTCGACAGAAGGTCGCCGGGCTACTCGTCGATCAGCTCACTGCTCCGGTGCGCTTTACGCAGGCGACCAGAGGCCTGATCGCAAACGGTGTACGCACCTTCGTCGAGATCGGTCCGGGCAACGTGCTCTCGGGACTGGTCAGGCGCATCGACCGCAGCGTCGACGCGATCTCGGTCAACAGCCTGGCCACGCTGAAGAAGGTCGAGGAGGTGCTGTCGGTTGCCTGAGGCATATGGATCGCTGGAAGGAAAGCGGGCGCTGATCACCGGCGCGGCGCGCGGCATCGGTCGCGCGATCGCCGCCGAGCTCAAGGGCGCGGGCGCCGACGTCGTCTGTTGCGACCTTCCCGGTACGAGCGAGAACGAAGAGGTGGCGCGCGAGGTCGGCGGGCAGGCGCTCTACGCGGATGTCACCAAGGCCGACGAGGTCGAGAAGCTGATCGCCGACGCCGGCGAGATCGACATCCTGGTCAACAACGCCGGTATCACCCGAGACGGGTTGCTGGCGCGGATGTCGGAGGAGGATTGGCGCGCCGTCATCGACATCAACCTGACCAGCGTCTATCTGATGTGCCGCGCGGCGGTCCGCGGGATGATGAAGCGCCGCTCCGGCACAATCGTCAACCTCGCCAGCGTCGTCGGCATCCACGGCAACTTCGGTCAGACCAACTACGCGGCTTCGAAGGCCGGCATCATCGGCTTTACCAAGTCGCTCGCGCGCGAGGCCGGCGCTCGAGGCATTCGCGTCAACGCCGTAGCGCCCGGCTATATCGAGACGCGCCTGACGGAGGTCTTGCCCGAAGACGTCAAGCAAAAGATGCTCGCGGCCACCTCGCTCGGTCGATTCGGCCAGCCGGAGGACATCGCCCGCGCGGTGCACTTCCTCTGCTCGGACGAGGCGGGCTTCATCAGCGGCGAGGTGCTCGTCGTCGACGGCGGGATGGCGATGTGACGATGGAAAACGAACGCAAGAGAGTCGTCGTCACCGGGCTCGGAATGATCAGCTCGCTCGGGCTCGATATGGAGACCGGCTGGCGCAATCTGCTCGCCGGCGAGTCCGGGGCTGGCCCGATCACGCTTTTCGACACGACCGGCTATGAGGTTGATATCGCCTGCGAGTTGAAGGACTTCGATCCGACGGTGTGGATCGACCGCAAGAAGGTCCGGCGCATGGATCGCTTCGCCATGATGGCGCTGGCGGCGGCTCGCCAGGCCGAAACCGACTCCGCTCTGGATATATTCAAGGAGCGCGACCGCATCGGCGCGGCAATCGCAACCGGGGTCGGCGGCCTCTACTCCTTCCAGGAATGCACGCTGACGCTGTTCAATCGCGGCCCCGATCGCGTGGGCCCGTTCGCGATTCCTTCGATCATCCCGAACATGGGCGCGGCCTGGGTATCGATGGAGCTCGGGACGCGCGGGCCGCTGCTAGCGGAATGCGCTGCTTGTGCCGCCTCGAACATGGCGATCGGCGACGCCACCGACGCGATCCGGCTCGGTAGGGCCGACGTGATGCTCGCGGGCGGTACCGAGGCGGGAGTCACACCGGTCGGAATCGCCGGCTTTACGGCGATGCGAGCGATTTCCCGGCGCAACGACGATCCGAAGCGCGCCAGTCGTCCCTTCGACCGCGACCGCGACGGCTTCGTGATGGGTGAGGGCGCAGCCGTGCTCGTTCTCGAAGAGCTCGAGCACGCGCGGGCGCGTGGCGCGAAGATCTATGCGGAGGTTGGCGGCTACGGCGTATCTTCGGACGCGCTTCACATCACCGAGCCCGACCCGACCGGCGAGAATCCGGCACGCGCCATGAAGATGGCTTTCGCCGACGCGGGAATCGATCCGTCCGAGGTCGACTACATCAACGCCCACGGCACCTCGACGCCGCTCGGAGACGCGAGCGAGACGAAGGTGATCAAGCTCGCGCTCGGCGAGGAGAATGCCTACAAGACGCCGGTCTCCTCAACCAAGGGAGCGACCGGGCACTGCCTGGGCGGCGCGGGAGCGGTCGAGGCGACATTTTCGATCCTGGCGATCAGGGACGGTATGGTTCCGCCCACGATCAACCAGGAAAACGCCGATCCGGAGTGCGACCTCGACTACGTTCCCAACGAGGCAAGAAAGGCCGATGTGCGAGTGGCCGTGTCGAACTCCTTCGGGTTCGGCGGCCACAACGCCTCGGTCGTGCTGCGGCGGTTCGAGGGTTGAGGCCGCGAGCGCCCACCGCTAAAACGAGAGAGGGCTAAACTTCCGAGGCTCTTATGGCTAGTCGAATAGACGTCTCAATCGAGCACAAGAACTCGCCGCCCGAGCCCGGGGGCTCGAAGAAGCATCCCAACACTTGCCCCAAGTGCAATTCGCACTACCGTGACGACGAGTTGGCGGCGAACCTGCGCGTTTGCGCCCAGTGCGACTATCACTTCCCCGTCGGGGCGCTGGAGCGGATAGAGCAGCTTCTCGACAAGGACAGCTTCATCGAGGAGGCCGCCGACCTCCGCTCGGCCGACCCGCTGGGCTTCTTTGATCTTCGCTCGTACAAGGACCGTATCGCCGAGGCCGAGCTGAAGACGGGCCTCGGAGACGCGATGCTGATGGGGCAGGGGAAGATCGAAGGCCTTGATTTCCAGCTCACCGTGATGGATTTCTCCTTCATGGCGGGCTCGATGGGAAGCGTCGTGGGCGAGAAGTTCGCCCAGGCCTGCGAGCGCGCGATCGAGCGTAAAGTTCCGCTGATCTCGGTCAACGCCTCGGGCGGCGCGCGGATGCAGGAGGGAATTCTCTCGCTGATGCAGGTGCCGAAGACGGTCTGCGCGGTCGAGAACATGCGCGACGCCGGCATCCCTTTCATCAGCGTGCTCACCCATCCCACTACCGCGGGGCTGCTGGCCAGCTTCGCCACTCTGGGCGACATCACGATCGCCGAGCCCGGCACGCTGATGTGCTTCACCGGTCCGCGCGTCGTGCAGCAGACCGTACGCGAGGATTTGCCGGACGACTTCGGTCTCGCCGAGTCCAACTATCGCTTCGGGCACCTGGACGCGATCGTCCAGCGACGCGAGCTCAAAACCACTCTGGCCAAGCTACTGAGGTTATTCGGTCATGTCGGGTGAGCTAGAGCTCAAGCTCCGCGATCGTCTGGCCAAGCTGAAACGGCTGCATTTGCCGGGCGGCGGTATGTCGAACGAGGTACGCCGGATCGAGCAACAGCTCGAGGAAATGGGTAACGGCGACGAGCGCGACGAAGACGAGATCTGGCGCTCGGTCGAGTTTGCTCGGCACCCCGAGCGCCCCTACACGCTCGATTACGTCGAGCGCTTGATCGGCGACTGGATCGAGCTGCACGGCGATCGCGCCCGCATGGACGACCCCGCCATCGTCTCGGGCCTGGGCAGCTTCGCCGATCGTACGGTGGCGGTCATCGGCCACCAGAAGGGCCGCGGGGATGCGGTGCAGAGGGTGAAGCGAAACTTCGGCATGTCGAACCCGGAGGGCTACCGCAAGGCCATGCGGGTGATGGAAATCGCCGAGCGGCACGGTTTCCCGGTAATCACCTTCGTAGACACCCCCGGCGCCTATCCCGGCGTAGCGGCCGAGCAGCACGGTCAGGGTGGAGCTCTGGCGGCCTCACAGGCGACCATGGCGCGCCTGACGGTGCCAACGGTGGCCTGCGTGATCGGCGAGGGTGGCTCCGGCGGGGCAATCGCCCTGGCGTTGGCCAACCGCGTGCTGATGCAGCAGTTTGCGATCTACTCGGTGATCTCTCCCGAGGGTTGTGCCTCGATTCTCTGGCGCGATGCCGGGCAGGCCCGCAAGGCCGCGGCGGCGTTCAGGCCCGACGCGGTTCACTGCCTCGAACTGGGCGTAATCGACGGCATCATCCCCGAGCCCAAGGACGGCGCGCACACCGATTTCGACGAGGCTGCGAAGCTACTCGGCAAGTCGCTTCGCTCGGCGCTGGACGAGTTGAAGAAGATGAACGGTAAGGAGCTCCGCCGTGATCGGCGCGCTCGCTTCCGCTCGTACGGCGTGTTCGCTTCCTGACGAGAACGGGTGGGTCGGGAGCCTCGCGGACAGGTTCCCCTCGGCACGCAGTGATCCACAGAATCCACAGCTTCACTCCCAAGCCGATGCGGCAGTTCTCAACACCCGTCGAAAACGTTACCGAGCCGAGATAAGAGGCTCAATACCAGCACTTTCATGAGTGCTAGCGCCGTATCTCCGTACCCCGCAGCCGAGTTGAGCACCGACTCTCCTCGGGGCCGCTGTGGATGAAAGCGGGGCCGCGAGCGGGCGGCTTTGCTTCGTCATGAGGCGGGGTTAGTTCTCGGACGGCTCGGCTGCGGTGGCCTTGGCCAGCGGATCGAGCTTGTAGCCGACGCCAAAGCGCGTCTGAATGAAGGTGTGGCGAGACGCGCGCCTGTCGATCTTGTCGCGAAGGCGCTTCACGCATACGTCTACAGTTCGGTCGCGGAAGGAGCGCCGGCGCCCCCAGATCTTCTGCAGTAATTCGTCGCGAGTGATGACCCGTCCGGTGTCTAAGGCGAGCGCGTAGAGCAGCTTGAACTCGGTGGGAGTTAGCTCGGCGCTGACGCCGTCTACGTAGGCCTGGACCTCACGGGGGTCGATGCGCAACTCCTCGAGCTCGATTGACTCTCCGTCCTGGCGCGGCAGAGCGCTGTGCCCGCGGCGCGCGGCGGCGCGAACTCGGGCCACGAGCTCTTTCATCGAGACGGGCTTGACTAGGTAATCGTCGGCTCCAATCTCGAGCGCGTGGATGCGGTCATGCTCCGTGCCGCGAGCGCTGACGACGACGATGGGTGTGCCGATGCCTTCGGAGCGAGCGAGCTCGATCAACCGCCAGCCGTCGATTCCCGGCAGCATCAGGTCAAGCACGCATACGTCCGGGTTGTCGTAACGCACGCGCGCGAGCGCGATGTCGCCCTTCGTAACCAGGATCGAATCGAAGCCGGCTTCGGTGAGGGCCTCGGCCATGCCTCGGCCCAGAAGCTCGTCATCCTCGACGATCAGGACCTTCGCCATGCCTCGAACGGTACTGCTCGCCGAGGTGGTTGTGGGTTGACCATCTGTAACGATCTGGTGAAAGTTCGGTGTAGCCGCCACCCGAGCTGCCGCCGATCCTGCGTAGTTATCGGCGGCAGTATCGCGACTCTCGCACCTCGAAGCGGAGAGTCGAGCAGCGATCAAGCCGCCTGTTTCTCCGGCGCGTGGGCCAGGCACGATCGGCAGATCTGCGCCAGACGACCCGAACGGTCCAGCTGTTCGACCTCGCGTCCACAGATCTTGCACCTGGCCGCTTGGGGGCGCAGCACGATGGGAAGGCACCAGACGCTCATGCGGCCCTCCCGAGTGGAAACTCCGTCCAGCGGGTCGCTCCGCACATCGGACAGCGCTTGGGTGTTCTGTGTGATGCGATTCCATATCTGCAAACTGCGCAGAAAAGATCGCCTCTGCGCCTCGGAAAGGCGCTTGTTTTCTTCGCTTTTTCGTTCATGGCTCGAAACTAGCGCGCAACCGTTGTCCGGTGGGTAGCAGCCTGGTTACGTTCACGTTCCGTCCTGGAGAGACGCGTCTCGATACCCTCTGTTCGATGCCACGCATGCGTAAAGTCCGAGCTGTGGACAGCGCCCGCGAGGTCGAGCAGGAAACCAGCGCCGAACGAGCATTGCTCGAGTACGGAGAGTTGATCGCGCTGGTGCTCGACGACGGCGGGACGCTGATTCAGGCGAGTAGCCGCGCTCGCGAGCTCTTTCCGGCGCTCGAGTTGGGCCGGGAAGTGCCCGAATCAGTAGAGCTCGCCAACACGCGCCGCGTTCGCTACGAGCAAGACGGCGAACGGCGCACGCTGATCGTGGCTCCCCTGGTTGACCAGACGGCCTACGAGGAGCTCCGCGTGGGCTTCACCGCCGCGGTATCACACGAGTTGCGTACGCCGCTGGCTCGCCTTCTGATGCTGCTCGAGAAGATCGAGCGCAAGCCGGCCGAGGCAATCGAGCTGTCGGCGCGGGCGCGACACGAGGTCGAGGAGATGGACGAGCTCCTGAACGACGTTCTCTTTCTGAGCGAGCTGGAGAGCGGGCGTGAGGTCGTGTCGCTCGGTACGACCGCTGCCGCACCCGTTCTCGAACAAGTCGTGCAGGAGTTGAGCGAGCGCGCCGATCTGGCAGGGGTGAAGCTCCGCGTCGAAGGAGAGCGCGGGCTCGAGTTGCCACTTCGCCCGCGGATGCTCGCCGTTATCGGGCGGAACCTGGCGACGAACGCGATCCGCTACGCCGGCGTGGGGGCTGTGTGCACGCTCGCGGTCGGGCAGACACCTGACGGAGGCGCCGAGCTGGTCGTGGCCGACGACGGAGCCGGTGTCGCAGTGGAGCACCTGCCTCGGCTCTTTGAGCGCTTTTACCGCGCGGACAAAGCGCGAACGAGCCGCGGAACGGGCCTCGGCCTGGCGATCGTCAAGCACGTAGTGGTTTCGGCCGGGGGCAGAGTGAGCGCGAGCGGCGCACCGGGAGAGGGCTTGACCGTGCGCTGTTCCTTCCCAGTATAAAAAGCGGGCGCCGGTACAAGACCGGCGCCCGCTTGGAGCAGGTGGTGAGTATCTGCTTGCTCAGTGGATCTGATTGACCAGCTTGAGCGACTGCGCCTGTACCACGTTCGGAATCGGGACGAAGTAGAGACTGGCGCCGTAGCTCTGCCCTTTCTTCAGGGCCCACGTGAGGAATGTCTTTAGCTCGGTCGGCTGCTTCGCAGTCGTTGGCACGATCACGTAGGTGAAGGTGCAGATCGGGTAGGCGATGACCAGTTTCTTGTTCTTCGCCCGGGCCCGTGCCATCAGCTTCTTGCGCTGCCTGAGGATCTTTGCTTTCTGCTTGGCGTTCTTAGTGGTGATCGGTTTGAACTTCGGCAGTGAAGGCGCCGGCGGGTCGACGACGTCGATAACGAGCCCGCTGCCGGTTGCCTTGGCCTTCGTGACCAGATTGGCCGCGGCCTGGATCGGCTTCAGATTCGGCGTCACGAACTTTCCGGCACGGTTCTCGATCGCGAACACGGAGAAGTGGTTGCTCTTTGCGTAGGCGACGTCGACGTAGCAGATGCCACCGTCGGTCTTCTGCAGTACGGCGGATACCCCGGAGCTCTTGGCAGCGCCGACACCAGCCGGGAAGGCCGGCTGTGTGCCGACACCGATCTTGGCCCCAAATTCGCCGTTGACGCTCGCGAGATACTCGGTGAAGTTGTAACTCGTACCGCTCGCGTCGCTGCGGTAGATCGGCGTGATCGCCTTATTAGGCAGGCTGACCTTCTTGTTCAGCTTCTGTATCGCAGGATCCGACCAGTTCTTGATCTTACCGAGGTAAATTCCGGCCAGGATTTCGCCGGTGATATGTAGGTTGTTGGGGAGCCCCGTGCCCTGGTAGGCGATCGAGGTTGCGGAAAACGCCCAGGGGATCGTCAGGCATTTGTTGCAAGTGGTCTGCTGATCGGAGGTCAGCGGCGCGTCACTAGCGCCGAAATCCACCGATCGGCTTGATATCGCTTTGATGCCGGCGCCGCTTCCGATCGGCTGATAGTTGAGCGAAATACCGCTGGCGCTCTCGAATGCCGGCTTCCAGGTTGAGACGAGCGGGAAGACGAAAGAGCTTCCGGCGCCGCTCAGAGTCGTAGCCGTGCTTCGCTTTGTCGAGCCTTGCGCCGTGCCGATACTGATACTGGCGACGAGCGCTGCCACGATAGCGAGCGTGCTGATTAGAAACCCACGTCGGGTCATCGGTTCGTTATCTCCTTGGGTTCGATTCATATTCCATCTGCGACGAGCCTGCCAGCGCCGTTCCCGCTCGTGGGCAAGAAGGTGGTGGCGATGTGGTTACAACGTGGTTAAACGGAGTCCTTTGCCCCATCTCGCGCATCTAGGCTGAGCTCGCTGTGGAGATTTCGCACGCAAATAAGCGCCCTGATTTCAAGCGGACTCGTAGCTTGATCGATCGGATTGGGGATCCGGTACTAAAGGCGATCACCTTCATCGCTGCGGCCCTTGCAGTCACCGTGCTCGTTCTCATCGCTTACGAGCTCATCAAGGGGTCGCGCCTAGCCTTCCGTCACTTCGGCCTGGGCTTTCTGACCTCACAGGTCTGGGACGACATCCACGGACAATTCGGCGCCCTTTCGTTGATCTTCGGAACGGTCGTCACGGCCGTGCTGGCGATACTGATCGCGGCGCCGCTGGCCATCGCCATTGCGCTGTTTCTGACCGAGCTGGCGCCAAAGCCGGTGCGAGCGCTACTTGGTGCGCTGGTAGAGATGCTGGCGTCGATACCGAGCGTCGTTCTCGGTCTCTGGGGCATCCTCGTGCTCGGGCCGTTCGTCAAGAACCAACTCGAGCCCCTCCTGGGCTCGGCGCTCGGTTTTCTCCCCTTCTTCCGCGGCGCTCACTCCACCAGCGGCATCCTGACCGCGGTGCTGATCCTGACGATCATGGTCGTCCCGATCATCGCCAGCGTCACGCGCGAGCTGTTCACCACCGTGCCGCCCGAGCTGCGCGAAGGCGCGCTGGCGCTGGGGGCGACGCGGTGGGAGATGGTGCGCGGCGTTCTGCTTCCGGCCGCGCGGCCGGGGATCCTGGCGGCCGTCGCGCTCGGCTTCGGGCGAGCCGTCGGCGAGGCCATCGCGGTCGCGATGGTGATCGGCGGGCAGATCGGCATCCACTGGTCGCTGTTCGCGTTCGGCGACACGCTCGCGGCGCAGAACGCCCTGCAGTACAACGGCGCAGATACCAACCTTCAGATCTCCTCGCTGGTCTACCTCGCCGCGATCCTGCTCGTGATTTCGCTGGCCGTGAACATCGGCGCCCAATTGCTGATACGCCCGATTGATCTACGGCCGCGCCGGCAACGGATCGCCCTCGACCGCGCGCTGGAGGCGGAGGGAGTGAGCGCAGACTGATGGCCGAGCCCGTCTTCTCGCTACGCACGAGCGGTCGCCTTCGCCGCCGCCAGATGGTCAACCGACTGATGGGCGCGCTCGCCCTGGGCGCCGCGCTGCTCGCTGTATCCGTGCTTGCGATCGTGGTCATCTCGGTCGCCAGTCGGGGCGTGAGCGCGCTGAATCTCGACTTCTTCACGAAAAACGCGGCGCAGGGCTTCAATCCAACCGGCGGGGGAATCCGCTTCGCGATCGTTGGAACCGTCGTAATAGTCGGCATCGCGACCCTGATGGCGCTACCGCTGGGGGTCCTGATCGCAATCTACGTCAGCGATCTGGCTTCACCACGGCTCGCGCGCATCACCAGGCTCGCACTCGACGTCACCAACGGTATCCCGACGATCGTGATTGGGATCTTCGTCTACACGATGGTTGTCGCCACACACGGCCAGAGTGCCCTGGCGGGGTCGCTGGCGCTGGCGATCATCATGGTGCCGCTGATTGCCCGCGCGACCGAGGAGGTTCTCCTACTCGTTCCAAATTCGCAGCGCGAGGCTAGCCTGGCGCTGGGCGTCAGTCGCTGGCGAACGACTTTAAGCGTCGTTGTTCCTTCGGCGCTGGGTGGAATTCTCACGGGCACGACGCTGGCGATTGCCCGTGCAGCCGGGGAGACGGCGCCGCTTCTCTTCCTGACGTCACTCGGCACCAGCGCCAGCGCAGACTCCAATCCGCTCCATCCTCTGCAGACAATGACGCTTGCGATCTTCCAATACTTCGAGCTACCTGGTTTTGAGGCCAAGGCCTGGGCGGCCGCCTTTACGCTGATGTGCTTCGTTCTCGTGACCAGCCTGGGCGCGAAACTGGCCATGGCGCGATACCGGAAGAAACTGGGAGGATAGGCAAGTGGAGGTGATCAAGACCAAGATCGATCTCGGCCGGGAACGGTTGCCGACCGGCGAGCAAGAGGCTGTGTTCGAGGCTCGCGACGTCTCCGTTTACTACGGCGACCAGCGCGCGATCGACAAAGTCAATATCGACATCTACCGGCGGTTGATCACGGCGATCATCGGCCCTTCGGGGTGCGGCAAGAGCACCTTCATCCGCACGCTGAACCGGATGACCGACCTCGTTCCTTCAGCCCGGCTCACGGGCGAGTTGCGCTACCGCGGCATCGATCTCTACGGCCCGGGCGTCGATGCGGTTGAGGTCCGGCGCCGAATCGGGATGGTCTTCCAGAAGCCGAACCCGTTTCCGAAGTCGATCTACGACAACGTCGCCTACGGGCTCCGCATCCTGGGAATGAAGAAGGATCTGGACGAACGGGTCGAGAAGGCCCTGCACTCGGCGGCCCTCTGGGACGAGGTCAAGGACAGGCTCAAGGACAGCGCGCTCGGCCTCTCGGGCGGTCAGCAGCAGCGGCTGTGTATCGCGCGCGCCATCGCCGTCGAACCGGAGGTCATCTTGCTGGATGAGCCGGCCTCCGCGCTCGACCCGATCGCCACCTCGGCGATCGAGGATCTGATGCACGATCTCAAGCGCGACTACACGATCGTGATCGTCACCCACAACATGCAGCAGGCGGCGCGCGTAGCCGACATGACCGCCTTCTTCGGGCTCAACGTCACGCCGGAGGGAAGCCGCGAGGGCATCCTGGTCGAGTACGACAAGACCGAGAAAATCTTTACCAACCCCTCCGACAAGCGTACGGAGGGCTACGTGACGGGGCGGTTCGGATGAGAGAGCTTTATGCAACCGAGCTCGAGGAGCTCGAAAACCTGCTTCAAGAAGAGGGCAAGCTAGTAGATCGGGCGATTCGCGGCGCGCTCAATGCGCTCGCGCGCGACGATCTCGAACTCGTAGGAGAGCTGATCGCTTTCGACGACGAGGTCGATCGCCGCTACCTCGCGATCGAGCAGGGGATCCCCTCGCTGCTGGCGCGCCAAACACCTGTGGCGGGAGACCTACGCCTCGTGCTGGCGATTCTCTACGTCAATCTTCACCTCGAGCGGATTGCCGACTACTGCGTCACGATTGCCAAGCTGGTCAAGTTGGCGCAAGGCTTGCCCCGCGACGCCGGTGTGCTCGAGGCGCTGGAGGAGATGGGCGAGCGCTGCCGCGAGATGCTCAGTACGGGGCTAGAGGACTTCCACAACCGCGACGTTCGTAACCCCGAGGCGCTGGTCGACATGGACAAACCGATCGACCGGGCCAACCGCAAGCTGATCGCCCGCCTCATTGCCCTGGGCCCGGACGAATCTCAGCGCGAGTGGGCGATGCGAATGATGCTCGTCTCGCGCTGTCTGGAGCGAATCGGCGACCACGCCGTCGACATCGGCGAGCAGACGGCTTACCTGGTCCGCGGCCGGTTCGAGGAGTTCACCGACGCCTCGCACGAGACGTCGCGGCCTGCGTAGCGCCGAACTCTCCCGGCCGATCCGTACTACCACGGTACGCGCAAGGCCAGTTTCGTGAACCGCCGTTCCACAAAACCCCCTCCTAATCGAATGGACCTTAGTGGACTATTTTCAAACCCTCCGCAAGAGTTGCAGACGGCGCTTGAACATCACGATCCTGGCGGACTCGATCAGAGTTGAACTGGCGATCTCCTCCTTGATAGGGAGGCATGTTCGACTACTAAATCTCGAGCCCGTGATCTATAAGCGAAGGGGCGCAGACCTAGAAAACCCGGCGACCGAGTGATCGCTCGATGTCTGCTGGTCGGGAACGATAACCCTGCGGCTGACCCGTTTTCGGGGTCACGCGATCACGACCGTTATAACCGTCGGCTACCGCGACCTCGCGGTGCTCTCCCTCGCGGTCGAGAGGGGGCTCGACTCCCATTCGATTCGGGAGGCGATCGCTACACACGTCAGAGGGCCGCTAACGA
>Ga0182011_10000194_pt1 | contig 50892 bp, 46 predicted proteins | sample 711E1DmetaG_FD_120481 | JGI IMG/M metagenome (GOLD analysis project Ga0182011, IMG submission 120481) | Permafrost microbial communities from Stordalen Mire, Sweden - 711E1D metaG | ecosystem: Environmental > Terrestrial > Soil > Wetlands > Permafrost | place: Sweden: Stordalen | collected...
ACAGTAGTGAGTAGAAATGCATTTACCCCGAAAATTCCTCGTCTCCTCGGCCCTGGCCCTCGTTCTCCTTATTACCCTTATGGCAGGCATTAAGCCCAAGGGATATCGTTTTCGCAATGATGTGACCTTGACGCCTAACCATGGAATGAGTATCGGCCGCACTGGAATCGCTTTTTCGAAGGATTCCCTGCAATGGAAGGACCCCGATCAGAGTGACAGCGGTTTTACGATTGAGTTGTCGATAAAACCCGCGAGACTTCATAGTTGGGGCTTGTCCGAAATCCTCGGATTTTGGGACGGGACTTTTCCTGAGCCGTTGACGATAAATCAATGGAAGAACCATCTTGTCATTCACGTTCGGGACGATCGCGCTCAAAAAGGGTATCAGGAATTCCGCGCGGATTCGATTTTTGAACGGGATAAAAGTTGTATTATTCAAATTGTTTCGGACCGATCAAAAACGGTCATCTATGTCAACGGCATGAGGACCGGCGGGCAATTATCGGGGGCCGCATTTGTAAGGGCCGGTTTTCATGGACGGCTTCTCTTAGGAAATTCCGTTACGGGAAACAGTGCATGGTCCGGGGAATTTTACGGTTTGGCTTTTTACCAAAGAGAAATGTCGTCTGAAGAAACGGTTATACGTTTTCGTCAATGGGATTCATTGGGGCGCGCCGCGCTTGCGCCGCCGAGTCGGGCGGCCCATTTTTTTGCGTTTAGCGAGGCGGGGGGCGCCGTGATCCGGGATTTCATCGCCTCCGGCTTTGACCTTCAAATCCCCACATTGTTTCATATTATTAAAAAGCAGGTTTTGGTCGGGCCCTGGGATGATTTTCAATGGAATCGGGGCTATTTATTCGACGTCATTATTAATTTGTTCGGGTTTGTTCCCCTGGGGCTTTTTTTATCGCTATTCTTGTCAAGCGTGGTTGCTATCCATTCACGAAAGAAGAACCTGCTTTTCACGATAAGTATCTGCTTTGTCATAAGCCTGGGCATTGAGTTGGCCCAGGTTTATATTCCCACCAGGGACTCGCAATTGTCCGACCTGATTTGCAATACCCTGGGAGGGACCATCGGGGGATTTTTGGGGACTTGGAAACGCAAATAAAAAGCGTTTTACCTATTAATTTCCTTCCAAAATGCCTTTCCAAAAACCTCTCGAAAGAATGTGGCGTGTTGAAAGGATAAATCCGGCAATGGCTTCACATGCGCGAGCAACCATCTTCAATGGACTTTTTTGTTTCAAGTTCCAAACCACGCAGGTTAAATAAGCCCGTACGAGTCGTCCGCGCCAGTAGGATGTTTTCGCGGATTTTACCATCCGCGCGAAAGAACCTCTTTCGTCAAGTATGAAGTCTCGTGAACGAAGACTCGCGGATTTTTCAAGCGCCCAGTTAGCGGTGCTGTTTTCCCTATCCCGCACGACGCATGCCACTATGTGCCGAGTGTGCGCAAAATCGCCATGAAGAGCAAGACGACGGCACAGGTCTTTTTGCTCTCCCATCCTGGAAAAATGGAAATCAAACCCGCCAGCATTAAAAAAGCCTTCTGATTTTATCAAACTTGACTGAAATGGAATCCACTTTCCGGCCATTGCCTGAGCGAAAGCATCTCCTTTAACTTCGGAAATCGACTCCCTGGTAATATTACCTTTCATATCTATAAACCGGGTTGTCCCGCAAATGAGCAAAGCATTGCTGATCCGCGTAGCGGCCCATAATTCTTTGAGCGCTTCCGGCAATATCCAGTCATCATCATCTAAAAAATGCAAGTACTGGTCCCGCGCGATTGCGGCGCCGGCATTGCGGGCAAAACACCGTTCGCGCTTTTGTGTGGTAAGGATGGTCACTTTTTCTGATTCCTGCCATTTTTCAACAGGCAAAGGATGTCCGGAATCATTCACTACAATCACCTCAAAATCACCCGAATCCACTTCCTGCGAAAGCACGCTTTCTACGGCGCGGGCGAGCGTCGGGCGTCCGATTGTGGCTATAATGGTTGAGGAAAATATCGCAGATTGTTTTAAGTGGGTATTCAAATTCATTCTTGTTCTCCATAAAAAATACCGGTTAGGTAAAATTAAAACCAATTATTTTAATATATAATATTTTTGCTATGCTTAGTCTCTGTATCTGAATTATATACGCGTCCAGCGTATTTAATTCCTGAGTACAGAGACTTATCTGCCCTTAGGCAGGTTAGGATGGTATCATTTGACATTAAACCGCAAAAGTCAACTGAGCACCCGATAAAAGGAAATAGTTATGCTCCTATGGACATTTGATGGCAAGATACGTTTTATTAAAGCGGTAAGCAATGTACACCACATGCGTAAGACCGCCACATTCCCGTTTCTAAAGAATAGCGTATTTACTGGAATATTCAAGGTATTTCTTTTACCGTTTCTTTTCGTGCGCTATGCAGGAATACTTGTAAAAACGAAAAGTTATTTATGCATACCTAATGTTGATTTGGTCCTGACCACCAAATGCACCTTACGGTGTAAGGATTGCAGTAACCTTATGCCCTATTATAAGGACTCGATATCGTATAGTCCTGAAGAATTGATCAAAGACCTGGACGCATTGCTGGCATCCGTCGATTACATTTTTGAGGTCCGCATATTGGGCGGAGAGCCCTTTGTTTATCCGCAATTAGACAACATTATTTCCAAATGCCTTGCGGAAAGGAAAATTGAAAAGATAAGAATAATAACCAACGGCACCCTTTTGCCGACGGATGATTGCATGGTTTTATTAAGAAAGCTGAAGCCCCGGCAAAAGAAAAAAATATTATTTTCCATCAGTAGCTACGCTGTGGTCGCCGATTCGGTGAAGAATAAATTATATGGTCGTTTGAAGAACATGGGGTATTGTTTCTATATCAGGGACATACGGGTTTGGAATGATTATGGTTTGTTTAATAAGCGGGAGTACTCAACAAAGGACCTTTCCATAAACTATTCAACGTGTTCCTTATGCGTTACTCTGTTTAACCACGAAATATCTATATGCGCTCGTGCCGCCAATGGGACATTTTTGGGGCTTATTCCTAAAATCGAAACAGAACAAGTAAAACTCAACAGTTACGGGCCGGAGCAGGTGAGGCGAGAATTGAAGGCGCTTTTCGGAAAAAAATTTATTTCCACATGCGATTATTGTGACCATTTAAAAGACATTGAAATTCCCGCCGCAATTCAAGGGAAAATATAAGTCGGTTATTATTAAATTAAAGAGCATCATCTTTAAATGGCAATTTTAAAAACTAAAAAAAATATGATTATCCTTATTTTGGCAGGCATTCCGATCGTTGGTGCCGCCGCATACTTATGCTTCAATTTTGTCTCAAATTCCATCGTTGAATATTTGCTTGTAAACAAGCCGGTTCCTCAAGCCGAAGTATTAGTGGTTGAAGGCTGGTTATATGAGTTTAAAAAGCTTGTTCCATCAGTTTCCGATGAATTTAACAAGGGAAATTATAAGTATATACTGATTTCCGGCAAATCGTATGAAACGATTTCCGCGTTTTCCGGCAGGGACACAATAGAAAGCCCTTCTTCCAGTCTCGAAGGTTTACTTTTAAAAAATGGAATTGATTCTTCTAAAATAAAAATCGTGGAAATCCATTCGGTCGATATGCATAAAACGTTTTCCATGGCGCGGTCGGCGCGAAATTGGCTGAGCCAGAACGACCCGGATGTAAAAAAAATTAATGTTTGTACTGCCGGGGCCCACGGCCGAAAGACGTGGTGGGCGTATAAAAGGATGCTTGGAAATCGCGTCAGCGTGGGTATATTATCGTTTTCAACGGGTACATTGCAGACATGGACGCGCAAATGGCTGGAAAGACGCTGCGGAACAAGATGGCTGGTATATGCTTTGGCGGGATATTTTTACGCAAGATTTTGGCCGATTTCTTTTATTCCGGATTGAGCATCCAATGGAACAAAAATTGCGGTCATCAATGCTTTGCGTACAATCAAAAAATAAAAATAAAAATAATTAAAAAAATATGTTGCATGTTCATTGAACGAATTGTATTATTGTTTTTAGAGAGGAACATGAACTAGTTTGACAAGCAAGTTTAAGCGGTTAATCTTGAAAAACCCTCTTTTAATGACGGTTAAATTATATTTGAATAGATTACCTGATAACCTAGGAGGACTGTATGATTAATTCAAAAGAAAAGTTGGTTGTTTTTTCCTTTATGGTTGTCCTATTCCTCATTCAATGTGGAAAAGTGGAGGGCGCCGCAAAAAGTATTTACATCGCTCAAACTGCCCACGGAAGTGATTCCGGGTTGGATACCGCAAATGCACATTCCGTAGCTTGGTTCAATAAAAGCGGAAATTGGGGCACGGGTTCCACCCAAATCAATGCTGGAGATACCGTTTATTTATGTGGAACAATTTCATCCGGGCTTACGTTTCATGGATCCGGCGCAGTTGGAAATCCTATTATAATAAAATTTGAAACCAATACGAAGATTTCAAATACTACGTGGCCTGATAATAGCACTATTATTAGTGGAACAAATTGCAATAACATTATTATTGATGGGGGAACAAATGGCGTAATACAGTGCACGGATAATGGCAGTGGGTCTAATTGGAAGCCTGCTGGGACTTTTCATAACCAGAATATATTATATGTAATACAGATGACTTCTTGCAATAACCTTGAAATAAAAAACTTAACGATTAAGCAGATATATCAAAGAGTACCGGATTCGAATGACTCTTTGGCTGATGCTTACGGAATTGTACTTTCTTATTGCAATCATTCCCACATTCATCATTGCACGATATCCGATTGCAGGAGACAAGTTGGAATGTATTGTTCAACAAATAATAGTGTTGTTGGAGCGGAAATAAATAATATCATTTGTGACAAAGGTGCGTCTTTTTTGGAAATTGGAGGTGGTTCTGGAACTGGATCGTATGATAGCATAGCAATACATGATAATGTAATTGGTGGCGGTAATTCCTATGACGGCATATGGAACAGTGGAGGAGGACATTTTCATGGCGGAGGAGTGCACATATATTCCGGAAATGGTGCAAGCGTTATATCACATGTAAGAATTTACAATAATGAAATTGGCAAAGACGATATGGGAAGCTGTAATACCGCTTATATTTTTGCTGAGGCAAATGTGCACGCTCCATTGATATATAATAATGTGCTTTACACAAAATATCCATCGGTCACACCCACTAATGGTTTCATTTACTTAAAAGAATCTACCGATAGCGCATTAATAAGTAATAATACCATGTATACTCATGATAAATCGGGAATGGCACTTTGTCTGGGATCGAGTAAAGGTCAAAAGGTAATAAATAATCTTTTCTTAAATATCGGAACAGCAATCAGAATTGTCGATGGAACATTTACTGAATGTTCGCATAATCTTTACTATAATATTCAGTCTTGGAGTTGTCCGAGTGTTGATTATACTTTTTCTGCTTGGCAAAAAGAAAAATTCCATCCGGACAGTGTTGGAAGTTTTCAAGCGAATCCTAATCTCGATACAAGTTCTTTCGGGCTAAAAGACGGATCCCCGGCAATTAATACAGGCAAAGATCTTAGCAATTTTTATATAACCGATTTTAATGGTATTAAACGCCCCCAAGGTTCTTCTGGCTCATGGAATATTGGAGCATTTGAAAATACTAAAGCTGCCAGCTCAGTGGATCCCCAAAGTGGAAATCATAGTATCAATATGAAAAATAAAGAAAATCCATTAAGCGGATTGATTTCTGCCAACCGGACAAATTTAAGAAAATGTTTTAACTTCGCGGGACAAGAAATTTATTTAAGCGCTGCAACGGGAAGCACATGCCTGGTAAACGCAGCCAATGGAGTTAACTCAAAAATAATTGTTATAAATAAATAATTTCTTTTTATATTTCAATTCCGGCATAATCACTGCCGAGTTCATGAGCTATTAACTCCGCAGTGATTATTGCCCCCCAATAAATAGGAATTCTCCCACCGGAATAAACGCGCTCTTTCATTATATTGTAGTGGTTTTTATTTAAAATTGGGCCGATTTTTAAGGTTTTATATTCTAAAAGATTTTTAATAGTCTCCGTTTTTAATATTTTTCTAATTAGAGTTTCTTGATTTGTGCTAAAAAAAGTCCCCTCAAGTTGTTTAAATCGTCCGATTAATTTGGCTATTCTATAACTTTTTGTTTCATACGATGGAGGTGTCATGATTGTTTTATTAATCGAACGAAGATACATTTCCGTAACGGAATGCGTAATGCCGGCGTTCCATCCTCTTGATTCATAAGGAATTTTATGCAGACAAGCTATTACATTTGTGGAAAAGAGCGGAAGCCGCACTTTTTTCCACCGTGAGACTCCGGAGAAGGTTGTTCCCGCAAAATACTGCATCCTGTTCATTAAATAGTATCTGTCAAGGCTCTCCCAAATGCATTCTTCCTGATTGAGCGCTTCCCAAACGTCTTTTCGGATAATAGCGCTGCCGACCTTTGCAAGATCAGAACGGACAACCTTGCTTGTGAAGGGCATATGTTCCCGGATTTTCCCTCTCAACATGAGTTCTTTTCCGATGAATAAAGGGATTTTCCCCTTGCCCATCCATTCATAATAGAAACCCCTGAATACTTCGCCGCCAACGCCAGAAATAGACCCCTTTCCATCGACACGCTCAAGAATCCAAGGTAAATGCCAATATTCCAGGGCGTTTGCATTTCCGCTCGTCGCGTTTATGAATTTCATGAGGTAGTTTAGCGCATTTTCTCCATCTATTTCAAGGAGCGGTTCCAAGGCCACGGTTTGATGAGCGACGTTATAAATCCTTGCCCTTTCTTTTGCTCCCATCAGGTCGGGAGAATTCTTGAATCCGTGTGTCCAGGTCTTGATTTTTATACCTTCGGCCAAATATGCCGATAGGAGCATTAAACTATCTCTTCCTGCTGTTAATTCCTGAACATCATCGTCATGATATTGATTCCGAATAGATTCACGAACATTTTTCGCAAAAACATCAATGGATTCCGCGGCGCCACATATTTCCGGCTCTGGATATTTCCAATATTGATTGATAGTGATATCACCAGAAATATGAATGGTTGTGGCGTTTGCTACCATATCTATTTTCTTTAAAATTGATCGCCCTTTTTGTGGATTGCCTCTACACATTAATTCAAAAAGAGCGATTGCATCAATTTTAGTATTACCGATTGTTTTACCAATCTCGATGCTGCTGTCACTAATAATAATTCTGTTTTGGTCTTGATAATAATAAAGGTGCTGAAGACCTATAATATCAGTACATATCCAGATTCCCTCATTATCCGTTCCTTTTGCTATTGCAGCCCAGGGCGGGGGAAGTGTCATGAGGGAATTGGATTTTATTAATGATATGAATTTTTCAGGAGAAGGACATTGATTTTTTATACAACTTCCAAACCACCAGATACATCTTCCGATATTGTCAATACTCTTGACGCAAGACTCGGAATAGAGAATTGAAATGTTTTTAGAACCGATTAAAAAATTGTCCTGCATTATTTGTTCCTCTATGGAATGGTTATTAAAATGGTTTCTGATGAAATCGAAAATGATATATCGTTATATGAGTATAAGCATGGTAGATGTACTCGGCTCAATAAAACCTTTATAGGGAGTATCCATCGTCAACTATGATATTTTGACCATTGACGAACTTTGATTCATCGGAAAGAAGAAAAATTAAAGTACCGGCGATATCGATACCATCTAACATGCCCTTATTAAGACAATAGTTGTTGTATTTTTGAACAAAGGAATCAGGCTGGCCGGAATATATTCCTCCAGGGCTGATCGAATTGAACCGGATGTTAGTACCTTTAAAATACTTTGCCAAATACCGCATCAAATGCAATAAACCGGCCTTAACTGGTGCGTATTCCACCGGCATAGTCATTTCAGTTCCATTATAAACTTCAAACCTAGGAGCCATGATACCATATATTGAAGAGATCGTGACGATAGAGCCGCCTCCTGCTTTCTTGAAATAAATAGAAAATTGTTGTGAGACGAGAAAATAGCCCCCGAGATGCATAGTAACATTGTCGCAAAAGGACTCGTATGTAACGTCCTCAACTTTTATTCCGTACAATGCGTTCGTTGGATACGCGCTATTGACCAAACCGTCAATTCGACCAAATTGACGTATCGTTTCAGAAATACACGTATGGATATCTTCAACAACGGTAATATTCATTTTGGTGAAACTCGCTATAGGTTTTCCAATTTCTATATTTAGACGTTCAACTAATATTCGAGCGCGTTGGATGTCGATATCTGCGATCATAACAATACCACCGGCGACTGTAATGGCTTTAGCTAAGACCGAGCCCAAAAGACCCGCGCCCCCTGTTACAACGATTACCTTGCCTTCAATTGACATATTTAAATACCTTTGTTGGAGATTGTCCTAATAACACGAGCAGGATTGCCAACTGCAACCACGCGGGGAGGAATACTTTTTGTAACCACACTACCTGCACCAATAACTGCATTCTCACCGATTTCGACACCCGGAAGAATAATGGTTTTAGCACCTATCCAGCAACCACGACGCAGGATTACATCTGCGAAATCGCAAGATCCTTGATTAATAATTGGGAAATTAACATCATCAAATCGATGATTCGAGACATAGATATGAGTCTCGGAACCCATCATGACATCGTCTTCGATGGTAATAGTTGTGGCTTGATCCGCGAACAACATACTGCCCGGCCTAACTATAACGCCTCGTCCGATACGTATATTGGAACAGTAGATTGCATAGGCTCCAGGACGAAATTCTGCAGTTGAGTCAAAAAGACCGAACTTTTTTTGACAGAGTCGCCGCATTGTGGACTTGAAGTGTAGTCGCCAATGAGTTGTTGGAATGTCGGGTCCAATGCGGTCCGCTTTTGAAAAATAGCTTATTCGTGAATAAAATTCTTTAATAAAAGCAAGCATCACATGTCCCTTTTCTTTTGACGTTCGTTCATGATCATTTCTACAATCTTCCAATCAAGCTCACTGTCAATGTCAATCGATCGTTCCTCAGGCATAATGAAAAGGCCCGTCTTGTTTGTAAAAAGAGTATCGCTTGACATTAAAACATTACGTTTCCAAATATCAAAAGAAGCATTCATGTCAAAACATTTTGGTGAATCTTGTCTACGTGCAATCGGGTACGAAAGTTTTTTTGCCAGATCCACGTAAATATCAGTCATGAACTCTACAAGATTGAAATAAGGTGACCGGCGAGCAGGCATCGCAGTAATGATTGCATCAAAATCTCCTTTCTCAAATTGCTTGAGGGCGTTACGCAAGTCATCGATGGTGCGTAAAGGGGATGTGGCATCAAGATCTACGATGATTTCATAACGCTTTCCGTAACGTTTCTCGGTCTCGATTAATGCATGCCGAATTGCTGGAATCTTTGGCGCAGTGTCTGTTGCAAGTTCCGCTGGCCGTTTAAAAAAAACTTCTGCTCCATAATCAGCGCCAATTTTCATGATTTCCTCGGAATCGCTTGTAATAACGATCCGGTCGAACAACATCGACTGATTTGCCTGTTCGATTGTCCAGGCAATAAGTGGCTTTCCGAGGAGTGGCCTAATGTTTTTGTTTTTTACCCCTTTTGACCCGCCCCGGGCTCCGATAACCGCTAAAATTTTCTCAGGTACCATCTGATAACTCCAGAATATTGTTTTTAAAAATCATTTCAATTGTCCGCATTACGGAAAGTCCCTCTTCTAACATACAGCAATTGACACCTCCGGCAAACAATATTGCCCGATGCATTTCCCGATATGTCCAATCTCTATCTACCTGGCTGAAATCCCAATTCGATCTATTATGATCCGGAGTTGTTGAGCTGAGAATGCCGGTCTCAAAATTGCACTCTATAGTAATACCTCCTGAAGCATGAATAAGCATATCTCGAACTGGAATTGTAGAAAGATAATCCATTACAAGCGATATGCTTACGCCGTGCTCGGTTATTCCGATTATTGATGCGTAATCTTCTGTTTCTATCTCAAGATCCGAAATGTGACCAAGCAGAGACGATGTCCGAACAATATTGCCGAATAACCACTGTATATAGTCAATTTCATGACTTATGTCACGAACCACTCCTCCGCACAAATCTCGTCGGGCACTATAGGACAAACGATAATCGGTCTTGGGACGCCACCATGGCAGATATTCACCAACTCTTACGGATACAGCAAAAATATTTACTCCGATAAGCAGCTCTTTCAGCTTGATAAGGAGGGGATGAAGCCTTAAATTATAACCTATCCAAATTTGGTTATTCGTGCAGACGAATTCAATCTCCTTACCGAAAAGCGGTTTTTCTACTAAAATATTTTTTCCACTAACAGCCTCCTTAAGCCTTGTTAATTGTTCGAAATGGCGACTGGTCTCTGATGCGATCACAAAATAGTCGTACAAAGCGAGGTTATCAACTTGATCGAGGCTCTTATATGTTCTAAAATTGCCGAGTGATTGTTTGGTGACGATATCGACTTCAAGCTGAAGTTGTTCTTTAAGTATCCGTACATGGCGTTGACCAATAGAACCATAGCCGATTACAAGGGCAATCATGATGCAAATTCCTCTAATAGATCCAAAGTCTTATTGTTTTCTTCACCAAAAAAAGAAAACATTTCAACTCACTATTGCCCGCAGGAGTAAATAATTGCTCAGGCAAATAGATATGCGCAAAATGTCAAGTTGTTAAAAAATGAAGTATTTGTAAAATTATATTTCGGATTAAAGGATTTCTTTAAGGATGATAAAAGATTCAGCATATTTGCATCCCGACGCAGCTCCACGAAGCAATGCTAATGCTTGAATTGTTTCAATGCTTCGTGGGAAAGGATGATAGAGAATTTCACTAGAATATACTTTCATTATATCAATTTTGCGTTCAATAAAATCGCTTACATTTATAAATAAATTAGGAATAAATCCACTATTATAAGAAAAAGAAAAATCAGTTTCGCTAAGAGTTTCCATCATAAGAACTTTTCGAATAGAGGGATATCGAAATGTTTTTGAACAACTGAATGCCGCTGAAAATGCTTGTTGATGATCTGAATGAACATCATGCAGAAAGGGAAGAAATACTTGGGTTGGTTTAACGGTTTTAAAAACATTTGATATTGCGGATATTAATTCAGACATTGGAATGGTATCTAATTGAGTTGTTGGAAATCCTAAGCTATGGACACTAGAGAAATTATACATTTGAGCTACTTGTAAAATTTCTCGATCCCGCTGTTCTATTTTATCTGAAGAAAATCCTAAATGTGGTTTCATACTAGTGACAATCATCCAATGGATTTCAGCGCCTGAATTATGGAATCGGAGAAGAGTACCACCACATCCAAGAGTTTCATCATCTGGATGCACTGCAACCACAAGTATTGATTCTGACATCAGGAACTCCGATTAAATTTAAAATGAATTTAATCAACAACCGCTAAAAGTAAAAACATGATTATTTTTTTAAAGCACCAAAGGATCTTCTTTTTTTAGCCTAATGGAATTAAAGTCTGTATCAATCAGCAAGCGATACCCTTTTTCAGCCGAATGACCATCACCATAAGGATTTTTAACAGATAGAGTTTTCTTTTGAAATTCATTGGAAAGGATTTTATTAATTGCAGCAAGAATTTCCGTTTTTTCGGATCCGCAAAAAACTACATTTTCTCCAGCCAATCTTCCCACTTGGCGAATTCCTACATTGATAGCAGGTATTGGTATACTCGCTGCTTCCATAATTCCCGAAGAGGAATTCCCAATAATAAATATAGCATGTTTATAGAGTGATATAAATTGGTTTCGACCTAGATTACGATAAAAATGAAAATTCTTATTATTGCTATATTTTTTAATTATGGAAATAATCTCTCCATTCGATGGGTCAGTGTTAGGAAATCCAACGCACCCGGGTATATTTAACAAACTAAGGGTGTTAAGTATTCGCTCAAAGATCAATCCGGCAATTTGTTTTTCTGAGGGATCAGGATGGAATAATACAATAGCATAGCCTTGAAGACGCTCATTCATTTCAATTTCTTTGCAAAGGTCTTTAAAGGGGATTGGCATCTGTGAAACAAAATTATCCAGTGACATATTGCCAATGACCCTAATTCGAGAATCTGGTTCACCTATTTTTAAAAGTCGTTGCCGGTGCTCCTCAATTGTTACAGCATGAAAAGTTGACATTTTCGATACCGCATGCCGTATTGGATTATCAACGTGACCGGTACTCGTGTGGTCCCCGCCATAAAAATGAACAGTTGGAATTTCAAGATATGTTCCAAGCAATGCACCTATCCAAACTTCTTCACGATCTCCGGAATATATGATTACATCTGGTTGCCAATGTGCAACAGAGTCAATCGAACATTGCAACATAATGCTTGCTGTTTTTATTCGTGAAGAAAGAGTATCTGAATCAATCAAACTTTCAACTGAATGCAATACTTTGAATCCATCGGATTGAATTTGTTGAAAAGAATATCCATAAGTTTGAGACAAATGAGCCCCTCCGACCAGCAATTCCAAATCAATTTGTGGATCAGAGTGTAATCTATGAAGCAATTTGCTCATTAAATCATAATCAGAACGAATACCGGTTATTGCCAGAATTTTTTTCATTATAAGTCGATTAACCTTTTCTTAAGGATAATTGAAGTGTCTGAAGTATTTGGTTTATATTTAAATTGCTAAGGCCGGGGTAAATAGGAAGTGAAACCATTTTGTTAGCCATCCGTTTAAGATTTACACATTTATTTGTTTTAGGGAAATAATCTATAATCACATGCGCTATTGAAGAACGTGCATCGATCCCGTTTTGACGAAGAATTTTAATCAAAAAAGGTGCATTTTCAGAAATAAAATAAAATCTGAAATAATTTGGTTTACCTTCTTTAACAATTTCAGGAAATTTAATTTTTATAAAAGGTTTTAATATTTCATAATATTTCATGGCAATTATATGGCGCTTTTTAATAAATTCATTTAGCCGCCCTAATTGAGAAAAAGCAAGCCCTGCATTAAGATCACTAAAATGCTGTCCTATCGTAGGCAGAAAACCATTTTTGAAATATTCTTTAACAGAGAGCTCTGGTGAGGCTGCTTTTTCGATTGATTCATAATTATTTTTTTCACATATGAGTGCTCCTCCACACCCTGCAGTAATCATTTTGGTTGGTCCAAATGAAACAATTGACATCATTCCTAAGCTAATTAATGGAAAATTATTTATTGAAGAACCAATGGCTTGTGCGCAATCTGAAATTATTGGGATTTTTAATTTTAATAATGAAATATAGTCATCAGGAAATCCGCCTGTATTAGTGCAAATAATTGCCAGAGTTTTAGAAGACAAACAAGAATTTAATATATCTTCAACCCTTATATTAAACGAATTTACTTCAATATCGGCAAATATAGGTTTAAGCGAACATGATAGAATAGCGTTAATTACTGCTGGACATACGTAGCCAGAAACGATGACTTCATTTTTTTTAGGATAAAGAATTTTTAGCCTTTGAAGAGCTAATTCAACTGCTGCTTGCCCATTATGGGTTAGCACAATACCAGTTTTTTTTGAGTATTCAGCCAGAGCTTTTTTTAATGCCAAACAATTTATTCCATGTCCTACATAATTTCTTTTTGCAAGTGCTTTGATATAATCAAATTCGACGGCGGAAACCGTGCTACTTGAGTGTTGAATGATTTTATTAGTGTTCATTAATGAAATTCTGCAATAAATCTTTTTTTGAACTTTCCGCTGATTGCCAAAATATTTCCCGCGAACGTTCGATACCCATATTAAAGAATAAATCAAGGCTACTTAAACCGGCTTCGAATTTGACTGTATTTTTTTGTTCATACTGCGGATGTTTAAAATTATTAAAAATAACCCTGATTTGTGATTTCTCAAAGCTATCCAATTGCATATAATCTTTAGATCCGTTTCCCGCCAAATAGATATCCGCACCGATTGCTTTTACCAAAGAAAGTACCAAATCACTTTTCTTATTATCACGACTATAGTCCAACATATGTTGAAAATTTATTTTTGTCGGGATATTCAATATTTCCATGCAAATACGCATGGAATCCATAACAGGTTCAATGAGATAGGAATATGTTTTTTTAAAAACAGGTTCAATATTGGGTAGAATCTCCTTGAAGTATTTATGCTTTCCATAATATGAAATAAGCGTGTTGTAATGCTTTTCCTGCCAATCAGGTTGACTCAATTCGAGGTCGCAAAAACGACGCTTTAAATAGTCTTTTTTATTAAAGCTTATTGTTTGAAATTTTATTTTACCATCTGGACTTATAAATATATTGCGGTTTTGGTAAGCGCTATCAGAAAGCTGCACTTCATCCATAACTAAATAAATGTCGCTATTGGCAATTTTGTCAAGCAACCCAAGCCAAGGAAAATAACTTGGTTGATGAATACATAATATCATTAATTGTTTAGCCTTTACAATTCTATTGGTTCGTCAACTGAATAATCACGCGTCGCATGACGGCCAATGACCCTGTCCCATTCCAAGGGGCTTAACCCTATTCCAGGCCTTTTTATGGCCAAATTTATTTCTGTAAATTTTTTACCCTTGGAAATCGACTTTGCCGCGACTATGCTTTTTCTAGCTATGGGGCGGGTTATCTTTTCAGAAAATGAGCATTGTTTTATTCCATCGCCAATGGCCTTTTCAATTGCCCGTATTCCCTTCACAAGATCAACAAGTTCATCAGGTTCAAGCGATGCTTTATGATCCGGACCTTCCATTTTGTTATTTAAAGTAAAATGTTTTTCAATAATTTCGGCGCCTAATGCGACTGCTGCAAGCGAAATGGATATTCCTGTAGTATGATCAGAATATCCAACATGCATTTTAAAGGCATTGCGCATAGTAACCATTGCTTGTAAATTTACTTCCTGCAAAGGTGCTGGATATTCCGTAGTGCAATGAAGCAATGTTATTTGGTCCCGTTTTGCACCGGAGGAACACAGAATATTTAATGCTGTTTCAATTTCACCTAAATTCGACATTCCCGTAGACAAAATAATAGGGCGTGATAAACGCCCAATAGTCCTTAAATAAGGTAAATTAGTGATTTCACCCGAAGGAATTTTAAAATATTTAATCCCAAGTCGAACCAACAAATTAATACTATTTAAATCAAATGGCGTTGATAAAAACTGGATATGTTTTAATTTGCAATAAGTAATCAAATCGTTATGCATGGATTTTGATAGCTCTAAATGTTCAAGCATAGACAATTGTGATTCATTATTATGTGTATTACGTTTTTGATACTCCGCTTTAGGTGCGAATTTGCTTACTAAGTCTTTTGCTTTGAAAGTTTGAAATTTGACTGCATCAGCTCCTGCATCAGCCGCTGCTTCAATTAAACGCTTTGCTATACCTATATCGCCATTGTGGTTGACTCCGGCTTCAGCGATTATAAAAACTTTTTTATTCAATTTATTTGATCCTCCTCGCAGGATTTCCTATATATGTCCCAGGCTTATCAAGATCACGAATGACCACTGTACCGGCACCGATAATGCAATTATCGGAAATTTGGCAAGATTGCGAAACAATTGCTCCACTGCCAATGAAACAGGAGTTGCCGACTTTTACCTCACCATTCAAGACAGCTTTAGTAGAAATGTGACAAAAATCACCAACAATCACACCATGCTCAATTATCGAGCCTGTGTTAATAATACAATGAGTGCCAATTTGAGCACCGGTATTCACAAAGGCTTGATGCATTATTATAGTACCATCATTAATTTTAGCGAATCTAGATATGAATGCTGTTTGAGCAATTATTATTGGAAAATAACCACCTAATTTATTTACAGTTTCAAATAAGCGACGACGCGGGCAAGAACTTTTAATCTGACCAAGAGATATTAAAAAACGATTATGACCTTCTATGATAAAATTCTCTATGTCATTATCAGTACCAATAATGGGGTATTCGGAAACAAATTTACCTAAATTGTTTTGAACATCAATAATTCCTTTGATGAAATAATGTTTTTTTGAATTGATAACCTCAATACAAGAAGAACAATGTCCGCCGCCACCAATTAGAATTATTGAATTTTCTATCATTTTGTTTTATAGCTTTTGGCCAAAGTAGGCTATACTCAATTTCGCAACGCTAACAACAGGATTTGCCTCTTTATACTCCCATTCTTTTCATCATTTCCTGCATTTCCTCAAGTTGCCCCATATCCATCCATGATTTTTCCGTGATTGGGTAAACACCCACGGGTTTTCCCATCGAAAGATATTTATTGATAAGATCGGTGATGTGAAATAAACGATTTTCCGGAATATCATGGAGCGTTTCGGGTTCTAAAACATATAATCCGGTATTGACCAACCATGTCAACTCCGGTTTTTCCGTTATTTTTTGTACTTTTTCCTTTTCATTTAAGCTGATTATTCCATAGGGAATCATATAATTTTTAATGGAGGCGACCATAGTAATGCTATTTCCCTGTTTTTTGTGTGCGCTCAGAATATCGGCATAATTCGCCTCAATCAGAATATCGCAGTTGCTAACAAAGAAAGTGGTTTTGAGCGTATCTTTTAAAAGCTGTAAACTGCCTCCGGTCCCCATCGGCATGGATTCTTCGACAAATTCAACTGAATAATCCTTTTCCAAATCGTTTAAATAAGCCTTAATCATTCCTGATTTGTAATTAACGGATAGATAAAACTTGCTGCATCCATATTGATTGAACCGTTCCATTATATGCTGAATAATGGGCTTATCTCCGATCGGGATGAGGGGTTTGGGCAGGATTTTTGTATACGGATGAAGCCTTGTTCCTTCGCCGCCGGCCATTATGACTACCGGCGTGTTGATGGCAATTTTCGGTAAAGAAGCCCCTAAAAGCAGCTTATTCCAGAAACATATATCCAATATCCGTCTTTTATCGTCGATTACAGGCAGCACTTCAATCATGTTTTCAGTCATTATTCTACGCGCAATTTCCAAAGAATAGTCAGGTTGAAGTGCAATCGGATTTGAATTCATAACTTCTGAAATTGGTCGGTCAAGGCTTCTGTTTTTAAGAATCCAGCGCCGGATGTCACCATCTGTAGCGACTCCAAGAAGTTTCTTGTCTTTATCAACAATGATCACTGATTTATGCGCGACAATATCCATCACTTTTAAAGCGTCGATAATTTTTGTCGTTGGCAAAACTTGTATTTGTTCCACGAGATCCATTTTATCTATCTCCTATAGCTGCTGGGCAGGTTAACAACCCGTTGTTCAAGCCAAACGGCATTATCAATATGTTCTTGATGGGCTTGGGAAAACATCGGTAACTTGTTCATTAAAGTCCATATCGGACGCGCCATAATACCGCGCGAATGGGCAAGCTCAAGAAAGGAATTTCTCTCGTTGAGCGAGTCGAGGACAATGGCATTAAGCCAGTAATTCGATGTACAATTCGCCGGTTCGCTTATAAAATTGATTTCCTCAGACCGGCAGAATTTTGCATAGGCTAAAGCCGTTTCCCGTTTGTTTTTTAAAAAACCATTCAATTGTTCAAGTTGCGCGCAAGCCAATGCCGCGTTTAAATTGGGAAGCCGATAATTATAGCCGACTTGGTCATGGAAATACGACCAGGGATGGGGGACTTTTGCGGTTGTGGTCAAGTACTTCGCTTTTTTCCCAATGGCCTCATCGTTCGTTACAATACATCCTCCGCCCCCGCACGTAACGGTTTTATTGCCGTTAAAACTGAACGCCCCAATCATTCCAAAAGTTCCCGTATGGAGGCCCTTAACATAGGAACCCAAAGATTCCGCCGCATCTTCAATGACTGGAAGGCCCCATTCGCTGCAAATGTCGACAATGTCGGTGATTCTTACCGGATGCCCGAATGTATGCATGGGCGCTACCGCGGCGATTCGACGTCCGGAAATTGAATTGACGCACAAATTCCCGCGTCGTTCGCAATTCTTTTCAAGGAACTCCTTGAGCGCCTGAGGTGACATTCCGAGCGTATCGCGATCGACGTCGACAAAAACAGGTATTGCTCTTTCGTAAACTATAGCATTGCAGGTGGCGACGAACGTAAGCGGTTGCGTAATTACTTCCTCGCCGTCTTTGACCCCGGCCAGAATAAACGCCATATGCAGCGCCGCGGTCCCGTTGGTGGTAGCGATTGCATATCGGGCGCCGGTAATTTCCCGCATCATGGCTTCGAATCGGTCCACGAAGGGCCCGACGGACGATACCATCGTAGTGTCGATGCATTCTTCCAAATACTTTTTTTCGTTTCCGGCAAAGCATGGCACATGAAGGGGAATTTGCGCGCCATTGCCATAGAGCGTTCTAATGAATTCGAGAAGCTTCGTATATTTATCGTTTTTAGACATTGTAGATATCAGTCTTGTATTTCGCGGTGTTGGTTTCGATTTTGAACCATTCAATGGTCTCTTTTAAACCTTCCGCAAAAGAATATTTCGGTTTCCAGTTCGTGAGACTTTGAATTTTCCGATTGCTTCCTAACAGACGTTCAACTTCGCTTTTAGGAGGGCGCAGGCGATCGTCATCGGTCTCGATTTTCGCTTCGGGGTTGATCTGTTTTATCAACTCGGATGCCAATTCTCCTATGGATATTTCAATTTGTGTCGCGATATTTATTTCCTCGCCGCACACCTTGTCCGATTTCGCGATTTCAATGAAGCCTTGGACCGTATCTTTTACATAGTTGAAATCGCGTGTCGGATGCAGGCTTCCCAATTTAATGACTCGTTGACCGCACAGAAGCTGAGTAATGATCGTTGGGATAACGGCGCGCGCCGATTGGCGAGGGCCAAAAGTATTAAACGGTCGGACGATGGTAACGGGAACATTGAAGCTTTTAAAGAAACTTTCCGCTATGCGATCCGCGCCGATTTTTGATGCTGAGTAAGGCGATTGTCCTTGGAACGGGTGCTTTTCATCAATGGGAACATATTGGGCCGTTCCATAAACCTCGGATGTTGAGGTTACCAGCACTTTAGAGCACTTAAAATCTCGCGCGGCTTGAAGCACGTTAAGCGTCCCTTTAATATTGGTATCAACGTAGGAATCCGGGGCGCTGTAACTGAATGGAATGGCGATGAGCGCCGCCAAATGGAATACGACGTCTATTCCTTCCATGGATTTTCTGACGCAATTTGGATCACGTATATCACCCGTAAAGATTTCTATTTTCTTTTGCGTTTCCTTGCTCAAAGTATCCAGCCAACCCCAGGAATTAAATGAGTTGTAATAAACAAAAGCGCGCACATTGCAGTTCTCGGCGAGGAGTCCTTCAACCAAATGGCTACCGATGAAACCATCGGCACCAGTAATTAATACCTTATTATTTTTTAAAGATGAATTCATAGAGTCAATATCCCATGATAAATAAAAATGTTAATATATAAAAGGATCAAATTTTTATTGATAAAATATGATCTATAATCGCCTTTGCAGAATTGCCTCGGTTTTCAAAACAATTCGATATAAATTCATTCTGACGTGCTATCTGTTGACGAACAACATCTTTGTCATTGGCCAATTGACCAATAATAGATTGCAATTGGGTTGAATCAGACGCGTAAACGCCGCCACCCCTGGATGGCCACCACACATTTTTTGATAATCGCGGAGATAAATCAAGTATCACTAACGGGCGTTGCATTATCATCACTTCTAATCCTGCTGTAGAAAATAAATTTATTGCAATATCTGAATTCTTGACCGCCATTTCAAGTGTTGTGCTTTTAGGCAATATTTGAAGCTTCGTTCTCACATCCATCTGTAAACTATTATAAAGAGTTGAATATTCTGCGGGATGAAGTTTTATGCGCCATTCCACGTCAGGTAATGCGATAACCGTTTCCTTTAAAATAGAAAAAAACTTTTTAAATTCTTCAGGATACATTCCGGCTGCATTAGTTTGGGAAATTATTAAACAGGAAAATTTATTATTTTGAAGCGTGGATTGATTATTATCAAACATTAATTGATTTTTAAAAATATTGTCAGTTGAGGGCATGCCCAAGATTTTTATTCTCTGCTCGGGCGCTCCAAATGAGAGCATTTCCTGTTGAAATGGTTTTCCCCAAACTATAAAATTATCGACAAGAAAAGGCCACCATGATTCATCCATAACCCCGTGTTGAATCATGTAACTTGGAATTGCCCGGCGTTTAGCTGCAGAAATTATTTGGTATTCAAATGGCCAAAATTCACTAGACGTGATAATATTGGCAGGTCGCCATGATTGAAATATCTCCTCAATAGGATATCGTATCAGTTTTAATATTGACAACTGATAAAATAGATAGATAGATTGCCCTTTGAGCGATAGTGCAAGTTGTGGGAAATCATGGTATAAGAGCTTTCTTATTATTAGCAGAGAATTAATAATTTGAAGGAAGGACTTGAACCGGATTTTAATTGGAACCATTGAGATCATATGATTAAAAGATATGCATGGATATTTATGAAAATTACTTTCTATCTTTTTCCTCATTTTCCCAAGGAGAATACCTCCTAATACCTGTTTTTTTGAAGCCTCCTCCACAATTGGGTCAAGATTAGAAATACAGGAAGAAGTACCATGAGGAATACAAAAAAGTGTAAGACCCGGTTTTACATAGCAAAATGCTCGACAGGGGAATTGCAAAAATAATAGTATGATTTTTTTAATGAGACCCAAGTTTGTTTTTAAATTTTGCTTCTCTGCATTTTCTAAAACCATATATAATGGAATTCTCAATGATTTAAGATCTTCGGAATTAGATTTTTCAATAAAATTTATTAGTGACTTCCAGTTTTCTGCTGATTGAGCGCTCAATTTAATCTCCTTATCTGCCCCGGAACCTGTCTGTACAACCATTTTTTGCAGACTAGTCAACCAGTTTTGAAATTTATCCCAGATTCCTAATGCGCAAAATTGTTTTAAATCGCCATAAAGGTAACGGAAATATTTCGGTTTTTATTTATGAGTAGCCATATAAATCATCCAAATGCTTAGTAAAAAAGTAATGATTCGAGATATCAAGAGTCCGTAAACAACGCCAAGCAATGGTGAATGGAAAAAATGCGCGCCGGCAAATGGAAATACTGCCAACATAATGGATAGCGCTACTTGATATGATATCATCCATTTCCAGGCTTTTAGGCTCCATAAAATATTACTTCCTATGGCTGCACCGGAAAACAAAGCCACCCATAGCATTATTTGCGCAGCCTTGATGCCATTAACATATTTGGGGAAAAAAGATGTAATTATCGGAGGTAGGGCTATGTATCCTAACAAACAAATAGGCAGCATAAACAGAGGAATTATTAAGGAAATTTTAAATGCTGCTTTCCGAAGTATTTTAGGATCATTATGCTGCCCATATCGAAAACTCATTCGTGAGTAAAAATAATTGGCAATTGATGATGGTATAACGGACATTGTTTCATTCGCGATTGATGCAAGAGCATAATACCCTACGAGTATCGGACCGCCCGCATGTAATAACGCCAATCTGTCGCATGTCCCGGCGGTAGTTGCAATATAGTCAAGAGCAAAAATCGGGAATCCGGTTTTTGCAAGAATTAGGAATGAATTTTTTTCCCAAATCGGTCGTACTTTAACGGGTCGAATCGAATGTAATATTATTAACCCAATAATAGAAAGGAGGCAAAGCCGCATGAGCAAACCACCAAAATTGAAGAAAAATACAAGCGGCACGGTAACAATAAGAAAACTTGCTTCCAAGAATTGCAAATTTCCAAGCCTTTTAAAAGCGTCGTGGGAGCGAAATGTTACAGTTAGGTAATTTCGATAAAAAGAGCCGACGATTATAATGGTCACCGCAATTATGGACATCCGAAGTATATGAGATTGATTTCTGAAAATAAACATTGCTGTTATCCCGGCGCAAAGCGCTAAACAGCCCCCTACTATATTGCAAAAAAGCGCCGTAGCGGCGAGGCCGTTGGCTTTTTTCTCATTTGCGCATCCCAACGCATAAGGAAGTTCTCGATTCAATCCGTTATTAATGCCTGCAAGCAGGAAAAAAGAATATGTTATTGCCAATCTGACTGAATGCCATACCCCGAGTTGCTCCGGCTGAATCCACCTAATAACTAATATTCCGGTTATTAAATTCGCACCCGAAAAAACAACTGAAGAAGAAGCATACATTGCAGGGGTAATGAATTTCTTTTTTAAAGCCGCGAAATTTTCTTTTAAAAGCTGGATTCGGTTAGGGCTTACTTCAAACGTCATATTAAATTGGTTCTTCTTGCTGGTTATCAGAATGTAGTAAAGGGTCTTTGTTTGGAATTGGCAAACTTAGAAGGCAAATGACCGCAAGATGAATATTAAAAAGCACGCGAAAACCATTATAATACGACACGTTAAAAAATGTTGCTACGTGACCGAACAATGTGCAGCCGAGTCCCCATATTATAAGTTGCTCTTTATTTGATAAAACCTGGGCATTTTTCATACCAATACCGATAAATTTAAATGCCCGTACGACAATTAAAATATATAGAATCATAGGTACAATACCACCATTTACCCCTTGCATAAGAAACTGATTGGTGATATCCGCGTTCCCATCACCCAATTCATAAGGCATCCAATAGCCGGTTTTGGATATACCGCATAACCACCATTCACCGAAATAGCGAATAGCTTGATCAATGATTTTTGCACGATGGTAGCCTGTGCCACCCAAGACGTCACTAATCTTCGCGATAAGATACCAAATAGGGGCTTTCATGAAAAGGCTTAAAATAATAATCATAAATACGGCGGCTATTCGTATATATTTCATTTGGAAACGGATATACCAGCACCCCAAGGCAATCAAGCCGTAGAACAGCGTCATTATAGCCCCGCTTGTGGCCCCTGCAAACGTAATTACAACGCCGGCAAAAACCGCAATGAAATAGGTTACCTTTGATTTACTGGAAATAATCGCCAATGGAATTGTAAGGATCGCTCCAATAGCTCCAAAAGTTCCAGAAATAATCGGACTAAATGTGCCATATGCCCGGTATCTGCCGTTTCGAATGTACGATGTTACAGGGGCCCCAACGTAGCTGAATATACAGAAATGCTTGCTTTGCTCAATTAACATTTCAACAGCGAATGGGATCATGATAAAAGCGTAAGTTTTAAGATAAAAAAGAATATCCTCTTGAGTTGAAATACAAATTCTAGCTAGTGTATAGCCACCAGTCACGTCGATAGCTGTACCAATGAGGAAATTAAAAGCGACAAATGTCTGTTCGCGTAAATAATAAGCCAATGCTATCCACACGGAATAAAAGAAAAATGCTTGATCTAACTTATTCCACCTGGGTTTTATTTGCCCCCTTATTGTTTCTCGAATTAGACTAAGAAGAATGAGCATGCGGATTGGTGGAAGGTGAGCTGGACCGATAATCAGTCCGGGGCTGGAATTCATATAACATACACAAATCATGATGGGGGCAATGATATATTTGCGCGGCAATACGATCAATAGAATCGCAAGAACAAGTAGAATGACAATTGCGGCAGGTTGCATTATTATTGCTTTTCAGTTTTAGTAAAAGTCTGCAACCACAATTCCAAAACCGCCAAGGTGAAAACCTCCTTGGGGTACATTGAATTTTTTACATTATCCGAAAGAATATTCTCGACGGTTTTTCTTTCAAAATATTCCCGCGACATCGCTCCGGAAGAAAGCAGCAGGTCATGAATGGCGTCTTTATGTTCATTTCGCATCCACTCCTGATAGGGAATGGGAAAGCCGGTTTTTTTCCTGTTTAATATTTCGGTTGGAACAATGCCGGTGAAAGCTTGCTTAAGGATCCGTTTTGTCTTAAAATTACGCACTTTGAAGTTTTCAGGTAGCGTTCCCGCGAATTCAAGGATTTTATGGTCCAGCAAAGGGACCCGCAGCTCGATGGAATTTGCCATGGTTATTTTATCCGCTTTAACAAGCAAATCATCGGGAAGCCACGTCTTGGTGTCGATATAGAGCATTTTATTCAACAATGAAAAAGCGGAATCGGGCTTCACGCAGTTGTTTATATAATTCTGGGTTAGGCCGTGGTCGATTGATGATAAAAAATCAGGAGTGTACAATCGACGGAAATTTTTATTGCAAAATGTTTGTGGCGAAGATGTACGGCTGTAGTATGCCTGTGTCAAGGGCAATTCGAGAAAAGGTTTGAATTTATTCATTCTATTGGCTAAGTAAGGCGTCTTGCTCGCTAACCTTAGCACATCGCTTCCAAAGGGGATGTTCCTGCGTATTTTGTCCAGGAGCAGCATGTTTCGATAGTTTGGATATCCGGCAAAAGCTTCGTCACCGCCTTCGCCCGATATAAGCACTTTGACACGTTCTTTGGCGAGTTTTGAAATAAAATACAGCGCGATTGCCGGGGGCTCGCACACGGGTTCTTCCATTATCGACACGTAATTCGGCAAAAAGTCAAGAAAGTCCTTTGCCCCGATCGTCATTTCATAATGTTTTGTCCCGAATTTGTCGGATGCGATTTTCGCATAAGGCCTTTCATCGGCAAAATTTCGTCCTTCAAACCCGATGGTAAAGGTGCTGATTTCCTTTTTTGTCTCATGTATTGCAAGGCTTAAAAGTGCGGTGGAATCCACTCCGCCGCTTAGCAAAAACCCAACGGGTACATCGCTAATCATGTGGAGCCGTACAGACTCCCGAATTAATTCAAAAAGTTCTTGAGTTGCGTCTTTAAAATTCTTGGTATAGTTTGGAGCAAAATTCAAATCCCAATACTTTTTAATGATAATTTTATCATCCTGAACAACTAAATAATGCCCCGGAAGAAGTTTGTGAATATGCTTAAACATGGTCATTTCGCCCGGCAGGCTGTAGAAGGAAAGTGTTCTATCGATGGCCTGGCGATTAACTTCTCTGTCCACACGCTCATCAGTAAGGAGCGCTTTGAGCTCCGATGCGAAAAGAATACCTTGTTTTGTGGAGGTATAATAAAAAGGCTTTATTCCAACGCGATCCCGAGCACAAAAAAGGATTTGTTTTTTTTCATCCCAGAGTGCAAAGGCAAACATGCCGCGAAGTTGATTCAGAAAATCAACCCCGTATTCCTCGTATGCATGGATAATGACTTCGGTGTCCGTCTTTGTTTTAAACTGGTGGCCCTTTGTTACTAGTATCAATCGGAGTTCTTCAAAATTATAAATTTCGCCATTAAATACTATCCACACAGAGTCATCTTCATTTGATAAAGGCTGATGTCCGGTTGACAGGTCGATGATGGACAATCTTCTGTGTCCCAGGCCAACATGCCCAACCGCGTAAAGCCCTTCGTCATCGGGGCCGCGATGAAGCATTGTAGTCATCATTTTTAAAATATCGTTTTTATTGACGTTTTGTTTGTTGAAATTGATTTTGCCGCAGATACCGCACATGAAAGGGTGATCCTTTGTAAATTATTACTAGCCCGTGGCACTGGATGGTTTTTCCGGGGAAAGAGGTAGTCGCTTAACCCAGCTTTCTAGCCCTAATGACCATCTGCCGATTTTATACCATTTAAAGAGAGAATTTATGATTGATGCGGAGCAATATTTTAATGCAATTCTCAGTGGAGCGAAAGAGAGTAAAATAATGAGCCGGATAATTGCAGACAGAAACATTGAAATCCGATACCCGAAAGCATATCCAGCGCCTCTGAATTTTGAGAGCATCGTATAAATGGAGTGATGCATCAGGACTACGCTGAAACCTGATTGCGCGCTTCCGCTACTGCTTTTCCCGCCATGATGGATTACATTTGCTTGTTCAACATAATAGATCCTGTATCCGCAGCGCTTTACTTTATAGCACAGGTCAATGTCCTCAGTATACATGAAATAATCCGAAGAGAATTTCCCAACTTGTTCAAAAACTGAGCGCTTGATCATGATGCAAGCGCCGGAAACGGCTTCAACATCCTTAAAATCCGCCGTTTTGTACTTCGTCGAACCCCGATGGATATTATGGAGAATCTCGGCATCAAAAACCTGATTGAAAATCGTAGGGAATGGTTGTACACAGCTTGTTTGGAAGCTCATGTCGGAATTAAGAAGCTTGCACCCTACGATACCGATCATGGTGTCAGAATACAATGCATTTGACATAACGGTAATAGCGTTGCCAATAATTTCGGTGTCGGGGTTAAGAAACAGAAGCGTTTCGCCCTGTGCCGAACCAAAAGCAATATTGTTGGCTTTTGCAAACCCCGCATTATTTTTGCCTTGGATAAAGACCACTTCGGGAAAATCAAGGTTGATAAATTCACTACTGCCATCGAACGATGCGTTGTCGATAACAATAACCTCGAAAGTATCCTTTTGCGTGGTTGCATAAATACTTTGTATGCATTTTTTAAGGTAGGCGATTGAATTCCAATTGACGATGATTATCGATACCATTACGTTTATTTCCAGATGCTATTTCTAAACAAAAGGCGGTTGATTTGTTGCTTTTGGATAAAGCGTACAAGTTCTTTGTCCTGCAATCGCGCGCTCTTATCGAAATAGGCCGAAATGAAGCCCCAAATAAGGGCGAGCGATATTACCCCGAATGGTTTTTGGAAAAAGCGAAGGCAGCATTTAGAAAGAAAAAATAGCGGATGATACCCGGTAATAAAATTAGCTCTTCCATTTTTAACCCAGTTTTTCCAGATTCCGTCTGCTGCACCGGTATAGCGATAATGAGTTACCAGAAGATTTTCTATCGTGATTGTTTCAAAGCCTTTCATGTTAGCTTTGGCCTCATCAAGCGTGTCCCATCCCGGAGCTTGAAGCAAACCTCCAATGGCGTCCCAACATTCTTTTTTGTAAATTTTCGTGGCGCCTCGGACATGAAAGCGCACTGAAGTTTCTTTGATAAATTGACCATCAACCAAATTAATGATTTCTCCTCCCCCAATTCCGAGTTTTGAGGAACGGGCGAAAAAATCAAAGCATTTTTCAAAATAGTCGGGATCGAAAGAAAGGTCACCATCGAGTTTCACGATAAAATCATATCGCAGATCCTTGACTAACGCGTACCCGTCATAAAATGTTTCAACAACACCCCCGCCGGCCTTACGAAATCCGCGATTTTGCCGACTGATTATTTTAATCCAGGGATACTTGCTTGCCGCTAATTCGCCTATTTCCTGCGTGCGATCTTTTGAACCATCGTTTACGATGACCCATTGAAGCGGTAGAATGGTTTGCGCAACCATTGAATCTATGGTTTTCTGGAGATACTTTTCTTCATCCCTTGCGGGGGTTATAACGACATACGTTGGTGAGACCATATTCTTTTTGACCTTTCTGAAAAGCAATACTTAAAAAAGTTAAAAGGTCCGAATAAAAGGTTTTATTTTAAGAACCCTTTTAGCATGTTTTATCAAAAATTGCGGAAGTGCTGCCCAATTGTAGGCACCTGCTAATTTCGCCCGGAACAACGAAGTATCGTCAAATGAATTAACCGGAATTCTTCGCAAAAACAAAGGATTGCGAATGCGTGATTCGGTTCCGATCTTTGTCGTAACCCCGCAAGTGTATCCGGTTTGCTTTAAACGGTTTTCTAACATATTGACAAAATGGTTGTCTTGTTCTGGAAATGCATAGGGATATGAAAATACCCTTATTTCTTCACTCAAGACAGATTCCAACGTTGTCCGGGATTCTTTCAGTTCCATCGATAGCTTGTCTGATTCCAGTAAGTAAAGGTAGGAATGCGAAACGGTATGGCTTCCAAAGGTCACCCCTTTTTTACTTAAAAACAGCAGGTCGTCTTTGGATAAATGGGAAGTTCCATTAATGGGACTTTTTTCCATGCCTATTAGACTAGTAGCAATGAATACTGTTGAAGGAAATCCATATTCGTTGAGAATTGGAAATGCGTTGATTCTAAAATCTTTATACCCATCGTCGAATGTAATGGCAACCCGTTTAAGGTTGGAACCTTTTACTATTGGTTTCGGTTTTAAGCAATCTAATAAAGGGACAACGGTATATCCCTGATTGTGCAAATAGGCCATTTGCTTTTTAAACATTGCCGGGGTGGTATTGGTTTGGAAATACGGGTGAAGCCCTTTTTTCTCAATCAAGTTATTTACTGAGTGATACATGAGAATACGGATAGAACCAAATCCAAGCGGGAAAAGCAATCTTCTGATTGGATAAAAACCAAAAATGCTTATCAATCGATCTATCCTAAGAGTTCTCTTCGTCATTGTATATCCTTCAATATTCGGTCACTTTTGTTATTTGCGGTCGACTAAACTGAGATATTCACTTTTTTTAATCTCCCAATTGTAATCTTTAACAAATTCGTTAGCTCTTAAAACTTGTTCATCAAGCATGTTTTTATTTGCCGCAAGTAGGAGTATTTTTTCTGACAAGTCTTTTTCATCGCCACCACGAAAAAAAGTGACAATCGAATCGTTAAAATAGTATCGGTCGATTGTTGTTTCGGCAATAAGCATGGGAATCTGGACCGCCATGAATTCAAGTATCTTTGTGCTGAATGCTTCGCCGCCGAAATCATTTCCCCGTTTGGGAACAATTCCCAAATCAACGTCCATCATCTTTTCAACGATTGTTTCCATAGGAGCGCCGCCGAATAGCTTGACCGTATCTGAAAGATTTAATTCGGATATAAGTTTGGCTATGTTAGGTTCTTCAGGGCCTTTTCCATAAATATGAAATTCAATAGATTGATTTTTATTACGAAGTAGGGCCATTGCACGAACGGCAATATCGATTCCCTGGTGCCATGCAATTGTTCCCGGAAACATCATGATAAACTTTCCAGTTTCATTTTTCGGGCGTGTTCGATGAAAAATATGAGGATCAGGATAATTTAAAATCACCGAACATTTTTCTTTTTGAACGGAACGCTGAACCAGGCGTTCTCCCCAAATATGGTTTGAAATGATCACATGATTAGCAAAGCTGCAACAGATTTTTTCAACTGTTTTTAGGAGCATGGAAAGACAAGAATTATGCCCTGAATGAAATTTGCTTGCGTAAAATTCAGGAACTATGTCATGAATATCAAGGATCACTTTACACCCCATAAGCTTGGGAACCAAGGCGGCGAATACTTCAAAATCGGGGACCGAGTGGACATGAATGAGATCATAATTATGTTTGAAGTGGCGTTTTGTAATGAACCAGAATGAATTGAGCAAAAACAGCACTACTCTGAACAAATAATCAAACTTGTTTTTTTCATTAATCACCCGGTTTTGGATCCGGAATATCTTTACACCGTTTAGAGTGCCGTATCGCCCTTGACCTGGCTGTTTTATGGAGACTACTTCAACGATATCGCCTCGCCTTGCCAACGTTTCTGCGTATCTTCGAACCCGATTATCGCTCTCGTAATAGGTATAGGCAACCGTCAATATTCTCATGTTCCACGACTTCTTTCTACATAACTGAGTTGGTCTTTATAAAACAAGCAATTTTACTTGTAAGTACATGCCAAAAATCGTCTTTGTAATTTGTATTCACATAACAGAGGAAATCCTTGTATAAGCTAAGAGGATATTCTTCTCTGCCGCATTTTCTGTTATCGAAATTCATATAATCCGGGTGGGAATTTAAAAGAGCCATCCCGCCGTGCTTGGCGATCCAACTGATTTTTTTCTTCCAAATGGATGCATCCTTTTCCTGCATCAATACGAAAAGCGTAAAGTCCTGCGGTAGCGTATAGGGCATTTCGACGAATTTCCTCTTTGGGGAGGTTTTGTTAACGATAAAAGGAAAAATCGTATTTACCGGCTCCGGTTGCGGTTCAAACGGATCCGTGTCGAACGTGGACGTGCTATAGTCAATATCAAGATGATGCATCCATTCTAGCCGACGAATCATAGACGGTGTACTAAAACCGGTCGTGTCCCACATTCTCAAATAATTATTTATTCTTCTGGCTTGTCGCTGAAAACTTTCGTAGGAAAGAAAAAGTTTTCCGTCATGCTTTAATCCGTGAACTCCGACGCCAAATCCCCGTTTTTTAATTTCTTCAATGAGTCGATACGAAACAATATACCGTTCGGGGACAAAATAAAAAGTGGATCGCATGCCGAATTTTTCTTCCAAATCCATAAGTTTTCTGCATTTGTCATGTCCGCATTGAGTGTCCACGTCGTGCTGAAGAATGAAAGCGAATTCTTTTTTTTCCGGCCATCCGCTCCAATCGGCTGGAACCTTGCCCGCATTTTCATTAATGGGCCAGACTTGTGCGAAGCGATTTCTTTTTTGCCGGATAATTTGCCTTCGGAAAAAAATTTGTAAGCGCCGTGGAACCAAAGGTTTTACGAAATAAAAAAGAAGTTCCTTGAATGTTAATGATTTTGATTGGGATGAACTCATAAGGCGCTTGATCACGTTAGTTAAGGAAATTTTCTGACGATTTTTGGTCCTAAAGTCGCTGCAATGAATTTGGGCATTAATCGCCATAGTTTACCAAAAATACGTCGTTTAAGTCCTCTTTTTACGGACGATTCGGTTGAGCGTCCAATATTCGGAAAATATTGATAAAAATATGGGTTTTTATTTCCGCCCCATCCAAGCCTGAATTGAGGAACGGATTCATCCGCAGGAATACGACCGGAATGAATTATTTCGAAGCCATTTTTGGAATATAATGAAATCAATTTCCAGTAAAGCCAGTAAACGGCGCGCTGTGAAAGATCGTTATTTCTATTTAATGCCGTAAACGGGAACGATACGGTTTTTTTAAAAGTCTTTACCATGGTACCGGCAATCGGTTGACCTTTGCAAAAAACAAGGGCCATGCTGTACATGCTCGACGTGATTAAATCTTCGACCCAGGCCTTGCTCACACAGGGAATTCCTTGACAATGATGATGGGATAAAAGGACTTTATAAAAAACGTCGAAGTTTGTGCAGGGATATTCAAGGGTGAATTCGTCATTTTTCGCTTTTGAAATCATATCACGGTTTATAGGGTCAAGTCGGTTCCAAACGCCATCGAGTCCGCCTGTCAAGGAAAGTTCCCGATTGAAAAAAGTATCGTCTGTCCGCAAATCACTCGCAACTTTATGCTTATATTGCTTAAGAACAATTGAGTCGCACTGGTTCTTTTTTGCAAGTTCAATGGTGTAGTCTATCAGTGTTTTTTCAATGTCCGGCGAATCCGAGACAACACCCCCGGCAACCGCGAACGGGACGGATATCAAACTATTTCGGGAGGCCTTGTCATGCAATCGGTAAGCCGGGAAAACGCCGCAAATCCGGTTGTCCTGCAGTGCCGCGATGGGGAAATACTCGTGAGGGTAATGCTTTTTTAAAATGTCATGCCATTCCCAACGCTGCCATGCAATCGACAAATCGTTTTTGTCAATATAGGCATCCCATTCGTCGCGACGTGATTCATCGAGTATTTCAATAATTAGTGGTGTTTTCAAAGGTATTCCAATTCTGTTTAATAAACGGTTTTCCCCTCTCCTTGTGGGAGAGGGGCCAGGGGTGAGGTCAACGTCTCATTAATCACCATCCGGTATTTCCCCGAAATCTGAGGTGCAATCTCATCCGGGTAATCGAACTGGATTTTAGTTTTGACTCCAAAGTTATTAAATACGATTCCTTGTAATATTGTTTCCGCTTGCGGCCTATTTGTTTCAGGAATAATCATCCGTATTTTAATTATATTGTTTTTCGTATAAACAATCTGAAATCTTTTTACCGTTTCCGCAAGACGCGAATCCATAAAAGTTCGGCACCAAAAATTCGGAGAAAACATTCGACCATCTTCGGTTTTAAATACTTCTCCCGTTCGACCGTGAAATTCCTTGATTATTTGCAGCGTTCTGCCGCACGAGCATTTGCAGACCGCAAGTTCCCCGAGGTCGCCGGTGCGATATCTGATAAAAGGCATGGGCGTTGGTCTTAAAAAGGTGACGAGCAGCTCGCCATTGGCGTCGGTTTCAAGAAAATGGCTTTCCTGAAAAACATGCAGGGAATTTGCCGGGCAATATGCCCCGATGTGGCCCACTTCGCGCATTCCATAAATGTTGGTGACGGGGCATGCAAAGGCTTCGCTGATGATTTCCCGCTCATGTTCGTAAAGAGGTGCGGCCCACGTGATAACAAGCTTGGGACCTGCGGCGGAGGGCAATCGGCCGTGTTCCCTGATCCAGCGCGAAAGGCCTGCGGCTGCCGACGTAAATCCCCAAATTGTCGTAGGTTTGAACGATTGCAATGCCTCGTCGATATCCGCGTAGTGCATGTCGGTCAAATTAACTCCGGGAAGGATCATCTGGTTCCACAGGAGTTTTCTGATGACGTTTGACCGGCTATTTTTTACGAAGTCCGGCGAAACGCGTACAAGCCGCGCTTCCCGAACGCCGGGACAGAGACCGAACCATCGTTTGACGCGAAGTTCGTTGGCCCAGCTTAATGCCGACACAGTCCCATCTTCGTAAAAAACGGTCGGTGCGCCGGTCGAACCGCTCGAGGTATTTTTAACTAGTGGGTATTTGCGAAACCGTGAGAAGATCTTGGGTTCTCCGGGGCTTCGCGTTTCGGAGCGGACCGCTTCAGCCGACGATTGATATCGAATGTCAAGTAAGTCGTTTTTAGCGGCGATGAGATCGCCGCGTGAAAGGGGCGGTATGGCGCGCATGTCCTCAAATTTTCGGATTTTTTCTAAAGGTAACCCCAATTGTTTAAAGCGCTGTCGGTAAAAAGGGACGAACAACGACGCTTTTTCCAAGACCGCTTGCAGCTTTCGCATTTGGAGCGCCGCGAGGTCTTCGCGCGGTAATAGTTCGGTCATTCGCGAGGCCCGGTACTCCAAAGCGATGCCGCGCCTGTTGTAAAGATACTGGGTAGCGGGAAAGAAAACGAAGCCGACCAACCGTTCATGCAGTGAAGTGATGAAGGGCATTAATCTTTTTTCCGCGAGATCGAAAGCCAATCGAAACCGAAAATGTTTGTATAGCGCGCGACGGCAAACTCCCGCAGACCAACCTTTTTTGAAAGCGCCTTGTTGGCGGTATTGCATACCTGCGTACCGCCGTACATTCTATGATATCCGGCCTCTTTCATGGCGGCGAAAATGCGGCGGCGCAATTCCGTCCCCAAACCTTTATTGCGAAATTTAGGATTAACTGAAATTTGTTCCGAAAAACATTCATGAGACCGTATGGGTTTGGACATTTTGACCGGGGGCAAGGTAAAAATATTGAAACCGATTAAATTGAAACCCGCCACCGTTTCTCCCGCCATCGCAACCAAACATTTCTGACCGTTTTGGAGCTTTGCCAAGAGTTTGCCGTGCAACCATTCTTCAATATTTTCGATTTGCGCCAATAATTCGGTTTCTTCGGAATTGATAAAACGGAATACGAATTCCGATGGAGCTTTAGGTTTTTCCGGGGAGAATTTTTGAAGATCAACCATGTAAATATGATAGCTCTGTGTTTTAAAAATCGGCTTAAAAATATGGGACACTATTTTTTGGATGCAAACTGCCCACCCATAATCGAGGCGGTTACGGGTAATTTTTTTTAGCAGTATTTTAAACATTTTTTGCCGTTACTTTGATGTGAGCTCAACGTGGCCCGCCCATTGAAGGTGCGGCTTGAAGCGCTTATGATCGAGTCTACGGAACGCTTCGAAGGTAAGCACTTCACCATCGGATTGTACCGCTATTTCTTCAATAGTTCCATTGAAAAGAGGATGATGGTTTTTGCCCCCTTTGAAGGCGTTTTTAATCAAAGGGATTTTTTGAACATCGAACCCCATGAATGTGGCTGCTATTGCGTCGACAATCGCCGGGGCGCTTCCGGCAAATAAAACTCCGGAGTATACCGGGTCGCATGCGAGCGGCCCGTCACCTTCGCCGCTTATGATCCCGTCGATAAGAGCCAGTTGTTTTCTCTGAGGATTTTTTTGAATCACGCCTTCTTTATCAGCGTATTCCACGGCTTGATTAAGGTCCGAAAGCGTCCGCCACAGCGTATCGTTGCCCCACCACATCGCCTCATAAATATCGTCTTTAAACGGTATTACATAATGGGAATTCCAAAGTATTTTTTTTACTATCGCGCATACGAATTTTACGGGAAGAAAACGGCTCGATTGCACGACATCGTGAAGGAATGTGATGATTTTCTTTCGCCCGCTTGGATTGATATATTGATCTCCACCTTCAGCTTTCGACCCGGTTATAAAATGGGGTAGGGAATCTTTGTAAGCAGGAATGCCCATATAGTTTTTTAATGCAAGCGTGACGCCGGTGCGGCGATGCGTCTTGAGTTTAGCTATGTTTATAACCACGTCGCTTTTCAGAAAGGTGCGTGGAAAAAGATATTCATGCCTGCCATTCCTGTGGTGTTTGTACATGTTTTTATGGCTCGCCACGGCGATGCGCAGGCGTGAGGGGTCTATTCCAACGAAACGGCTGTCGTCGCCGAGATTTACAAATTGATATCCGAGCGGGTCGTGCTCGATTTTCACGCGATCCCATCGCCCATAAAGCCAGGTACGCCGCGCCCTGTTAAGCCGCAAATCGAACCATTGGATGGATACGCTTGTTTGCTCCTTGTACCAATGCAGTAATTCCCCAAGGCCCGATTCGGCCATCATTTTGTCATAATTGCTTGAATAGAGCTGGCTGTCGCCGATGATGATCGTTCCGTTATTTTCAAGGGCCTTGCAGGCATAATCAAGGACCGCGCGAATAATTGACGGATGAACAATAATCGAAAAAAGCTCCTTGTTTTTTTGATGTTTGTGGACCACGGTGTTGGGTTTGATGAAAACCGTCATTCCCGGTTTTATAATTTCACCTAAGGGATTCCATTGGGGCGCGCCGAAACGGTCTTTGTCAAAGCACAGGTCCGCAAAAAGTTGGCGAACTGCCGGGTAAACGTCGTTCGACGCATCGATACCGGAGGCATTGAATTCAGGATATGCTTCTGGAGGATGAAAGGGCGACGCCAATGGGTAATCGCATTTTCCCAATGTTCTCAGGGCAACAATTTTTTCAACAAAAGAAGATTTCAATTTTCCCTTATTTTCGACGGAGTTTCGACGAGGATGTCCGATTAACACGCGTAAACACTTTTTAAAAATAAAATTGGAGCTTATTTAGAATTTTGAAAACACCGAACCATTACCGGACGCGGTATTCTTTTTTCCCCGATGGGATTGCCCATACGGGTTATTCCTGTAACGGAAATCTTATATCCTGCCGTTAGGGCTTTGAGATATTCGAAAATTAAATTTCCATTTTCAGGATTGTGATAGACTGCAACCGCCAAAGAGGGTTTCAAAGTTTTGATTGTTTTTTCAGCGCCTTGTACCAGAGCGACTTCAGCGCCTTCTACATCCACTTTTATAAAATCAATTTTCCGAATTGAATATCGGTCACATAATGCGTCGATTGAAAACATATCTGTCTCAGCCGCCAACAAAGAATCAGAACCTACCTCATCGGGGTTTACGATTCTGCTTTCCTCTGGTTTGATCAAATCTTTATAATACTTCACAACTTTGTTTTTATTCCCGATAATATAAGGCCATAGTACTACTCTGCCGGAAATGATTTCAGCCGCGAAGGTCATTTCAAGACACTTTATCAGAGCAGGAACCGGTTCAATACAGTAAACTTTGTCTGCACCAGCATCTAAGGCTTTCCTTGTAAAAAAACCTTCACATGCGCCGCAATCAAAAACGACATCTCCTTTTTTAACAGCCATCTTTCCAGGGTCGTAATAATGATTGTTTCCTTTAAAATAAACTTCATAATACATAAAGGCTATTGTATCCAATAATGCCTCTTGTGGCCAATAAAAAGTTTTTCCATCGATCCGTACGATGTACAGTGTACCTTTTTTTTCTATTTGCATACGTCTTTTTATTGCATTTTTATAAATCCTGCTAAACCTGAAAAAATCTATAATAAGATCAGAGAAACTAACATGTTTCAACCATCCATCTTGCCTAAATTTTGCGTGTAGAATGCTCGACCATTCCTCATAAATTGCTGACATGGGTTTTCTCCCTAAAATTTATCTGCTTTCCATTCAAAGCTGGTCGTTTTTTCACATGTTGACATTGGGTGGTCTTTTGTTTGCATCGGGTACGAAACATTTGCGATGCAACTTTAATTCCCTATCATTTCCAAACAGTTTTTGGTACTCAAAATACCTATTCAATGCTTCACTTCGGGCCACTTTTGGTTCCCAACCTAGCAATTTCTTCAACTTTGCGTTGCTGTATTGATTTCCCTTGTAATAATGCGAAGCCTTTTTTCTGTTGAACTTTTTAGACAGTCGAGGATTTATCTTATTAAAACAGACCTCCCAGCAACAGGAAAAAATATAGAAACTCTTGAATGAAAGATTGATCGATAGGATTTTTTTTACATTTCGTTTATACTGGCTGATAAATTCTCTACTAGTTATAAGATCATCATCAACCACATTAAACACTTCGCCATCAACGCCGCTTTTAAGACCTGCCAAAACTATTGCCTCGGCACAATTATCAACATAGGAAAGCGGGAGTATATTTGAACCGCCAAGATGCATAAACACCCTGAACGGACCGAAATCTTTTGATCGGCCAACCATCCGATGAATACCTTCATGGTCAGGTCCATATACAATGGCTGGTCTTACAATTACATGTGATAGACCATGTTGTTTGCACTTATTAACAACCCAATCTTCCTGGAGAATTTTTGAATTGCAATAGGCATCACCCCTTCCGACCGGATCAGGTTCTCTTTCGCACGTCTCATCCAACAGCGCTCCTCGATGGAGATTCATATTCGAATAGACGACAAAAGAACTCACATTAACAAAGCGCCGCACCGAATCATGCTGAAAAATCCCATTAAGTAAATTTATCGTTGTTTGGACGTTATTCAAATGAGAACTCTCAAATACCGTATCGCGCATTACCGCTGCAAGATGATAGACAAGCCGAGAATCTTTAATTGCCATATTACAATCCTCCGGAGATAATAAATCACCAGTGATTAGTTCGACTTTCGCCGGATTGATCGAGATGGCTTTTTTCAGCAATGTCAAATTACCGGATGACCTGACAAGACATTTGATATTATTAAAACCATATTCGAGGAGTGTTTGTACTACTTTTGCGCCGATAAAACCATTTGCCCCAGTAACTAAAACAGAATCCGACCGGCTAATTATGAATGCGCTGTCTTTAATACTTTTATCTTTACCCATTCAAACCACCTTTTCACTAAACACTTCGCTCTGGATAATTATCGGGTCTATTTTATCCAATCTCGCCCGAACTTTCTTTAAATATCCTGCAAGAAGCATTGGCCATCCATCCAGTAGCAACATCATAACCATTTTTACGTTTTTCGTCTTCCAGGATTTTATAGTCCACTCCAATATCGGTCCGGCCAGGTATGCGTATTTGTCAAAAGCTCTTTTTGTTCCTCCATAACAGGTACCACGCTTTACCATCCGTATCAGATCAAGCACCCCGCTGCTCATTTTATCAACTTTTAAGCTATTCTGCGTATCATGCTGACGGTATGCAACGGTAACAGGGTAATCGACAACACAACATGGACTGAACATACCGGATTGAAGCATAAGATTGTAGTCATTAATGTAAACATACTTCCCGTTGATTCCAATTACCGTGTTTGCCTCCTCGAACATGTCTTTACGTATTACAATAATGCTCTGGGCAAGCCCCATTCTGATAGTTTTGGAATAATAATCCTTAAAACGATAATACCTGACATCCTCTGCAGTCCCGGAAAATTGCGTTATTCGTTCCTCGCCTCTGAAACGCTGCATGCACCCCATTACCACCGGAGGATTGTTTGCATGTTCAATAATTGCCGCATACGATGTTAGTGCATCCGGCATGAAATAATCATCACTATCCAGAAATGCCATGTAACGGCCAGTTGCAATTGAGGCGCCTTTTCGGAAAGTTGCCTCAGATCCCTCGTTTTTCTTCTGCAGACACCGTAATTTGTCACCATAAGAACGGATAATGGCCCAGGTTCCGTCGGTTGATCCATCGTCAACAACAATCAATTCGAAATTTTTATACGTTTGCGACAAAACGGAATCAATGGCAAGCCTTACATATTTTTCACGGTTATATGTCGCGATTATTACACTGAAAACAATCCCCATTTTTTACGTCTTTCCAAAAAAGAACGATTACAATAACAACTAGTTTAAAAGAGAAATTACTTTTTACGAGAAAATCGTTTGAAGAATATCCTTGAAAAATAAACGTGATTAAACTCCTTGAATTTGAGCGTTCGATGCGTCCAGAGAGCGGGGATATTTTTCATTTCAAAAAAGCCGAATGCGTTTTGATGTCCGCTTTGCCTTAAAGCATAAAGGGCTGAACCCATTAAAGCGATAGCGATATTTTTTCCGCGTTGGTCCGGATCAATAAACATGTCGAACATATACACGTCTTTTTCTCCGGGATTTAAAAAAAGCAATTCAACGTCTTCGTGTAAATGCTGGTGGTGAGTAGTTTCCCATGTTACAAACCAAATGTCCCCGACAATGATGTTTTTTGAGACAAGGGCAAAACCTTTAAATCCGTTTCGAACATTCCTTTTTGTTTTCATGAGGCGGCTTTTTAAACGATAGGAATAATTGAAATAGGGAGCATCCTTTGCTATATCGATTAAGTCCAAGTTGTGTTTGTCAAGTAACCCATGCAGGGGGTTGGTGTCATTAAGCTTTTTTACAACGGGAATTATTTCCGCGTTTAAGAAAAATGCTTTTCGAAAGGCGTTTTTCAAACCTGATTGTTTCGCCTCTTCAAAGAATTGATAGGCGTTAATTGCGATATTTTCAAGCATGGTGGAGAATTTCATCCGTAAATTTGATTGCATCATTTAGTGACAAATTATTAATAAGCGCCTTACGGTCTACTTTCCCGGTCGAAGTCCGGGGAAAATTGGCGCATATATGGAAAATCTCCGGCGCCATGTAACGGGGTATTTTCCGAAAGCAAAAAGTCTTTATATCATCCGATGAAACGGTAACTCCCATTTCAGGGATAATGAAGCCGATCAGCCGATTGCCGATTTCCTCATCGGGAATCGGGGTCACCACAGCTTCGGCAATACCGGGGAATTTATACAAGGTTGATTCGATTTCTCCTATATCAACACGGAATCCGCGGCATTTTATCATGGCGTCATTACGTCCTATGTAAACATAATTTCCTCGTTCGTCAAGGGTTACGATGTCACCGGTTTTGTAGACGATTTCAGAATGTTCTTGCCGCAAAGGGTTTGCGATGAAATTTGCACTGGTTTTCTCGGCATTTCGCCAATATCCTAACCCTACGGTTGCGCCACGAATGTGTAATTCGCCTCTAACGCCGGGGTTTGTGATGGGTGCGCCGGAATCGTCGATTGCAAAAACGTCGAAATTCGGGAATGCTTTTCCGATGGGAAGCGGGGGCGCGTCGGGTTTCGGCGCTTCATCCACCCTATACCATGTCGATGAGTTCGCCTCGGTTTGACCGTACATATTATAGAACGCCGCTTGAGGTATTTTTAGCATTAATGCTCGTAAAAACTTTGCCGGAAACAATTCACCGGCAAAAAGCACAAGCCGAAGAGACGAGAGTGCCGAGGTTTCCAATGAAGCGCGTTGAACTAATTGAATGAGCGCCGACGGCACGGAATTCCAAATGGTGATTTTGTGTCGCTGTAGTGCGTTTACGACGGCAACCGGAAAGGCAATCTCCGTTTCGGTCAATAAAACAACGCAACCCCCGGTTTTTATCGCGCAAAAAACGTCAAACACCGATAGGTCGAAATGCAAAGGCGCGTGATTGATAAGACGGTCTTTGGACGTTATTCCGAAAAAATCGACGGCCATATTGACGAATGTCAAGGCGTTCAAGTGCGAAAGCATGACGCCTTTGGGACTACCGGTGGAACCGGAAGTATAGAGAATATATGCAAGATCTTTATCAATAATACCCTCGGTAACAGGCGCTATCGGGCTTTGCCGTTCGATGACTTCACGCGAAATGGCCGCGCCCGCTATCTGTGCCCCCACAGGAGCGTCGGTCTGAGGATCAATGATTAAGCATAAGGGAATAATTTGCTTTTGCAAAGTATTTTCAGACAATATTTTTGCCATGCCCGACGTTGTTGTCGCCAGGGCTTTCATTCCGCAGTTTTCGATGACGAATTCAAGCCTTTCGAGCGGCGTGAACCAATCGATGGGAACATACACTGCGCCGGCTTTGAGAATTCCGAATATGACGGCAACGGACTCCGCGGACTTGGCCATGAAAATTCCGACGCGGTCGCCGGTTCTTATTCCGGCTTCATGCAGCGCAGCGGCAATTTTGCCCGACAACGCATCGAGTTGGGAATAAGAGAGGAAATTGTTCCCGCAGCATACGGCGGGTAAATCGCAGAACCGATCGGCGCTTTCCGTCAATAATTGTGAAAGTAGATATGCCATGATTTATAAATCCATCAGTCTGTAAATGGTATTACGCTGAATTTCGGAAGTCCCGGAATAAATGGTAGCGGCAACTGAATCACGAAAATCCCGTTCGATCTCGTATTCCGCGCAATACCCATAGGCGCCGTGCAACTGGACTGCATCTTTGCAGGTAGCGGCCAGGGCTTCACTGATATAAAGTTTACCGATCGCCGCATCCAAGGAAACCGATTCGCCGTTCATTTTTGAATATGCAATTTTATAGACCATTAATTTTGAGAGTTCTATGCGCACTTTCATGTCGGCTATTTTGTGGGAAATTGCCTGATAGGCGCCGATTGGTTGGCCGAATTGCAGCCGCGCACGGGCATAAGCGACGCATTGTTCCATAACGCGTTCCATGGTTCCTACATGGCAGGCAAAGAGGCAGCTTCGCTCCCATTCCATTTCGGAATTAAAGATCGTTGCGCCCGCCCCTTCTTTTCCCAGCCTGTTTCCCTCAGGAATGATGCAATCGTTGAAGGCAATTTCTCCGATGGGGCACGTCCGAAGTCCCATCATTTCAATATTTTTTCCAAACGCGACTCCCGGCGTGTTTCGCTCCACGATAAACGCTGAAAGCCCCATAAAGCTCTTTCCGGGCGCGGTACGCGCAAAAACAATCATGATGTCGGCAATCGGCGCATTGGTAATGAATATTTTAGAACCGTTGAGTCGGTAATTGTCGCCTTCTCGAACAGCCCTGGTTTGGATGGTAAAGGCGTCCGACCCCGTATCGGGTTCGGTCATTGCGTGTCCGCCGATGAGTTCTCCGGTGCAAAGCTTGGGCAAGTATTTTGATTTTTGTTCATCGGATCCGAAATGAAGGATTGGAATTTCGCAGCTCCATAATTGCGTATTAATGGAAAAAACCAGACCATTATCCCTGCAGCCGTAACCCAGGCCTTCCATTGCCGCAACAATAGAAGCAACATCAAGGTCAAGCCCGCCAAATGCTTCAGGCAGCGGCAACCCGAAAATATTCATCCGTGCGCATTTTTTCCAAAGTTCGCGTGAAAATTCCCTTTTTGCGTCCCGCTCAAGCGAACCGGGATTGAGTGTTTTGCGTGCAAAGTCAGCCACGGCTTCGCGCAATTCAAGCTGGTCAAGGGAAAGTGAAAAATTCATGCCCGATTGTTCCATTAGTGTTTTTTCGCCCCTTGTCGATGTTGATCGACATACGCTGCAAGGGCATTGACATTTTCAAAATATTCCGGAACAACATCTTGTTCGCTTACTTTAAAGCCGAAAGTTGCTTCGATAAATGAAAGCACTTTTAAAATGCCCAAAGAATCAATGATGCCCGATTCCACAAGCGAGAGGTCATCCGACAAATTCGTGGAACTTTTGGTTTTTAGAAATGTATCGGTTATAAAATCACGAATTTTAATTTTCGTATCCAATGTAACCTCCGTTTTTTATGCTGTCTTAAGTATTGCGATCCCCAATAAGTCCTCCTTAGAGGGATTTTGAGGGGGCGTACGTTTTTCGTTTTCCCAAAGCCATCCCTGCAAGAGCGTTGATAAGCGTCCAGGCTGCCAAATGCGAGGAAAACCCGTTAGGGTCCTGCAAAGGGTATATTTCCACAAAATCCAAACCGCTTATACCATGCTTGCCGATCGTTCGCAGCGAATGGAAAAGTTCTTGCGGTGTAAATCCGTCGAAATCGCATGGACCGCCCGGGTTAAACGCCGCATCAATCACATCGCTGCAGATTGTAACATACAGCGCCTTGGTTCCCTCACTTGCCGTTTTAATCGCCTCATCGATAACCGTGTTTAAACCAATGGTACGAATGGCTTCCATGGTAAACACCTTAATGCCGAGCTCCCGCGAATGTTCCATTTGCCGTTTTGAATTGCGGGGGCCGCGAATTCCGATTTGGACAATGGATGTTTTTTTAACGTTGGGATTGTTTGCAATGTGATGGAGCGGCGAACATCGCGGATACAGATCTTCGCCGAAGTTTTCGGCGTTGTCCAGGTGTGCGTCAAAGTGAATGACGCCGATTTTTCCTTCGACGGAACGGGCCAAGGCTTTTATCGCAGCCGGGGTGAACGAATGGTCGCCGCCCAGTAAAAAGGGAATTGCCCCGGCGGAAACGATTTCCGCAGTCCTGTTTTCAATGGATTGCATGGTTGCTATTTCGTTACCCGGAACAACGCAAATGTCTCCGGCGTCGGCGATGCGCAGATAGTCGAAAAAATCAAGGTCGACTTCCGGGAGATATCCTCCATAGCGAGCTGCTGCGTGCCGGATTGTTTTGGGAGACAATTCGCATCCCGAATAACCGCCCCAGGTGATCGTGCCTTCCCACGGCACGCCCACAATTACGACATCGTTTCCGCCGAGTTCTTTACCGTCGGAAATACGAGGGACCCCTAAGAACGTCGGTGTGTCTCCATAGACTCTTGGAAGCGATTGCTTTCTTCCCGCTACCATAGGGACTCGTGATCGATCCATAAAATTCTCCATTTATCGGAAGAAAATTCTGAATATTTTTTTAAACGCCAACAGTGGGATTTCGTTGCGCCACGGGCTTTTCGGAAAAGCAATAATCGCTTTCCATAATCGTAGCCGTCTGAATTTTTTAAACAGCCTAAATAGTTGCGCATGCGTCAGCTTTTGGGACAATATGATCGCTTTCGATGGATCGGTCACGAATTTATAATTCAAGCGGCTCCACTGCATCGCGGTATCGGACACGAGGCCTTTTTCCTTAGCGATGTCCCACACCGGGGTTCCTGGAAGCGGGGAAAAAATATTCAAATCGAAAAATGCAATGGGGGATTTTTTAACGAAACGGTAGGTGTCCATAATTTCGCTTTCGGTTTCATCGGGCGACCCGAACAGGAAATCGGCGTTGACCTGAATGCCGGCCCGATGAAGAAGGGCAATAGCCCGCTTATTATCTTCCAAGGTCACGTCGCCTTTCAGGAAATCCAATATCCGCTGGTTCCCGCTTTCCAGGCCGAGTTTAACGGACACGACATTGATCGATTTTAAGATATCAACGGTGGCTTGCGATACATTGTTCGCCCGGCACCAGCATGAAAATTTGAGTTTCTTGTTAATTCCCTCATTGTGGATCAACTGGGCAAGATCTTCGAGCCGCTTCATATTCGCGGGGAAATTTTCATCCGCAAACCGGACCACTTTTGTTCCGTGGTCGATGAGTTCCTTGAGTTCCTCGATGATATAGCCCGCCGAAGCATAGCGGACTTTCCCCCAAAACCTTGTACATGCGCAAAAAACGCATTGATACGGGCATCCGCGCGCTGTATAGACATACCCTCGATGGCCATACCCGATGATGGAGCGTTTGGGATGGGGAAGCTGGTCGATTTCAAGGCGATTTGCTCGCGCCGGGGTCTCGACGATACGGTTGCTGTCCCGAAACGCAACGCCGGGGATTTTTTCAAGGTCTTGGTTTTTAAATTCCCCTTTTTCAAGATAGAGGGAGAGCAGATCGACAAATGTTTCTTCTCCTTCGCCAATGCAAGCGACGTCCATGTCGGCGGTGAGAGAGCTGGAAAGACTGGAAATGTGCATCCCGCCGATTATAACGGGTATTTTTCGCGCGCGGGCGGCGGCGGCGTATTGCATGGCATGATCATAATTCTGCGTCACTGAACTTATGCAGAGCACGTCAGGGGCCTTTGCCTGAAAAAGATCCTGGAAATTTCCGCTGCCATAAGAAAATTCAATGGCGTTTTTATCGAGATGTTTTTCCGCGTATGCGGCCAGAAAGGCCGGCCATAGGGGCCTTATTCGGTTTTCATTTACAGAATGTTGGTTGAGAGCGCTGACAAAAAGAACTTTTTTGGTCATGGGAGTCGCTTTCTTTAAACCGAACGATTGCAAATATACGTTGCGTAGCGATGCACGGCGTGCGTAGCTACGCAACGTATTTGTAGGCTATCTTTCCAAGCGCCCTCAGCAAAAATAACGGCGCACGGCGCATAATTTTATTGGAAAGACCTTCTCCGGACGTTTCTTTTTCACTTTGAAAAATTCCGCTTTTGCAATCGAAGCAGTAATAATTGACCGTTTCTTCATAACATCCAAAACCTCTTTTAAATTGCAAAAGCCCTTCGTGATGCGGTTCAGTGCGGCCCAAATTTAAGGATTTTGCTCCTAATGCTTTGCAATGGAGCATTCCTTCCCACATAACCAAATTACTGGCCCTCAAGCGCTGAAATTTTTTATTGGACGCGCCAAACTTATAAATTGCTTTGTCGCCGTAAATAAGAAAAAGATCAGCGGCAACTGCTGCATTTTTATAGTACGACAAACTTATAAAACCTTGTTTTTTTGCAATCACCAAATCAAAAAGGATTTTAAAAAAAGACCATGGTTGGGGAGGCAAGCCATGGTCTCGGCGCGTGAGCATATTCAGTTTGTAAAACTTCCACATGGCGAGCAACGTCGTTTCATGCGTGATCTCCAAGGAATGTTTCTTTGCTTTTTTTATGTTTCGCTGCGTTGAATCCCTGCATGCCGCCAAAAGTTCGGTGTCGGACCCGGTCAGATCGATTTCATGCATAAAGCAGCATGACCACGAGGGCGTGTTTTTTAAAAACTCCTGGCCGCCCCGGAATTCCAAAAAGGCCCAATGCTTGGTTTTTGAAAGGTCCATGGAGGATTTCAGTAAAACCTCGAATTGCGAAGCGGAATCGCACAGCGGACCGCAGAAATCGGTAAAAGGAAGGGAAACGGCCCTTGCGGGACCAAAGATACTGCGTACCGCGATGAGCGGAAGGCCGGCCACGATCAGTTTATCTTTACGCAGTACAATATAATAGGGAGTGAAACCATACGATTCACACAGAACGCTTGCCCAGACGCCCGAATGAAAAAAAGTCCCTTGAGGATGATTTTTAACAAAGCCGTCCCATTCAATGGAACTTCGCGGATCGATAATTTCGCAGTCTTTTCCCATATAAATCTGCGGTTCAGATTCCTTTCACCAACTTCTTAATCCTGTTCACATGTCCCCGTCCAAGCCCTTTCACCTCGCACCCAAGTTCGAAATAGCGCTTGATGGCCGCGTCGTCGAGGATGGCGAAGCAATCGATGATCGCGGCGGGCTTGCCGATTTTCTTGACGACGTCGTCGGGATCGAGCTTGAGGTATTGCTCGTGGCGCACGGCCAGGATGACCGCGTCGACGTTCTTGAGCGCGACAGAAATGTCTTGCGTAATGCGAAGGTTCTTGAGTTTTTCCTGGTTGCGGAAGAACCGCGCCCAGGAATATCCCACGCTGGGATACGTGTCCTGCGATTCGAATTCCCACCAATGCTGCACGTAGGGGTCGTGGACACGAAGCTCAGCGCCCATTTCGGTGAGCTTGCGCACGATGAGCTCGGAGCCGCTGTAGCGCGTGTCGCCAACGTCTTCGCGGTACGAAGCGCCGAGCACGAGGACCTCGGCCGCCGCTATGGGGCGGTCCAGGTTACGCAGGGCGTCGCGGGCCATCTGGCCCACGCGAAGGGCGCGGGTGTCGTTGATATTGATGGCCGTGGGCGTGATTTTAAAGATATTGTCTTCCCAGCCGAGGATATGTTTGTACGCCCACATGCCGAGGCCGCCGTCTTTGGGCAGGCAGTAACCGCCGATGCCGGGGCCTGGGAAAATCATGTTGCTGTGCGTGGGACGGACCTTGATGGCCTTGATGACCTTGCTGAGGTCCACGCCGTTCTGCTCGGCAAAGAGGCTCCATTCGTCGAGAAATGCGAGGATGGTGGCGCGGTAGCTGTTCTCCACGATCTTTGCGGTCTCGGATTCGATGGGGCGGTCGAGCACGGTGAGGGGGAATTGCTTCGTGTTAAGGACTTCGGTGAGGAATTTCGTGACCCTTTTCTTGGATTCCTCGTTGACGCCGCTGCACACGCGCCAGAAGTCGCGGATGCTCTTGACATATTCGCGGCCGGGCATTACCCGTTCGTAACTGTGCGCCAAAAGCGGCTCGGAGGCGATGCCGCGTTTTTCAAAAATCTTTTTCATGATGGGGTAGGCCACCTGTTCGGTGGTGCCGGGCGCTACCGTGGTTTCGATGAGCACGAGCGCGGAAGCCGGGACACGTTCGGCAATGGTATGCAACGACTTTTCCAGCGCTTCCATGTCGGCGCGGCCAGTCTTGAGGTCGCCGAGCGATTCCTTGAGGTAGTCGCACTGCACGTCGACGACAACGACGTCGGCGAGCTTGAGGGCGTCTTCGGTGAACGTGGCGACGAGCGTCTTTTTATCGAGGACGCAGCGCTTGATCATGGGGTCGACTTCGGGGTCTTCGGCCTTGACGGGGGATATTCCCCGGTTTAAAAGCTGGATCTTCCAGAAACTGCGCGTGCTCGGACGCTGCATGCCGATGACGAATTTGGCCGGTTTGCCGGATGTTTTGTCCACGGTATCGGCCACGATCGCGGCCATGACCGCGCCCACGAAGCCCACGCCCACGACCACGACAATTTCCTTGCCTTCGGCGCGGGCCTTGTCCGACAATTTTTTAAGACGGTCGAACTCGGGGACGTATTCCGTTTGCGCGGGGATTGTAAAGACTTCGCCTTCGGGGCTGATTGAATTGATTTGTTTTGGGGAATCCATGAAAATGCACCTCTTTGAATTGTTTATGGGGATGTATAGTAGGGGTTCGCCATGGCGAACCCTTACTATATGATAAGCCATGGCGAACCCCTACAGCCGATTATTATGTTTAATTCATATTCAACCATGTGCAACTTCCCGCAACGCCTCCACAACCCGGCGCACCTGATCTTCGGTAAGGCCGGGGAACATGGGCAGAGACAGAATTTCGCGGGACGTTTGCAGGGTAACGGGAAAATCCTCGGGCGCGTGCTTGAGATGGGCGTAGGCCTTCTGCATGTGTAAAGGCACCGGGTAATGCAGACCGGTGCTGATCCCAAGGTCGGAAAGCTTTTTCTGCGCGGCGTCGCGGTTTTTCATGCGTATGATATACAAGTGGTACACCGCTTTCGACCATTCTGGTTCGAATGGAGTAATTATTCCGTCGATTGACTTAAGCAGATCGTTATAGAGTTTTGCGTTTTTACGCCGCGCGTCGGTCCACGCGGGAAGGCGCTTGAGCTTGACGCTCAGGATGCCGCATTGGATGGCGTCGAGCCGGCCGTTATAGCCTTCCATGTCGTGATAATATTTTTGCGCCTGGCCGTGGTCGCGCAACTGCCGGCAGATGCGGGCTATTTCATCGTCATTGGTGGTGATGGCCCCGCCTTCGCCGCAGGCCCCGAGGTTCTTGCCCGGATAAAAGCTGAAGGCTACCGCTTTCCCCATGGAACCGGCCTTGAGCCATTTGTTTTGTTTTTTTGAAAAATATTCGGCGCCGTGGGCCTGGCACGCGTCTTCGAATACCATAAGGTCCCATTCGTTGGCGACGTCGATGATCGCGTCCATAGCAGCCGTCTGCCCGTAGAGATGCACCGGCACTATGGCGGTTATCGTGCGCCCTGTTTGGGAATTGACGGGCCTTTTGGAGCGGGCGTCTTTTTTGCACCGGGTTTCAAGGAATTTCCGGAGCTTCGCGGGGTCCAGATTATACGTTTGCTCGTCGATGTCCACGAACACGGGAAAGGCGCCGGTCTGCGAAATCGACTCGCTCGTTGCGATGAACGTATTGGGCGCGGTGATCACTTCTTCGCCGGGTTTGACGCCGCCCGCGATATACGCAAAGCGTAAAGCATCCGTTCCGCTGTTCACGGCGATGCAATGCTTGACGGCGCAGAACCGCGCGAATTCGTCTTCGAAATTTTTGACCATGGGGCCGCCCACGAAACCGGCGGTATCAAAGGCCTGTTCGCATATTGCAAGCAGCTCTTTTTTAAGCTCCCGGTGGGGAGATACCAGGTCGAGAAACGGGATGTTATTACTTGTCATTACTACTCCTTTTTATTACGTTGACCTCACCTTGACCTCACCTCTTCACCCCTGTCCCGCAAGCGTGACTTCCCCTCTTCCCCTCTCCGATAGGAGAGGGGAAGAGGGGTGGCCAAAAGTCAGGGAGGTTGTATCTTATTCCGCTCGTTGAGTGCCTGCTTGAGAGCAGGCGTATCGAAACGAACGGTTTAGACATTTCGCATTTTTTTAGCGGGAACGCCGGCAACGATGGCCCCCGCGGGTACGTCCTTGGTGACGACGCTTCCGGCGCCCACGATGGCGTTTTGGCCGATTGTCACGCCGCACAATATCGTTGCGTTGGTGCCGATTGAAGCGCCTTTTTTGACTATCGTCGGAACGACCTTCCAATCGGCCTCCGTCTGCAATCCTCCGCCGGAAACGGTTGACCGGGGGTATTTGTCGTTGGTGAACATCACGCCATGGCCGATGAATACGTCGTCTTCGATGGTGACGCCTTCGCACACGAAGGTGTGGCTTGAAATCTTGCAGTTGCTCCCGATAAAGGCGTTTTTCTGGACCTCGACGAACGCGCCGATTTTCGTGTTGCCGCCGATGGCGCACCCGTAAAGGTTGATAAACTTCGAGAGCTTGACGTTTTTGCCGAGTTTGACGTCGTCTGATATGCAGGCGAATTCGTTCATAGAGCTATCATCTTTCCCTGCGACATGATCGACTCCTTGCACGCTTCGAGCATTTTCACGACCCGCAGGCCGGCCACGCCGTCATTAAAAGGCGTTTTGTCGTTTTTTATGCAATCTATAAAATATTGGGTTTCTACACGAAGCGCCTCGATTTGTTCGACTTTTGGCGCCCACATGTCGCCGGTGCGATAACTTACAAGAAGGTCGTGAAGGCCTTCCGTTGACTTCACTTCGACCCCTTTATCGTATACCTTGATTTTTTCGTCGGGCGCGACGTCGTCCCATACGAGCATTTTCTTGGCCCCGCCGATGAAGGTGGTGCGGATTTTTACGGGGGAAATCCAGTTGACGTTGAAATGGGCCAGCAGGTTGCTCTGAAAGAACACGTTGATATAGGCGATATTTTCCATGTCATTCACATGGCAGGTGCCGCAGGCCGAAAGGGCCACGGGCTCTTCATGGATAATATATGACATGATCGAAAAATCGTGCGGCGCGAGGTCCCAGATGACGTTGACGTCGTGCTGGAAGAGGCCGAGATTTACACGGGTGGAATCGTAATAATAAATTTTTCCGAGCGCCTGTTCGTCGATAAGTTCCTTGATCTTTTTGACCGCCCCGGTAAAGAGGAACGTATGGTCGACCATGATTTTCAGGTGTTTTTTTTCGGCGATATCGATAAGCTCCCGTGCGTGCGCGGCAGTGTCGGTAAAGGGCTTTTCCACGAAAACATGCTTTCCGTTAAGGAGCGCCGCTTTAGCGATATCGAAATGGGTGGACACCGGAGTGACCACGGCCACGACGTCGATTTCGGGTGAGGCCACGACGTCCTGGATGTCCGTCACGGTTTTTATGCCGGGGTCCGTGAGGGCCAGTTTTTTTAAAACATCCATGTTTTTATCGCACACCGCCGTTACCCGCGCGCCTTCAACGCCGTTGAAGTTGCGGACGATATTGGGTCCCCAATAGCCATAACCTACGACGCCTATTTTAATCATACGTACCTCGTTATTGAGAGGGAAATTATTATTATTTACTTTTAGCGATCGGAATTATTTGTCCCCCTCTTTGAGGGGGCTGGGGGAGGTTCTTTGCTTGAGAGGGCAACGACCTCCCCCTTTAATTCCCCCTCGGAGAGGGGGACATACTTTTGTGTAGATACACCTTTCTCCCGTGGGCGGTACCTGGCCGCAAAAAATCGGAGGAAAATAAAACGCAACCATTACGGATTTGCAATCAAGATGATCTTATTTTGTTGCACCCTTCGAGAGCCTCAGGGTGCGCCTTCGAGCCTCAGGGTGCGAATTATATCCATCTTGAAGGTAATTCCGTAATAGTTAGTTAACTAAAATAAAATACATTCTACTATATATGCGACAAAATGTCCAAATCAAAAAAAAGTGCACAAAACAAAATGCACTTTAATCACACCCGTATAAATAAAATTGGGATTCAGTAAGCGCCTTTTACGAGCATGAAAGGCGTTTTGATCAGCAATTTCATGTCGAGAAAGAACGAACATCTTTTGATATATTGCAGGTCCAGCCGGACCATATTGTCGAACGTGAGTGAACTGCGGCCTTCGACCTGCCACAGGCCCGTGATTCCCGGCTTGACTTCAAGGACCCGGCGCCGGTGCCACAGATCGTATTGCTCGACTTCGTAAGGGATGGACGGCCGCGGACCGACCAGC
>Ga0182011_10000195_pt1 | contig 50823 bp, 39 predicted proteins | sample 711E1DmetaG_FD_120481 | JGI IMG/M metagenome (GOLD analysis project Ga0182011, IMG submission 120481) | Permafrost microbial communities from Stordalen Mire, Sweden - 711E1D metaG | ecosystem: Environmental > Terrestrial > Soil > Wetlands > Permafrost | place: Sweden: Stordalen | collected...
AAAGTTTTCGGCGAGACGCCGAAAACGACAGGCGGGACGCCTGTGCTACCTCAATTAAAACAACCCCGCGTCATCACCAGTAACATTGCAGAACAGCACGTGAAAGCCGGGTGTGAAAGTTACGGATTACGTTTAAGAATTGAGCCATGACAAACATGTCTGTCTTCAATCGCATCGCCGTCACCGCCTGCAGCATTACGGATGCTGCAAGGTACGACTGTATTTTCGGTGGAGCGAGGCTGCTGACGGGCCGTCCGGGAATCCCGTTGGGATTGGGACTTGCGCCGCGTGCTGATAAATTTCCACACGAAACAGGTTTGATTCTTCCCTCCCGATTCTGCATTCTACCTTTATTGTGAACATTCCCGAACATCGCAAGGCGATTGACAAGCTGGACGCGCACATCGTCCGGCTGCTCAACGAGCGCACGAATCACGTGCTGGCCATCGGCGACATGAAGCTCAAGGCTGGCGAGGAGATTTATGCGCCGCACCGCGAACGCGCCGTGTTCGAACGCATCTGCCGCCTCAATCAGGGGCCGATGACCGATGACCAGCTTCGCACAGTTTACCGCGAAATCATGTCCAGCGCGCTGGCGCTCGAAAAGACCATGACCATCGCGTATCTCGGCCCGGAGGCGACGTTCACGCATCAGGCGGCGATACAGAAGTTCGGTTTCAGCCTCAATTATACTTCACAAAAGACCATTGCCGACGTGTTCTCCGAGGTCAGCAGGAACCGCGCGGATTACGGTGTTGTGCCCATCGAAAACACCACCGAAGGCATCGTCACGCACACGCTCGACATGTTTGTGGACAGCGACCTGAAAATCGTTTCGCAAATTGTCCTGCCGATACAATATTGTCTGGCCGCCAGGTGCAAATTGGAGGGCATCCGGCGTCTTTACGTGCATCCACAAGCATTGGGGCAGTGCCGGTCGTGGGTGCAAAAAAACCTGCCGCACGCCGAAATTCTTGAAACCTCCTCCAATGCGCGGTCAGCCGAATTGGTGGCGCATCCGGCGGGCAAAACCACGCGACCGCACCGCAATGTGGCTGCCATTACCGGCCTCCTTGCCGCCGAAAAATACGGTCTGCGCGTTTTGGAGCAGGACATTCAGGATAACGCGGCGAATGCGACGCGCTTTCTTGTGCTGGGCCGCCAATGCAGTCCGCCCACCGGCAACGACCGGACAAGCTTGATGGTGAGTCTCCCCGACAAAGTGGGGGCATTGCACCACGCACTCACGGCGTTTCGCCGTTACAAAATCAACATGACGAAAATCGAGTCGCGCCCCAGCAAGCGCAAGGCGTGGGAATATTTCTTCTTCATTGATTGCGACGGGCACGTGCAGGACCGCAAACTCGCCAAGGCCATTACGTTGCTCCAACGCGAGTCCAGCTACCTCAAAATCCTCGGCTCGTATCCAAACACGGAGTAAGCTTCAGCGTTGAATCGTTAAATCGTTACATCGAGCTTTGCAGGGTGAAGGTGTAATTGAGACGAATGTCGCGCGAAGAAGCGCCGATGAGAATTTTGTATTCGCCCTTCTCGGCGACCCAGCCTTTTTTGTCCGGGTCATAATACGCAAAGGCGCTCTTATCAAGAGCGACAGAAACTTTTTGTTTCTCCCCGGGTTGCAGGAAAACTTTCTTAAAGCCTTTCAATTCCTTGAGCGGACGGAACACGCCGGGATTGATTGGCTGCACGTAAATTTCCGCGACTTCAGCGCCGGCGCGGTCACCGGCGTTGGACAGTTCAAATTCAACGGTCAAGAGCGAAGCTTTCGGGTCGTCGCTTTGAACAAGGTTGAGATTTGAATATTTGAACTGCGTGTAGGAAAGTCCGTAGCCAAATGGAAAGAGCGGCTCGATATTTTTCGTGTCGAACCAGCGGTATCCGACAAGCAACCCTTCCGTGTAAACCACCTTGCCCTTTTTGCCCGGATAGGCATTAAGCGCATGCGCCGGTGAATCCGCCAACTGCTTCGCGAACGTGCAGGGCAGTTTGCCCGATGGATTCACGTCGCCGAAAAGAACGCGCGCCAGCGCGTTGCCTCCTTCGATGCCGGGATACCAAGCATAGAGCAAAGCGGGCACTTGCGAAAGCCATGCGTCCATTTCAACAGCCCCGCCACCGTAGAGAACGACAACGGTCTTGGGATTGGCCTGCACGATTTTCTGAATCAACTTGTCCTGACTGGCGGGCAATTTCATGTCTTTCCGATCCGCCCCTTCGGTATCGTAACCGCCATCGTGGTTCAAGCCGCCCACATAGATGACAACATCGGCTGATTTGGCGGCGGCCACCGCATCGACACCCAGCGCGTAACTGTTCATGGGCGGTGCTGGTTCTCCAGCCTTTGGTTGCTTGTAGCGTGCCCGTCCCCAACCGACCGGTGGGTTGTAACCCTGGGCATAAATGAGTTTCACGTTGCCGCCGAAATAATTGCTGATGCCTTCAAACGCGCTGATTTCGTACGGTGATTTGATCGTCGCGGAACCGCCTCCGTGGGCAAACCGGGCCTTGGCGTTGGCCCCGATGACGGCAATGGTTTTCGTTTGAGCCGGATTGAGCGGAAGCAAATCCTGGTTTTTCAACAGCACAAAAGATTCTTCGGCAATCTTGCGGGCGATTTCATGGTGCTCATTCGTGTTTGACAGGATTGACGGCGCGGCATTCGTGACCAGCGGCACGGATGGATCGTAAATCAGATTCAATTTGAACATCACGTGGAGATGCCGGCGCACTTTATCGTCCAGAACGGACACGGGGAATTTGCCGGACTTCAACCCTTTTAGAAACGGTTTGGCCAGATAACACTTGTCATAGTTCCGCCGGAACCCCATTTCCATGTCCATGCCGTTCAGCGCCGCCAAATCAGTGTGATGCACACCGCCCCAGTCGGACATGGCGGCGCCTTTGAATCCCCATTCACCCTTGAGAATTTCATTCAGCAAACGTTCGTTCTCGCAGCAATGCTGGCCGTTGATCTGATTGTAAGCTCCCATGATGGTCATCACACCCGCCTCCTGCACCGCAGCCTGAAATGCCGGCAAATAAATCTCGCGCAACGCGCGCTCGTCTATGATTTCGTTGATTGAGCCGCGTTGATATTCCTGACTGTTCGCGGCGAAATGTTTGACACAGGACGAAACGCCCTGGGCCTGCTCGCCTTCGATGTAATTGACCGTCATGCGCGACGTTAGAAACGGGTCTTCGCCCATGTATTCGAAATTGCGACCGCACAACGGCGTGCGCTGAATGTTCACAGCCGGTCCAAGCATGATGTCCTTGCCGCGCTGTTTTGCCTCCTGGCCGACGACCGTGCCGTAAACTCTGGCCAAATCCGCATTCCACGTCGCCGCAAGCCCGAGCGTCCCGGGCATGGCCGTTGCAAAGTCATCCTTCCGCTTGAGAGGATGACCATGTTTATCGCCCTCTTCGCGCACACCCAACGGGCCGTCATCCATTTGCGTCTCGGGAATGCCAAGCCGCGGAACGCCCGCTGTTGAAAAATTGTCGTTGGCGTGGACCAGCGAAACTTTTTCCTCCAGCGTGAGCCGCGAAAGCAAATCCTCCACGCGCGCCTCAATGGGTTTGGTGTTGTCAATATAGAGCGGACGCTCTTGGGCTTGCGCGGTTTGCAAAATGGTCATTGTAAAAAGTAAAAAAACACAGCGTTTCATTTCCGGAACCAGGCTCATAGTTTTCACGTTTGTTTTATGATTGTGAACAAAACTTCGCCACCGATTGGCGGTGGCGGTCATCACTACAAAATTCCGGGCTTTCCGGCGAGTGAATTCTCTCAATTGAAAGACGGTTGAATCCGCGCCCATCTCCTGACACACTCACCGGCATGAGCCATCTCGCCCAGGCCCGCAAAGTATTCGACATCGAACTGGCTGCGCTCAAAGCCGTGCGCGCGCAGCTGAACGCGTCCTTCGATCGCGCGGTGGAAGTGATTGTCGAAGCGGTGAAACAGCGCGGCAAAATTGTCGTCGTCGGCATCGGCAAATCCGGCAATGTCGGCCAAAAAATCGCCGCCACACTCACCAGCACCGGTTCGACCAGCGTCGTCCTCAACAGCGTGGACGCGTTGCACGGCGATTTGGGCATCGTCAATGACGGCGATGTGATTCTGGCATTGAGCTATTCGGGCGAGTCGGACGAATTGCTCAATCTGTTGCCCGCGCTGAAAAGATTTTCCGTCAAAATCATTTCCATCACCGGCGGCGTAAAGTCGTCGCTCGCCAGACACAGCGACATTTCGCTGAACGTAAAAATTCCAAAGGAAGCCTGCCCGTTCAATCTCGCGCCCACGGCCAGCACCACCGCGATGCTTGTCATGGGCGATGCGCTGGCGATGGCGGTGTTGCAGGCGCGTGGGTTCAAGCAAAGCGATTTCGCGCGGCTGCATCCCAGCGGCGCGATTGGCCGCGCAATGCTTTTGAAGGTTGGCGACATCATGCGCGCCGGCGAACGCAATGCCATCGCGCGCGAAGACCTCACGGTGAAGGAAGCACTGCTGAAGATGACGCACGCCAAATCCGGCAGCTTGAGCGTCGTGAACAAGGGCGGCAAACTCGTGGGCGTGTTCACCGACGGCGATTTCCGCCGTCACATGGCGCATGACGAAAACCTGCTCGCAAAGCCCTTGAAAAGGGTGATGACGCGGAATCCAATTTGCATCTGCAAAAACGCGCTCGCCGTCGAGGCGCTGAAAATTTTCAACGAACGGAACATTGACGATTTGATTGTGGTGAACGCAAAACGCGAGCCGGTCGGTCTCGTGGATTCGCAGGACCTGCCGAAGTTGAAGATTATGTGATCAATTACCCATGGGACAATGAAGCCGCCCATCCATCGTCCGATTGTCTTGATTTTCATGGGCGTGGCTGGATGCGGCAAAACCACGGTGGCAACCTTGTTTGCCAAAAAGACCGGCGCAACTTTCTACGAAGGAGACGATTTTCATCCGCCCGAAAACGTCCAAAAAATGCGTGGCGGCATTCCTTTGACCGACGATGACCGTCAAAAATGGCTGCAAACTTTAAGGGGCATCATCACTCGTTCGCTCGACGAAGATAAACTCACCGCCATAACGTGCTCGGCTTTGAAGGCGGCCTATCGCGATTTGCTTCAAGGTGGTGATCCACGCGTTCAGTTCGTGCATCGCACCGGGCCGCGAGCCGTCATTGAAGAATGGATGAAAGCCAGAAAGGGTCATTTCATGCCGCCGTCATTATTGGAAAGCCAGTTCGCGACGTTGGAGCCGCCTTCGGACGCCTTAACCTTCAGTTGCGAACAATCTCCCGAAGAAATTGTGACGGCATTGATTCGGAAAATTTCCGAATAAAGATCTTAACCACTCGTGTCAAAATCGAGGGTGTAAACTATTCCATGCCAGTTTTGCAGAGGCCTCCAAATTATTCCACAACGTTGCCACACCCGATGCATGTGATGTAGCATAGGCTGGAATTTATGCTTCATTTTGAACGCGGCTCCGCAAAGGACAAGTTGTCGGTGGACGATTTGCGCGAAGGTTTGTTCAAGGCGCTTGACCGCCTGGGTTCACGTCAGCGGGTGCTGGTCGTTCCGCCGGATTTCACCCGGTTCCATTCGCAGGCGGGCATTTTGACGAAGCTCATCTACGACTACTACGAGGCACGTTTGACGGATGTTCTGCCCGCGTTGGGCACGCATACGCCGATGACCTCGGCGCAAATCGCCGGGATGTATGCCGGTGTGCCACCGGCGCTGTTCCGGGTACATAATTGGCGCACGGACGTCGCCACTGTCGGCGAAGTGCCGGCGGATTTCGTGCGGCAGGCGTCTGACGGTGCGGTGGATTTCCCCTGGCAGGCGCAACTGGCCAATCTCATCTGGACGGGCAAACACGATTTGATTTTGTCCGTCGGCCAGGTCGTCCCGCACGAAGTCGTCGGTATGGCCAGTTACAACAAGAACATTTTCGTGGGCACGGGCGGCACGGAAAGCATCAACAAAAGCCATTTCGTCGGCGCGGCCTACGGCATGGAACGGATGATGGGGCGCGCGGACACGCCGGTGCGGCGCATTCTCAACTACGCCTCCGAGCATTTCACAAAGCATCTGCCCATCGTTTACGTGCATACGGTGGTGGGGAACGACGCCAAGGGCAAATTGTGCGTGCGCGGTTTATTCGTGAGTGATGACGGTTCCGGCTTCGACAAGGCTGCGGCACTTTCACTGAAGGTCAATTTCGAGATGCTCGATGAGCCGCTCAAGAAGGTGGTGGTCTATCTGGATCCGGGCGAGTTCAAGAGCACGTGGCTGGGCAACAAGAGCATTTATCGCACGCGCATGGCCATGGCCGATGGCGGCGAGTTGATTGTGCTCGCGCCCGGCCTGAAGGAGTTCGGCGAGGACAAGGAAATTGACCGGCTGATCCGCAAATACGGTTATCGCGGCACACCGGCGACGCTGGCGGCGGTGAAAGCCAACGCCGAATTGCGCGCCAATCTAAGCGCGGCGGCGCATTTCATCCACGGCTCCTCCGAAGGCCGGTTCAACATCACGTATTGTCCCGGCCACCTCACGCGGCAGGAAATCGAAAGCGTCAATTTCCGCTATGCCGATTTGAAACAAATGACAGCGCGTTATGACCCAGCCGGACTTAAAGACGGCTGGAATACGATGGATAACGGTGAAAAAATCTTTTATATCTCGAATCCCGCCCTGGGTTTGTGGGCATATCGGGGACGATTCAACGATTAAAACAACCGGCAAAATCGGAAGGGAAAACCATGAATGTTCCATTTAAGGTAAATCTGAAGAATCAGGTCGCGCTCGTGACGGGTGGTGGCGGGGTCTTGTGCAGCACCATGTCGCGGGCGCTGGCGGCCTGCGGCGCAAAAGTTGCCGTGGCCGATTTGAAACAGGAAGCGGCGGAAGCCGTGGCGTCGCAAATCCGCAAGGAAGGCGGCACGGCCATCAGTGTTGCGTGCAACGTGCTGGAGAAAGAAAGCCTCGTTGCCGCCAACGACAAGGTGAAAAAGGAACTCGGCCCGGTGGACATTCTCATCAACGGCGCCGGAGGCAATCATCCCAAGGGCACGACCAGTCTCGAATATTTGCGCAAGGAAGACATTTCCGGCGCGGCCAAAGACTTGATCACGTTCTACGATCTCGATCCGAAAGGCATTGAATTCGTGTTTAACCTGAACTTTCTTGGCACGTTGTTGCCGACGCAGGCGTTCACCCGCGAGATGGCTGGCAAGGGCAAAGGCACTGTCATCAACATTTCTTCAATGAACGCGTTCCGGCCGCTGACGAAAATCCCGGCCTACAGCGGGGCAAAGGCGGCCGTCAGCAATTTCACGCAATGGTTGGCGGTGCACTTCTCGAAGGTCGGCGTCCGCGTCAATGCCATTGCGCCCGGTTTCTTTCTCACGAACCAGAATCGCACCTTGTTGACCAAACCGGACGGCTCGTTGACGCCGCGCGCCAACACCATCCTCACCCACACACCGATGGGCAAGTTTGGCGCGCCCGAGGATTTGGTCGGCGCGCTGCTGTGGCTGACTTCAGACGAAGCCTCCGGTTTTGTAACCGGCGTGGTGATTCCGATAGACGGCGGCTTCGCCGCGTTCAGCGGGGTGTAACTGGCACGCCTTCGATTTGATTTTTAAACTGGACGGTGGAATTGGACCGTTTGTGCTTACAGATTCGTGATCGATTTGTGTCGCGGGACCAGTGCCTTCATCACGCCCCACGCGATCAGGTAGCTCAAGCCGCAGATGATGAACATGACGAGATAAGCAGTTTGCGGCGTTTGTTTGAAGGTATCCGTAAGTCTGCCAGCCAGCATTTGCACAATCACGCCGCCAATGCCACCGGCTGTGGTGCCGATGCCGACGACCGAGCCGACGGCCTTCTTCGGGAACATGTCGGAAACCGTTGTGAACAGGTTTGCCGACCACGCCTGATGTGCGGCGGCGCCGATGCAAATCGTCGCGACGGCGAGCGTGGCGGCCATATTTCCAAAATGTTCAACGTTGCCGAAGTATTGCGTCGTCAAAACCGCCAGCGGGGCCAGGGCAATAAGAAACATCGCCGTCATGCGGGCCTTGTAGACCGGCCAGCCTTTTCTGATGAGGGTCATGGGAATGCTGCCACCATAAATGCTGCCGATGATGGCCACGCCATACACGATGAATGTCGGCATCATGATTTGCGCCTTTGTCATATGAAATTGTTTGATCAGATAATCCGGCAGCCAGAACAGGTAGAACCACCAAACGCCATCGGTCATAAACTTGCCGAAAAAGAACGACCAAGCCTGGCGGCAGCCAAAGAGCCTCCACCAGGAAACCTTTCCCTTGTCGCCGCTGTCATCACTGACAGCAGCTTCATCGTCGATGTGAATATAGCCGTGTTCAGCCCTTGAAAGCCGCTTCTGTCTGCCGGGCGTGTCGTAGAGCCAAAACCAGAAAATCAGCCAAAGAAATCCCGCCGCGCCGGTGAGGATGAAAGCCATTTTCCATCCGCGTTCGTCGCCAAAATAAATCATGCACCACGGGACGAACAGGGCGGCAACCATCGCGCCAAAATTCGAGCCGCTGTTGAAGATGCCCGTGGCCAGGGCGCGTTCGCGCTTGGGAAACCATTCGGCGACGGTTTTAATGGACGCGGGGAAATTGCCGGCTTCACCGACGGCGAACGCGCTTCGAATGATAATGTGCATCATCAGCAGGCGTCCGACGAAGGCGTTGGCAATCCCGCACACCGACCAGACGATGAGCGACAGCGCAAGGCCCAACTTGGTGCCGATTTTATCAATCACCCAGCCGATCAAGAGCGTCATGCCGGCGTAAAATCCCGTGAAGAAAGAAGTTAAATAGGCGAAGTCGGTATTGGACCAGCCGAAACCGCCTGCGTCCTGCGACCGGCAAAAAAATTCTTTCAAATAGCTGATGACCTGCCGGTCGAGGTAGTTAAAAGTCGTGGCGAAAAACAGGAGCCCGCAGATGACCCAGCGATAGTTACTCGAAGCCGGCGTGGTCTGGCTTGGAGAATTCATGCGTGCAGAAGTAATACTCGAAAACAGGCGCGCCACTCAAGCATCAGAGCCGTCTTTCAACGCGTGATGCACAATGTGGCAGTCAAAGGCATTCAAGGGTTCCAATTTCACCGCGTCACCCCATCGGTCACTCCGGGAAACGCCAGATAATTTTTGGCATTGGCGTAGCAGATGTTGCGGATCATCGGGCCGAGCAGCTTTTCGTCATTGGGCAGCGCGCCATTTTCCACATCGCGTCCAACGAGATTGCAGAGGGTGCGCCGGAAATATTCGTGGCGCGGATAGGACATGAACGAGCGTGAATCCGTGATCATGCCGATGAAACGCGAGAGCAAGCCGAGATTCGACAGTGCGTTCATCTGCCATTCCATGGCTTCCTTCTGGTCTAAAAACCACCAGCCGGAGCCGAACTGGATTTTGCCCGGAATGGTGCCGTCCTGAAAATTTCCGATCATCGTGGCGAAGGCGTAATTGTCCGCCGGATTCAGGTTGTAAATGATGGTTTTCGGCAGTGCATTTTCCCGGTCGAGCCGGTCCAGATAGGCTGCCAGGGTCTGGCATTGCGGGAAATCACCAATGGAATCGAAGCCGGTATCGGGACCGAGCCGTTTGAGCAGGCGCGTGTTGTTGTTGCGCAGGGCGCCAAGGTGAAGCTGCTTTGTCCAGCCGCGTTTCGCGTCGAGCTGGCCAAAAAACACCATCAGGAACGAAGCAAACTGACTGTGTTCCAGCGGTGTGGCCGGTTCGCCATCGCGCGCCTTGTCGAAAATCGCGGCGGCAACCTTGTCGGAACAAAAATCCGCGAAGCAATGGTTCAAGCCGTGGTCGGACAGGCGGCAGCCCTGCGCATGGAAATAATCGTGACGCTTTTTGAGCGCGGTCAGAAAAGCGGAAAAGTTATTGATGTGGACGTTGCTGGCGGCAGCGAGTTGTTCCACCCATTTATTGAAACCGGCGGGCTGATTTACAGTCAGTGCTTTGTCGGGCCGGAACGCGGGAAACATTTTCGTCGGATGGCCCTGGGACGCGAACGCGCGGTGGTGTTCCAGACTGTCCACCGGGTCGTCCGTGGTGCAGACGACTTTCACCTTGAACTTCTTCAGGATGCCCTGCGTGGTGAGCCCCGGCGTGGCCAGTTTTTCATTGGCCGTTTTCCAGATTTTGTCGGCGGTCTTTTCATTAAGCAAATCGGTGATGCCGAAATAACGCTTCAATTCCAGATGCGTCCAGTGATAGAGCGGATTTCGGAGCGTGCAGGGCACGGTCGCCGCCCAGGCCTTGAACTTGTCAAAGGGATCGGCGTCGCCCGTGCAAAACCGCTCGGCCACGCCGTTGGTCCGCATGGCGCGCCATTTGTAGTGGTCGCCTTCCAGCCAGATCTCGAAAAGGTTTTTGAACTGGCGGTTGACAGCGATATCGCGCGGCGAAACGTGGCAGTGATAGTCGAAAATCGGCTCGGCGTCGGCGTAGTGGTGGTAAAGCTTGCGGGCCGTCTTGGTACTCAACAAAAAATCCTCGTCGATGAATGGCATGGCACAAAACTATTTGTCGAGCAGCAGCGGTTTCATGTGCCGCTCGTACAGGTTTTTGGTGACGTTTTTGGCGATGACAGCCTCATGCTTCTTGAGTGCATTGAGGTAGCGGTCGCCTTTCTTGGCGGCGATTTTGAAACCGACGTGGATTAATTGCCGCAAGCTCGGATTGAATGCCTTGTTTTTCTGATCGTGCCGCAGCGCGGAAACAAATTGCTCCGACCTCCAACCGTTGACAGTTTCCTTTGTCGGCAGTTTCTTCCGGTCAATGTCAATGACCGTTGCATACGGCGCGCAGAGTTCGTCGATGTGATCCAGCGCGTCGGCGTAAATTTCCTTTGCCAGCACCAGGCCGTCGCCGCCGGCCTCGGCCAGACCGATGACCTCTTCGAGCCAGGTTGTGCCCGCCGTCTTGAGATGCAGGCCGGCGTTGAATTTTTTCAACGCGCGGCGGATGGGCGCGTAAATGGAAAACTTGTCGCTGCCGGAGTGAACGCTAAGCTTGAGCGTCGCGGGCAGGCCGTATTTCTTGATGGCAAACATGATCACGGCTAGGTCATCGTTGAACTCCTTTTCGAACTGTTTCACATCGCCGACGTAATCCACACCCTTGTTGAAACGACCGGTGAATTTCGGCGCAATGGTTTGCAGTGGGATTTTTTCATCAGCCAGGGCGGCGAGAATGACGAGCAGCTCCGGCGGTGTCTGGGGGCTGTCGGTTTCGTCCATGGAAATCTCGGTGATGAAATTGGCCTCGCCCTTGGCTTGTGCGATGTGCCGGTAGACTTTCCCGGCGTCCTGCACGGCGAGCAGATATTTGCCGGCGATGCGCTCGACATCCGCGCGGGTGGTTTCAAACGGACGGGCAATTTGGGGAATGACGATTTTGCCGGCTAGTTCGGGATGGCGGTCAACAAACGCCTTCACGCTCTTGGACTCGGCGGGTTTGCCAATCGAATCGGCCACGTCAATCGTGAAGAAGTCCGATGGCGCGATGAAACAATCCACCGTTTCGAGCCGGATGTGGTCGGCGTCCACGTGATACGGTTGCTTCCAGCCGAGTTCCCCGACTGCCGCATCCGCGGCGGCGCGGGTGCTGGACGGTTCGGAACCGATGATGGTGTGCTCGCGGTTGGACTTATTCCAGACCGGAACGATATCCACGCCTTGTTTTGTGGCCATCATGCATGCGGTCAGTTGGGCCCTGCCCTGATGTGCAAAACGGTCACCCATGCCAAATGAAAATTTTCCCAACGTCAGAAATTTGTTCATAAGTTTTCCGGCCGAATGATCCGTGATTTAACAGATTCGTCTTCCGTAACACCATCATCTTTTTGCAGAATTATTTGAGAATTCCGCACCGGGTAATTAAAAAAATGCACAATCAATTCGCACTGCATGCCAAGCGTCGTGTCGGGCGTTAGCCCCAAAACAAATCCTTCTTTAAAATAAAAACCGCAGGGCCGAAACCAGCTCTGCGGAATCTATTTTTATTCAGGTAAAAATGCGCCTGATGATCACGCCAAATCCGGCAGCTTGAGCATCGTGAACAAGGGCGGCAAACTCGTGGGTGTGTTCACCGACGGCAAGGGCTTTGGCGGCAGGGCGGCGGTGAGTTGCCGGTTCTACGCGCAACACAAATTCACAATCGCCGGATCGCCGTAAAGCGTGAAGGAACCGGCGCGGATGATTTTCACGTCCAAAAGCTGGCCGCGATGCTCCCGCTCTGCGGGATCAAACACCACAATCTTGTTGCAGCGCGTCCGGCCGGTCATCCGCGCGGGATTTTTTTTGCTCGGTCCTTCAACCAAAATTTCCACCTGCCGTCCGATGAACTTTTTGTATTTTCGCGCGGCGATTTCGTTGACCGTTCGCAACAGGATTTGATTTCTTTCCTCGCGGACTTCGCGCGAAATTTGATTCGGCATCCCGGCAGCGGGCGTGTCGCGACGCTGTGAGTATTTGAAGAGATAAGCGTTGTCGAATTCCACTTCGCGCGCGAGCGAAAGGGTTTGTTCAAAATCGTCCTCCGTCTCGCCGGGAAAGCCGACGATGATGTCGGTCGTGATGCCGATGTCCGATCGGACGCGGCGCAATTTTTTGATGAGGCCGAGGTAACGGGCGCGCGTGTAACCGCGGTGCATCAATTTCAAGACACGGTCGCTGCCGCTTTGCACGGGCAGATGCGCGTGTTCGACGAGCTTGGGCAGCCGCGCGTAGGCCTCAATTAAATCATCGCCATAGCCTTTCGGATGCGGCGAGGTGAAACGGATGCGTTCCAGCCCACCAATTTCGTGGACGGCTTCGAGAAGCTGAACAAAAGGTGACACGTGACACGTGACACGTGACGTGAAAGAGTCATTCGTGTCACTTGTCACCCGCCACTTGTCACGTTTTTCGCGTTTTCCATAGCTCGTCACAATCTGGCCGAGCAGCGTGATTTCCTTCACGCCGCGCAAAACGAGTTCGCGGCATTCATCAACAATATCGGCGATGCCCCGGCTGCGTTCCTCGCCGCGCGTGTCAGGCACGATGCAAAATGTGCAGCGCTGGTTGCAGCCTTGCATGATGCTGACGAACGCGGTGACCTGTGGCGGCGGTCTGTGACCGTCGCCATTTCCAGCAGCATTTCCGTAAAGCAGATGCTCACGAATTGTCGCTTCGCTGCCCGGCTCCGCCGCCACATCCACAATTTTGTCGCGGCGGCCGGAAAGAATTTCATCGACGTAATCCGCCGCGTGATGAAATTTTTGCGTGCCGAGAATAAGGTCTACATCCGGCAACCGGTCAATGAGTTCCTGCCCACGGCTTTGCGCCATGCAGCCCATGAAACCGAGCACGACGTTCGGACGATTTTTTCGGACATCAGCGGCGATGTTCTGCATCTTGCCGATGGCTTTCTGCTCCGCGAAATCGCGCACGCTGCAGGTGTTGAGCAAGACCACGTCCGCCACGGCTTCGGACGGCGCGAGGGTATAGCCTTTGGCCACGAGTTGCGCGGCGACGGCTTCGCTGTCGCGCTCGTTCATCTGGCACCCGTAAGTTTTAATGAAAACGCTTGGCATTGAATCAACAAACTAATCCATCAAAATGAACCTGGAAAGATGGAAAGAGGGCGCGAAGCGTCTTGGAGTGCGGCGACGTGTCGCCGCTTTGAAAGCGCGGACATGCTTGCCTCGCCAAAGTGAAACAACGGCGGGTCCGCGCACTCCAAATTATGCGGCTCGTCAGGAGCCTCGCCCCACCAGCCCCTATCATCACAAGAAGTCGTCTCTCAAAAAAAGTGAATAAGACCGGGTTGACTTTTTTTAAAATTAGACTAGCCAGTGGACATGCACTGGGCTTTATTGACCGCAGGTAATGGTAACAAAGAACGCAGTGCAACAACCGTCAACCTTCAACCGAGAGGCTTCCAATGGACATACATCATCCGTTCGTGAGTGAATTTCCACAATATCGCGAGACCATCCGCAGGTTGCGGCTTGCCGACAATCACTTTCGCCAGATGTTCGAGGAATATCACCAGTTGGACGATTCAATCTGCCGCTTCGAAGAGGAAATTGAATTCGCGACGGATCAGGAACTTGATGAACTCAAGTTCAAACGCGCAAAACTGAAGGACATACTCTACTCGGCCATCCGCAAAAGCGAGATGGCTCTCACTCATTGAATGTGTTGCAGCACCGGCGTTGAGGTTTGTGGCCCGGTTGTCAGTGGGTTGCGCAATTTTCAAGCGCTGCAATAGTCGGATGAGAAAGGAAACAGCATGAACAAAGTTGCACATGGAATTGTTCTCGTCTTTTTTGGCGTAGCCTGCTGGCTCGTCTGGGTGATTCTCCAGCTGCCGTCAATGGTAAGGTTGCACGGAGTGGAGCTTCGCCTGCCTGCGTTCACGATGTTTTGCGTCGCCTTGGGAACCTGGATTATCGTTGGCATGGCAGTCTTGGCCACGGCCTATTGCGTTTGGGTTTGGACCAGAAAAGCAGATAGCCAGGGTTCTTGGGTGGGGTTTCTGGCCGTGGCGACGGGGGCTTTGCTGTTCGTCATGCTCCCAGTCATAATAGCCGTCTATCTGCCGTTGATTGTCGCCCTCCAGCACCTGGTAACCAAGTAACTTCTATACCTGCCCGCAGCTAAACCGCGCCAAGGTGATTGATTTTGTGTCTTAATGTGCTTCAGCGGCGGCTTTGCGTTTTTTCGCCTCTTCAATCACTTTTTCGGCCGCGTCACGCGGCATTTCTTCGTAGTGATTGAAATCTTCCGTGTGCACGCCGCGCCCGCCGGTCAATGAACGAAGGGTGCTGGAATAGTGATAAAGATCCTTGGCCGGCACATGCGCCTTGATGACCTGAAAACCGCCGTCGGTGTCCATGCCTTGAATTTTTCCGCGCCGGCTTGACAAGTCGCCCATCACCTTGCCCATGCAATCGTCCGGGATGCGAATCTCAACGGTGTTGATGGGTTCGAGCAGGCAGGGGCGCGCGTTCATGAACGCTTCCTTGAAGGCAAAGTAACCGGCAATCTGAAACGCAATGTCCTTCGAGTCCACCGGATGCATTTTGCCGTCGTAAAAATCAATCTTTACATCCACCACGCGGTAACCGGCAAGAATACCCTCGGTGCAGGCCTGCTGCGTGCCCTTCTCGACGGACGGCACGAACGCGCGGTCCACGTTTTGTCCGACGAGCGAATTGGTGAACTCCAGTCCCGTGTCGCGCGGTTTGGGTTCGATGCGCATCCAGACTTCGGCAAACTGGCCCGCGCCGCCGGTCTGCTTTTTATGGCGGTATTTTGAGTCCGCCTTTGTCTTGATTGTTTCGCGATAACGCACGCGCGGCTCGGCGAGTTCAACATGAACATTGTGACGCCGGCGCAAACGGTCGGCCACGACCTCCAGATGCAGTTCGCCCTGGGCGGAGATGATGGTCTGGTGCAATTCCGCATCCACGAAGTAGAGGAACGTCGGGTCTTCCCCGTGCAACGCGGCAAGGCCGGAGGCGATTTTGTCCTCCTCGCCCTTCACTTTGGCCACGAGCGAGGCGTGAATGTTGGGTTTGGGATAGACCACCTTCGGCAATGTCACCGGCTTCTTCGCATTGCACAGTGTGTTGCCGGTGTGTGTGACCTTGAGTTTGACAACGGCGCCGATGTCGCCGGGACCGAGCGTGTTGACCGCTTCGCGGTTCTGACCGTTGAGCAGGTAAATCTGCCCGACGCGTTCATTCGCCTTGCGGTCGCTGTTGAACAAATCCATGCCTGTGGAGACGGACCCGGCGTAGATGCGGAAGAATGACAACTCGCCGAAATGCGCCTCGGACATCGTCTTGAAAATGTAAAGAACGGGTTCGGGAGCGGTCAGCGCCACGTCCACTTCATTGCCGTCGCCATTGAGCGCCTTGACACTCTGCCGATCCACCGGCGATGAACCATACTTGGCGATAAAGTCCATCAGCCGCGCCACGCCGATGTTGTTTTCCGCCGACGTGCAGAAGAGTGGGATCAATAATTCCTTCTGCACCGCCGCGTGTATGCCGGCGCGAAATTCCTCCTCCGTGAGGCTGCCTTTCTCAAAGAATTTATTCATCAACTCATCATCGGATTCGGCGATGTGTTCGATAAGCTGGTTGTGCAACTCGCTGGCCTTCGCCTCCCATTCGCCGCTGGCCGGTTCTTCCTTGTATTTGCCGCTGTAATCGGTCGCATAGGTCACGATTTCCTTGCGCAACACGTCCAGCACACGGTTGAAGCCGGGGCCGGGATTCATGGGCACGCTCAACGGGAAAACGTGCCGCCCAAACCGTTCCTGCGCCTGTTTTACCACGGCGTCAAAATCCACGTTCTCCTTGTCCAGCGCGTTCACCACGATCATTTTCGGGATGCCATAATTCGTCGCGTAATTCCATACCCGTTCGGTGCCGACGCCGAGGCCGTGTTGCGCGTGAATCAACACCAGCGCAAAATCGCCCACGCGCAACGCGCCCAAACCTTCGCTGATAAAATCGAGGTAGCCCGGCGTGTCTATGATGTTGAATTTCTTTCCGGCCCATTCCGTGTGGAGCAACGACGCCGAGACGGAAATCTGGCGGTTCTTTTCGCTGACATGATAGTCCGAGGTCGTCGAGCCGTCCGCGATGCGGCCCATGCGCGAGATGACGCCGCTGCAGGCGAGCATCGCCTCGCTCAACATCGTTTTGCCCGACGACGCATGGCCGACGATGGCGAAGTTTCGGATATCCGCTGGTTGATAGGTCTTCATAAATCCATGTCACACATTCAGGTTCCGCAAAAGCCCGTGGAGGCCAGCTTGCCATTTCGTGCGGGCGGATTGAACCAAAAACCCGCCGCGCGCGCAACTTTCTTGCGGCGGCGCAATAAAACCGTATGTTCATTGCGGAACAGGTTGAAAAGAACCGGCCTTCGCGCCCGGCGCGAGACCGGTTCGCATTATGCAATCCGAACAATCTGAATCACTGAAGATTTTGTTGATTGGCGACGACAAGCGCCTGGCGCGCGCGGTTGCCAACAAGCTCCACGCCGGCGGGCAAAAATACAAAGTCACTATCGCGCCAACAGTGGAGGCCGGGTTGGCCAAGCTGGCGGCCAATTCGTTCGGTATTATTTTGTTTGAACTTCCAACCGCAAACGCCGCCGGCCTGTTCCAGGTCACGTTCCTCGCCACCAAAGCCCCCGCCCTGCCGATTGTGGTTTTGGGCCCGACAAATGATGAAACTTTCGCGGTGGAAGTCGTTCGCGCAGGCGCGCGGGAATATTTTGCCGGGGAGCAACTCGGCACAAGGGCGCTGGAGCCGGTAATCCGTTCCGCCATGGAGCGTCAATACGAATGGAACGCGTTGATCAAGGAGAAGGAAAATTACTACGGCCTTTTCGATCGTCTTGCCGAAGGCATCTTCCGCACCACGCCCGATGGGCGTTATCTCATGGCCAATGTGGCTCTGGCGCGCATCTACGGCTACGAATCGCCGGTGGAATTGATGGCGAGCATCAAGGACATCGGACGCGGTCTTTATGTTGATCCGGGCCGGCGGGAGGAGTTCATCCAGTTGATGCAGAAGAACGATGTAATCGCCAACTTTAAATCGCAGATTTATCGCAAAGACCGCTCGGTGATCTGGATTTCTGAAAATTGCCAGACGGTGCGCAATGCGCGCGGCAAGTTGCTTTACTACGAAGGCACGGTCGAAGACATCACGCAAAGCCGGCGGATAGAGACGGAATTGCGGAACTCGGAATCCCTCTATCACTCGCTGGTCGAGACGATGCCCCAGAACGTTTTCCGGAAAGACCTTCTGGGACGATTCACATTTGCCAATCAACAATACCTCAAGCCTTACAAGTGCAAGCTGGAGGACATTCTGGGCAAAACGGACTTCGACTTTTTCCCAAAGGAACTGGCTGAAAAATACCAGAAGGACGACCAGCGCGTCATGGAAACCGGCCAGAGCTACGAAATCATCGAGGAACACCAACCGGTGGGACAGGAGAAAATCATCGTTCAGGTCGTCAAAACCCCGCTTTACTCGGCGGACGGGAAAATCATCGGTTTGCAGGGAATTTTCTGGGACATCACGGCGCAACAACTTGCCGAGGAACGAATCCGCCGCGCGAACACCGAACTCGCCCGCAGCCGCGAGGAATTACGCACCAAAAACCTGCTCATGGAGGAAAACCTCCACATGGCGCGCGAAATTCAAAACGCCATGCTGCCGCAACAATATCCCGCGTTCCCCCGCAACGCGACATTGGAGAAAAGCGCCTTTCAGTTCGTTCACCGTTATCAACCCGCCGAAACCGTCAGTGGCGATTTCTTCAGTCTGTCCGCGCTTTCAGACGACGAAGTGGGCGTTTTCATTTGCGACGTCACCGGCCACGGCGTCCGAGCCGCGCTCGTCACCGCCATGATCCGCGCGCTCGTCGAGGAATTGAAACCGCTTGCGCACGATCCGGGAATGTTTTTGCGCAAGCTCAATTCCGACTTGTGCATCATCCTTAAAACCACCGGCTCGCCGATGCTCACCACCGCGTTCTATCTCGTCGCCAACTGGCGCACCGGCCAGATGCGCTTCGCCAACGCCGGTCATCCCAAGCCCCTGCTCGTGCGCCGCTCGGCCCATTGCGTTGAACCGCTCGCCAACGCCTCCGGCAAAAGCCAGCCCGCGCTCGGCTTGTTCGAAGACCCGCCCTATCAAACCAGTGAAGCCACCATCACGCCCGGCGACCTCGTCATGCTGTTCACCGACGGCCTCTATGAATTGCAAGGCCGGAATGAAGAACTTTACTCGCAGGAACGGCTGATGCTGGAAGTGAAAAACCTGCTCAAAAAACCGGCAGGACAACTGTTCGACGAATTGCTGAAAACCATCCGCGCCTTCTCTGTTGGCCACAAATTCGACGACGACGTCTGCATCGTTGGAATGGAATTCAAAGGAAAGCCGGCTTAAAAAAGGGCGCTGATTTCTTCAGCTCGGGCTTTGCGAACCCAATCAGCTGAATCAAGAATTACCAAACGGCACGACACACACGGAGCGAAAGCCCAGCAAAAACCCGGTATTTTGCCCCTTGCCATTAAATTGCTATTAAAAAAGTTGACTGCGGCAGGCAAATGAGTGAGACTGTCGCCCAGTAACTCGGATTCAGAGGGCTTTAGTTGCGGCAAAAGAAGGCCTTTACCTTGAATAACAGGCGGTTTTGGCAATGATGGCTGCTTCAGTGAGGTAGTAAGTGGTAGTAAGTGGTAGTAATTAATGACGTAGGACGTAGGACGTAGGACGTAAGATGTAAATGCTTCATAGTTCTCGGACCTTCTTTAATTCTATGTTCCATTTATGTTGATTGGTGGCATTGTGTTTGCGGCGACATCTCGCGGGCGATTAAAAGCGGCCCGGGTTGTGCCCGGTGCGACAAAATGCCAAGCGTAGTACGAAAATAACAGGCAAATGAGATTAAGAGAAAGTATCACAATGAAAATGATAAAAAAACAGGCGTGGTTTGTTCTTTTGGCGTTAGTAGCAAACTTGGTGATGGTACCATCGTCATTCGCAGCGCTTTTTGAAGCGACTCTGGGCCTTCCGGAGTTTGCCTATATCAACACCAGCCCCTCCGCTCTCACCTACAACGCGACCAGCCATCTTTTCTCGATCAGCGCGGGAACGACTGCGATAATACTCCCCCCGAATGGGCCGGCGGTCATCCAACCCGGCGGAGCCACCATCCAAATCCATGCCATCGTTGATAACACCGGCGCCCTGGTTGGCAGCACGCCTGGGGGCAACGACTTGGTCGTATCAGGGACAGCGACATGCGTTGTCGGCAACGTGACCAACACGTATTCAGGCGTGCTCTTGACGGGGAGAGTGACCCGATTCGGTTATCTGGCGTCGGGGAACACCGATCCGTATGAGTATGAATTTCTGCCCGCGTTTACTCACGGCATATTCAGTTGGGGGTCGGGCAGATCCGATCAGTATATGTTCCGGTTCGCACCCACTGGCGGTGCGCTCTTCAGTTTCTTCCGTTGTGGCGAGATCACCGTATTGGTGACTAGCGAAAACTCCACGTTTACCGGCGATTTCATGGCGGATTTCAACGGCGGAGTCTGCGGCTATGTCGGCCTGGATGACATTGCACCGCCATCCTCAGAAGGGCTTTTTGAAGCGACTTTAGACCTTCCGGAGTTTGTCTATATCAACACCAGCCACTCCGCTCTCACCTACAACGCGACCAGCCATCTTTTCTCGATCAGCGCGGGAACGATTGCGATAATACTCCCCCCGAATGGGCCGGCGGTCATCCGACCCAGCGGAGCCACCATCCAAATCCATGCCATCGTTGATAACACCGGCGCCTTGGGCTGCAGCACGGGGGACAACGACTTGGTCATATCGGGGACAGCGACACGCATCGTCCGCAACGTGACCGACACGTATTCAGGCGTACTCTTGACGGGGAGAGTGACCCGATTCGGTTATCTGGCGTCGGGAAACACCGATCCGTACGAGTATGAATTTCTGCCCGCGTTTACTCACGGCATATTCAATTGGGGGCCGGGCAGATCCGATCAGTATATGTTCCGGTTCGTACCCACTGGCGGCACGATGTACGATTTCTTCAATGGCGGCGAGATCACCGTGTTGGCGACCAGCCAAAACTCCACGTTTACCGGCGGTTTCATGGCGAATTTCAGCGGCGGAATCTGCGGCTATGTCGGTCTGAATGACCTTGTGCCGCCGCAGTAATTACCTGTCCGTCGGACAGGACGGTGGAATGCCAGGCATTTGCGGGCGGGCTTCCCGGCGCATATGTCAGTTACCCGACGCCGGTGGCCACCGACAATTGCGACCCTACTCCGACGGTTACCTGCACTCCGCCGTCGGGCAGTTTCTTTCCACTGTTGCCGGGGATCCAAGAGACGAACTACCCGGTTGTTTGCGTTGGCCGCGGATGACCACAAATTCGACGACGACGTCTGCATCGTCGGCATGGAATTCAAAGGAAAACCCGCCTAACCGCACTAAAAAATCTCCTTCTCCGCCATTGTGGGAGATGGCTGGGATGTTCCGAAGGAACAATCGAGAATAGCCCGGTATTTCAATGCCGGGACAGGTTGAAAAAGTCGAGTCCCGCAGGAACGGCTGAAACGAAACCCATCTTCATCAGATTTCGACGAGACAAGTCGGCGTGACAAGTGTGTTCGTTCGTGGTTTAATTCCCGAAGATGAAACTGTCGCTGCTTTCCATTTTACTCGGTCTTGGCGTGAGCGTGCCGCAAATTTATGGTTTGACCAGACCGGCGCAATTTGTCGCCGCCGTCCGCAAATTTCCGCGCAATCTGCCCATCGGGGTCATGCTCATGTGGCTCGGCACAGCGTGGTTTGTGTGGAACGTCAGCATTGAGCCGGTCTCTGATTTCACGGCTTACAAACCGGCGATGATGATCGGTTTCGGAATGGTGGGCGTTTTGTGCTGCTTTTTTGTGCAGGACTTTCTGGCGGTGCGCGGGCTGGCTGTCCTGATGTTGTTGCTGGCGAAATTGATGTTGGACACGGGCCGTCCGCATCTGGGCGAAACATCGTGGGTACTGGTGATTCAAGTTTGGGCTTATGTGCTCATTGTCGCTGGAATGTGGTTCACCATCACGCCGTGGCGGCTGCGGGATTTGCTGAATTGGGCGACGGCGACTGAAGAACGCATCCGCATTGGTTGTTGGCTCCGGTTGGCGTTCGCAGTGTTCGTGCTGCTTCTTGGCCTGACTGCTTTCCGTTCGATGTAATCCGCTTCCGGTCTGCAAGGATTTGTGGTGTGACAAGCCGCCCGGTTTGTCACTGAATTGTAACATTCCCGCCGCTTGGTTGTAACAGTGTTGTTCCAATGTGCTATTGCAATCTGAAACAACAACCATGAAAAAAATCAAAAAACTGAATTCCCCAAGGGCCGCGCTGTTTGCCGGTGCGGCGGCATTAATGGCTTTAACCCCGAACGCCCACGCGCAATCGTCCGTGGACTCCTTGCTCAACAAGCTGGAGCAAAAAGGCGTTCTCACAGTGGACGAAGCGAAGGCGTTGAAGGCCGAGAATCAGCAGGACTTCAAAACCGACATGGACAAGGCGTTCAATTCCAAGTTCGCGATGCCGGACTGGGTGACGGGCTACAAATTGAGCGGCGATTTCCGCGGTCGGTTCGACGACATGAACTCGGGCAATCCCGCCGTTCTGGACCGTATCCGTCTCCGTTACCGCCTGCGTGTCGGTTTGCAAGTGAATATGAAGGACGACCTTGAAGTCGGGTTCCGGTTGGGATCGGGCGATAATAGTCAGGGTAGTCCCAGCAGCCCGCTTTCCAATAATCAAACAATGGCGGGCGACGCCAGCAAGAAGGCGCTTTATGTAGACACCGCTTACGGCAAGTGGACTCCTATTCACAATGACGATTGGAAACTGGCGGCGACCTTTGGTAAAATGGTGCAGCCTTTTGATGCCTCCTACATGTTGTTTGACCCGGATTACACGCCCGAAGGCGGCGCCTTGCAGGTGACTTACAAGTTCAATGACAACCAGTCGCTTCGGTTCAATGCCGGGGCTTTCGTGCTGGACGAACTTAAAACTTCATCCCGCGATCCATTCATGTATGGCGGTCAACTGTTGTTGGATTCGAAGTGGACGCCGAAGATTGGTACGACGGTCGGCGTTTCGGCTTATGACATTGTTAACAGGGAAAGTTTGAGCACCGCTTACGACACAAACCTGGGCAATACCACCGTCGGCGGCGGCACGCCGTATAACGGGACCAGTTTTTTATACAACTACAATCCCATCGTTGCCAGCGGCAGCGTCACTTATACACTGGATAGTTTTCCGCTCTACCCCGGGGCGTTCCCCATCAAACTCGCCGGCGAATACCTGAACAACCCCGCCGCGCCGAGCAACAATGAAGGTTATTGGGTGGGTGTCACGTTTGGCAAATCAGGCAAGAAAGGCACATGGGATCTCTCCTATCGTTACCAACGGTTGGAATCTGATGCCTGGTGGGATCAAGTCGTGGACGACGACAATGCAGCGGCCTTCCAAACTTCTGCCACTCCAGTGACTGCGGGGCTGGCCGGCGGCACAAATATCAAAGGTCATCTGGTCAAATTCAACTATTCGATCTTTGATTCGCTGATCTTCTCATTCACGTGCTATGCGAATGATTTGATCAACAAACCTTTTCCAGGCACGAAGACCGACGCTCTTCACGCGATGGCCGACATCATGTGGAAGTTTTAACCGGAACGTAACGTGAACGAATAATACAAAACTGATAAATTCCATTTGAATATGAAAAAATTAATTCTCCTGCTTTTCGGCGGCAGCTGCCTGCTCGCCGCGCAAACCGGTGCGAACGCGCAATTGCTCATCAACGGTGCGGGCGCGACATTCCCGTATCCAATCTACTCGAAGTGGTTCGACGCCTACACACAGGTGGATCCGTCGGTTCGCTTCAACTATCAATCCATCGGTTCCGGCGGCGGTCAAAAGCAAATCATCGCCCGGACCGTGGATTTCGGCGCGTCCGACGGCCCGATGAGCGATGAAAATCTCGCCAAGGCGCCGGGCAAAATCCTGCACATTCCCACCGTTGCCGGCGCGGTTGCCATCACTTACAACCTGCCGGACAATCCGAAACTCAAACTCGACGGCCCAACGCTTGTTGAAATTTTTCTTGGCAACATTACCAAGTGGAACGACAAGCGGATCATCGAACTCAATCCGGGTGTCAATTTGCCCGATTTGCCGATGGTGGTGGTGCATCGCGCCGATGGCAGCGGCACGAGCTACATCTTCACCGACTATTTGAGCAGCATCAGCCCGGTTTGGGCGGATTCGGTCGGGAAGGCCACTGCCGTGAAATGGCCGACGGGTCTTGGTGGCAAAGGCAGTGAAGGCGTGGCCGGACAGGTCAGGCAGTTATCGGGCGCGATTGGCTACGTTGAAATGATCTACGCCAAACAAAACAATATGCCTTACGCGGACGTGAAGAACGCGGCGGGCAATTTTATCACGCCTTCGATTGAATCAGTCACCGAGGCGCTGGCCACGGCAAAGATTCCCGACGACTTCCGTTTCTCAATGGTGAACGCTCCGGGTGACAACGCCTATCCGATTGCCGGCACGACCTGGCTCCTGGTTTATGAAAGGCAAAAGAACGCCGACAAGGGCAAAAGAATGGTCGATTTTTTGAATTGGGCTTTGACCAAGGGCGAAGCGCTGGCGCCATCGCTCGACTACGCGCCGTTGCCGGATACCGTCCAGCAGCGTGTCTTGGAGCGGATCAAAACAATAAAATACTGACTTTGCTCCGCCGCCCGGTAATTTTACCGGCGTGAGCTGGACGAAGAGCGCAGTTCCTCCCGCTCTTCGTCCTTCCGATTTCCAGACAGATTGGTAGGGACGCGCTGCCGCGTGTCCAAGGCCGACCGGCAGGTCGGCCCTACCTTCGGGATGGGGAAAATAAATAGAAATGAACGAACCGTCGGCCATGCAACCAACCGCGACCATGCGAATGCATGGCGGCTCCCACTTTGGCGACCGCGCCTTCCGCTGGCTCACGTTGCTTATGGCGCTTTCCATTTTTGTTCTCATCGCGCTCATCGGTTTTGAACTTGCCAACGGCTCGAAACTCTCGCTGCACAAATTCGGCTGGCACTTTTTGGTGTCCAGCGATTGGGACCCGGTCAATGAGGTTTTTGGCGCCCTGCCGTTTATTTTTGGCACGCTCACGTCGTCGGCCATTGCCCTTGTCATTGCTGTGCCCATCAGCATTGCCACGGCCGTTTACCTTACCGAACTCGCGCCACTGTGGCTGCGTCAGCCATTGATCCTGTTCATCGAATTGCTGGCTGCCGTTCCAAGCGTCATTCTCGGTCTGTGGGGGATTTTTGTGATGGTGCCGTGGTTGGGCGCTCATTTGGATCCGTGGCTGCAAAAACTGTTCGGCTTCCTGCCATTGTTCCAGGGGCCGATCTATGGCATTGGCATGCTGGCCGGCGGCATCATCGTCGCCATCATGGTGATCCCCATCATCACGTCAATCTCCCGCGAAATTCTGCGTTCCGTGCCGGGCTTGCAACGCGAAGCGGCTTATGCGCTTGGCGCGACACATTGGGAAGTCACGCGCATCGCTGTGTTAAGCTATGCAAAAAAAGGTTTGTTCGGCGCGGTGATTCTCGGCTTGGGCCGCGCGCTTGGTGAAACCATGGCCGTGACCATGGTCATTGGCAATTCTCCGCAATTCGTCAAATCACTTTTCGCGCCCGGCAGCACGCTGGCCAGTGTGATCGCCAACGAGTTCACGGAGGCCACCACGGACTTGCATACGAGCGCCCTGTTCGAAATCGGTCTTGTCCTGCTTGGCGTGACCGTGCTGGTCAACGCGCTGGCGCAATTATTGTTGAAAACATTCGCCGGACCGGGCGTCAAACCACAAAACTGACCAAATGAAATCACGGATGAACACGGATGGACACGGATTAGCAGGCGCTCGGAGTTCCGGCTTCAGCCGGCCAGCCTTATCGTCCTCGTTCTCGTCCCTCGTCCTCGATTTGATTTTTTCGATTACGAGGACGAGAACGACGACGAGGAGGAGTTTCAGCCTTCAGCCTTCAGCCTTCAGCCTTTTCTAAAAATGACCGCCCCCAACCATCGCTGGCGTAATTTCAAGAATGCCCTGATGCAGGCGATTGCATTTCTGTGCGCGATTCTGGTCGTTGTTCCGTTGTTCCTGGTGCTTTATCATCTGATCAAGGAAGGTTTCAGCTCAATCAATCTGGCTTTCTTCACCCAATTGCCAAAACCCGTCGGTGAACCCGGAGGCGGCATGGCCAACGCCATTGTTGGCACGTTCATTTTGCTGGTGCAGGCTGCGTTGTTCGGCGTGCCTGTCGGAGTGCTCGGCGGCGTGTTTCTTTCCGAATATGGCTCGTCGCGCTTCAACAGGTGGATACGCTTTGCCGCTGACGTTCTCAATGGCGTGCCGTCCATCACCTGGGGCATGGTCGTCTATGCACTCGTCGTCGTGCCGATGCACGGATATTCCGCGCTGGCTGGCGGCATTGTGCTCGGCATGATGATGATTCCACTCGTGATGCGGACGACGGAGGAAGTTTTGCAACTCGTGCCCGGTGGTTATCGCGAGGCCGCACTGGCGCTGGGCATCGCCAAATGGCGCGCCATCGTGCAAATCGTTGTGCGTACCGCGCTCAAAGGCATTATCACCGGCATATTGCTCGCGCTGGCGCGCGTGGCCGGGGAAACCGCGCCGCTAATCTTCACCGCGTTCGGCAACCATTTTTGGACGCACAAGCTGACCGATCCCATTTCCGCGATGCCGCTGCAAATTTTCGCCTACGCCATTTCGCCCTACGACGACTGGCACCGGCTGGCTTGGGCGGGCGCGCTCGTTTTGGTCATGTTCGTGCTGGTCATCAACATCAGCGTGCGCCTGCTGACACGCGATCGGTTTTATCGCAACACCTGATTTTCCCATGGACGTCACCATCAAACAACCCGTTGCCGCCCAGCCGTCAACGCAAAAACCCGGAGAGGCCGTGGCTTTGACCCTGCGCAACCTCTCGGTGTTTTTCGGCGGTAATCACGCGCTGAAAAATGTCTCACTCGACATCACCGCCAGGGCCGTCACGGCCATTATCGGGCCGAGCGGTTGCGGCAAATCCACCCTTTTACGCGCGTTGAACCGGATGCACGAGTTGAATCCCGAGGCGCGCGTCGAAGGTGAGATTCGTTTGTTTGGCGACAACATTTACTCGCGCAATGTTGAGCCGGTGGTTGTGCGCCGCCGTGTCGGGATGGTTTTTCAAAAATCGAATCCATTTCCGACCATGTCCATTGCTGGAAATGTGACGGTCGGTTTGCGTTTGAACGGGATTCGCAGCCGCAAGCTGCTCGCCGAGCGCATGGAGCAAGCGCTGCGCATGGCCGCGTTGTGGGATGAAGTCAAAGACCGTCTTCACGCGCCGGCCGTCAGCCTGTCCGGCGGACAGCAACAACGGCTCTGCATCGCGCGCGCGCTGGCCGTGCAACCGGAAGTGTTGCTCATGGACGAACCGGCGTCCGCGCTCGACCCGCTGGCCACGTCGAAGATCGAGGATTTGATTCTGGAATTGAAAAAGGATTACACCATTGTCATCGTGACGCACAACATGCAGCAAGCCGCGCGCGCGTCGGATTTCACAGCGTTCCTTTATTTGGGCGAGTTGATCGAATACGACACGACGACAAAAATTTTCGCCAGTCCGTCGAAGAAACAAACGGAAGATTATGTGACAGGCCGGTTCGGTTGAGTTAATGTCAAACTTAATTATGGAAACGCATTTTGAAATGGAATTGGACGGCTTGAAGCAAAAGCTGATGATGATGGCCAGCCATGCCGAGACCGCCGTGAATCAGGCCGTGCAGGCGCTCGTCCAGCGCGATTCCAATCTCGCGTTGAAAGTCAAGGAGGACGACCGCGTCATTGACCAGTTTGAAATGGAAATTGACGAACTGGTTATTCAACTGCTGACCAAAGCGCCGCTGGCCACCAATCTGCGCTTCGTCACTGTGGCCATGAAAATCTCCCAGAACCTTGAACGCGTTGGCGATGAAGCCACCAAAATCGCCAAACGCGCCCGCGACCTCTCCAAGGAACCGCCGTTGAAGCTCAACCTTGAACTTCCTAAAATGGCCGCCCTGGCCCTCGGCATGCTCAAGGCTGCGCTCGACACTTTTGTGAATCACGATTCCGCCGCCGCCCGCGCCCTCATCCCGCGCGACAAGGAGGTGGATGCCCTCAATAAAAAAATCAACGGCGAGCTGACCCTGCACATGATGAAAAACCGCGACAGCATCCCACGCTGCCTGAACCTGATTATCGCATCACGCAGTCTCGAACGCATCGCCGACCACGCCAAAAACGTGGCCGAAGAGGTTGTCTATCTCTGTGACGCGCAGGACATTCGTCATACCGGCGTGAAAAGCCAGTCCGCACCCGCCGCTGGCGCGTAACGAAACGCATGCGGGTTTGAAGCTTGTGCCGCCGGTTTGAAAGACGCGATAAAGCAACTTTGATTTGGCGTTACTTCAGTTATTTGGCCGAGGCTTGAATTTTTCGTCAGTTCCAATCCGGTCGAAGCGAATTTTTTATGGATCAGCCGCGCCGACTTCCGTCGTCATGCCCACCTTTGTGACGACGTGAACCACACTTAAGTTTTCGAGACCGACCCGGGCAGCAGTGAAGAAAATGTGAATAGAAGTTCACCTGACCGTCACACGACCGTAACGCGTCTGGGATAAGGTTTAAGTGTGTTAGAAGTTCGACCATGAAAAAAATCCTCATTCTAACGGCCGGATTTGGTGACGGTCACAACGCCGCCGCCCGCAGTTTGCGCGACGCGATTGAACTGCTCGATGAAGACGCGCGCGCCGAGGTCCTCGACCTCTTTGCCGACAGCTATGGGATGTTCAACACGTTCGTCAAAAAGACCTATCTCGGCGTTGTGCAATATGCCCCGAAACTTTGGGGCGGCATTTATTCGCTGCTGGAAAATCCGCTGGTCGAAAAGCAACTTGGCGGTTTTACGCGCCTGCAAAACACGCTTGAAAAAGTCCTGAATGAAACCCAGCCTGACTGTGTCGTCTCCACGTATCCGGTTTACGCGCACGTCATTCAAAAGATTTACCGCGACCATCACGAGCGCCCGTTTCGCCTTATCACCGTCGTCACCGATTCCATCAGCGTCAACTCCGCGTGGTTCCGCGCGTCCAGCGATTTTTTCTGCGTCGCCAACGAGGCCACCGCGGAAGTGCTCCGCAAAGGCAATGTGCCGGCGAAACAAATCAAGACGCTCGGCTTTCCGGTCAACCCGGCTTTTGCGAATCCGCCGGCCGAATTGCCGCTGCCGATCGGACGCGAACCGCGCCGGGTGCTTTACCTCATCAACACCGGCAAGAAAAAAGCCGGCAAGGCCATTGACCGTTTGCTCGAACTGGACAACGTTCATCTCACCGTCACCGTCGGTCGCGACCCCGATTTGCGCACCAAGCTGATCGAGCGCACGCGCAAACACGCCGACCGCGTCCGCGTCCTCGGCTGGACGAACCAGATGCCCGAATTGATGATGTCGCACCATCTGGTCATTGGCAAAGCCGGCGGCGCGACCGTGCAGGAAGCCATCGCCGCGCGCTGCCCGATGATTGTCAATCAGGTCATCCCCGGCCAGGAGGAAGGCAACGCGGAACTGATCTGGCGTTTCGGCTTGGGCGCGATTGCGGAAAAGAACCGCGAGGTGGCCGAGCTGGTGGAAAACGCCTTCGCCAAAAAGGCGCTGCAATGGTCGGACTGGCGCGAAAACCTCCGGAAGATGAGCCGTCCCGACGCCGCGCTGCGCATTGCCGAACTCATTCTGGCCGAATCCGAACACGACCATGCCGGACACCGGCCCGTCAAACTTTTCGACCCCGCGCCGGAGCGCGTCATGCGTCCGGTTCCGCCGCTGAATGGAAATGGAAACGGCAGCCATTCGCAAATGCTGCTTTGCGATTTTCACATTCATTCCAATTATTCCGACGGCAAGCTGTCCGTGCCGGAGATTGTTGATTTTTACGGCGAACGCGGTTTTGACTGCATCTGCATCACCGATCATCTGGCCGACCCGCGGCGTTTGATTGGAAAACTGTCGGAGCTGGCCAGCTTCACTCTCGGCCAGGAGCAGGTCGGGGAATACTTCGCCGTGATTGAGCGCGAACGGCAGCGCGCGTGGCGCCGCTACAAAATGCTCGTGATGACCGGCATCGAATTCAACAAGGACGGCTATACGCGCAAAACCTCCGCGCATCTGCTGGGCATTGACTTGAAAGCGCCGATAGATCCCTCGCTCGACATCCCCGATATCATCGCGCAAATCCACGCGCAAGGCGGCCTCGCCGTCGCATCGCATCCGCACATCATGAAGAGCGAGTGGGGCAAGAACACGCTCTACCTCTGGAAAAACCAGGAACGTTTCGCGCCGTTGCTTGACGCCTGGGAGATTGCGAATCGCAACAACATCTTCAACCAGATCGGACTCAAACGTCTGCCGTTCATTGCCAACAGCGATTTCCACAAGCCCAAACACATTTACTCGTGGAAGACGCTCATCTATGCCGGGAAGGATTCCGAAGCCATCAAGGACTGCATCCGCCGCAACGAACACGTGGCCATCACGCTCTACCGCGACTTTGCCGACGCGCCCGTCAATCACGCCCGCCACGATTTTGAGTCACACGCTGTCGCCGCCCATTATTTCCAGGAACGCCTCCCCTTGCGTGTGGTCAATGCGTGAACCGCAGGTTTTCCTGCTATGGCTGGGACGCGGCGGCTTCCGTCGCCAGGCCCACCTTGGTGATGTCGAGTTGCTGGAGGACGTCGAGCACGTTGATCATGTTCTGATAATCCACCTCATCCGCGCCCTTCACCACCACGTTCAGTTCCGGATTGGCCGCCTTCAATTGTTTTAGTTTGTCCTTCAGTATCAGAACGGTGACCGGTTCATCATTCAGGAAGGTCCGCCCTTTGGCATCCACCACGATATTGTTGATCTTCGGTTTCTGGTCGGTCTTGGGCGGCGGTTTGCCCGAGGGTAGCGCCATTTCCAGATTGTTCATCATCTGGGGCGTCGTGATGATGAAGATCACCAGCAAGACAAACACCAAATCCAGCAGCGGAGTGATGTTCAGTTCGCTAAGCGAGCTGTGATGGCTGTGGGATGTCTTTTTCATTGCCCGATGGTTTCGGTCTCTTTCCGCACGTCAAAGCGAACCAGTATCCGAGGCGGAAAATTCGTTGGTGGCGGCCGGTCCATGTGCGTCACCACCGCAATCGCCCGCCGCACCGAATCATCCCAGCGCCCGTCCCCGGACCATTTCTCCCATCGCGGGTCGCTGATCCGCCCGTCGCGCTCCACCGCCACTTCCACTTCCGCCACAAAATTGTCGTCGGTCAGGTCGTCCGGGCGGTTCCATTTCGAGCGCAGGGCGTATTCCACCGCCCCCTTGTAAAGTTGCACCGGGTCCGAACTGGTCTCCACCGCCTTGCCACCCTCAAATTCAAACGACGGCAGTTCGGTCGCCGCCGGCGCCACCATCGGCTGGTCCACTGTGGGTGGAGCGGCTTTGGCTTCCTCCATCATCTTGGGTTTCTCCACCACTCTGGGCACCTCGATTTTTGGCGGTTCCACCTTCGGCTTTTCCGGTTCCTTGGGCTTCTCCGGAGGCTTGATCATCTCGATGCTGATTTTTTGCAATTGTTTGCCCAGCAATCCCTGCCGTGCCGCCAGATACACCATCACCGATACAATCAGCGCGTGAAAGATGAACGAGATGAGCAGGTTCACCTTTGACGAGTTGCGCTTCTTGCGCGGCTGTGTTTGCGGCAGCATGACTTATTTCTGGTTGGCCGCTTCAGTAGCCAAATCCACCTTTGGCACGGCTGCCCGCTGGCACACGTCCAACACCGCCCGGATTTGTTTGTATTTGGTCTGGCTGTCGCCACGTATGATGACGTTCAAATCGGGGTCGTCAGTGCGCAGCCCGATGAGGGTTTGCAGCATGTCGGCGGCGCTGGCGAATTTCGCCTTGTTCAAATACATCGCACCATCGGCCTGAACGGTGATGTAATTAGCCTTGCGCGGAGGATCTTTCAGCCGTTTGGCGGCGGTGGGCAGCTTCAGATCCAGATCATTCACCGGCGGGATCGTCGTGATGATGAAGATCACCAGCAGCACAAACGCCAGATCAAGGAGTGGAGTGATGTTCAACTCCGTCAATGACTGGTGCACTGACCGCGAACATTTCTTCATGATTCAACCAGCGCGGGAGCTTCGTTGTTCTTCAATTCAACCGGCGCGGGAATTTCATCGTTCTTCAACGCACCGACGATGCGCCCGGCCAGGGTCTCGTTGGCGTCCCGGATTTCATCGGCCAGCGGACGATGATCCACATAGACGTGTTCGGTTTGGTTGGCGTAACGGCTGGCAAACCCGTCCAGTTCCTGGGTGAGGTGGCGGATGGTGGTGACCATGAAATTGTAGGCGAACATGGCCGGGATGGCCACCAGCAGGCCGGTGACCGTGGCCACCAAAGCGGCTGCCACACCGGGCGCCATGGCCGTGAGGGTGGCGGCCCGGCTTTCAGCAATTCCCGCAAAAGTGGACATGACGCCCCAAACTGTGCCGAGCAAGCCGATGAATGGCCCCCCCGCCACCGCCGTGGACAACACAATCATGCCCTTTTCCAAAGCCATCGCCTCCCCGCTGGCAGCCTCCTCGAGTATCACCTTTACCGCCTCAAACGACGCCATGCTGATTTTGGTCGGGGTGGACTTCGCGAGAAAATCGGTCTTGGCATCCCCGCCATTCGCCGGGTTGAACCGGGCAACAGCTTGAACGTGCACCGGATTGTTTTTTAATTGATACGCCAGTTCATCCGCGCCACGGATGTAAAGATGGTAGGCGGGCGCGCCATCGAATTCTTGTCCCTTGCGCTGGATGTCCAGCGGATCGCGCGTGGTGCTGTAGGCGGCCAGGAACTTTTTGGTCGCCTTTTGCGCAATCATCAACTGGCGGAACTTGGTGATGATGATGGTCCAGCTGAACAACGAGAGGATCAACAGCACGATGACGGTGATCTTGCCTTCAGTCGTGGCGTTCTGGATGGCGTATACCGCCGCGTTGGCGGCGAACATTGGTTGAATGAGTGGGGTCATGGATGATTTAGGTTCTATGTTCTGTTCTTCGACGGCAACAGCACGGTCACCTGGCCGGTCTTCTGCGCCAGGGCGACTTCCGTTCCTTTCTTCTTCTTCTTGTCGTCCGTATCGTCGGACGAGGCGGCTGCCAAGTTGGAATTTTCGCCTGACGCGGCTTGTGAGGTGGCGTTGGCCGCGGTTCCTTGTCCCAAACCACTCTGGCCGGAGGTGGCGCCGCTCACGTTTGCTGAAATCAACGAGGCGTCAATGCTGTTGCCGCTGACATTGACTCCACCGACGCCAATGATGGTGCCGGAAATCGTGCCGCCAGAGGAACTGACGTTGACATTTTCTCCGCCCAGTGCGGTGACATTGACGTTCTGCTGCGCGTTGATGTCTATGTTGTTGCGGGCAAAAATGAGGCCGATGATGCTGCCACTGGCGTCCAGTTTCGCATTGCTGGCGATGATGCCCGAACCGCTGGCATTGATGTTCCGGTCGGCGGAAACCAGAGCCGGCGTTCCGTCGGCCATATTACCGGCAGTCACAGGGTTGCCCATGCTGTTGCGCAATTCATATCCCGCCAGAACCGTGGTGGTGGCATCGGGATAATTCAAATCGTTCAATGGAACCTGAAGAATGCCTGCCACGTTGGCGGTAATGTCGCCATTGGGGGCTTCGACCAGTATATTGCCGAGGGTTGCCGTTGGCGCGGGATAGGAGGCGTCACGGGCGGGCAATGTCAACGCCATGATGCCGCTGAAGGGGAGTTGAGGGCTGGTGGAATACACGGCGTGTGTAATTGGATCCTCGTAGTAAGCATTAACCGTTACCGGCAAGGAAGCGCCCGTGCCGGCGTTGATGTTGCCATTGAGCGATTCAACCGTCACGTTGCCACCATCATAGGCGACGATGCGCGAACCGTTGACGTTGATGTCACCGCCGGCGATGACGGACACGTCCCCCTGTGCAGCGGTGAAGATGCCGCGGGCTGACTCGCTGTTGACGGTAAAAACCGACGACCCGGCATTGACATCTCCGCCGGCGTTGATGGAGATGCTCCCGTTATTTAATGAAGCAATACTGGCGGAGAACATGTCCAGGTTGCCGGAAAGATTCACATTGATGTCCGCGCCGCGGGTAAAGTACTGCGCCAGCGGATAGACGGTCGTTGAATCGCCGTTGTTGTCCACCGTGGCGATGTCGAACGCAATGCCCTGCGACTGGATGCCGAGAGTGGTGCCAAGGTCCATGTTATGCGCCGCGATGTTGAACTGTCCTCCGCCGCCCAAAATGTAACCGGAATCGCGCGAGGTGGGAATGGGGCCAAGGCTCGCATATTGGGCGATCAGGGTTTGTGCTGTCGCTCCCGCTTCCCCCGGCGTCGTGGCCGGGTCAAGAAGATTGATCGTCGCTATTTCCGGTGTTAGCCCGCCGTTCCCGTCGCTTATGAATTGCGGCTGGCCGTTCACATAAACCTGATAGGTCAGATTTTGCAGCAGATTCAGCACGTCAGTCGTCACCGCCCCTTGGATGGTCAACTGCCCGGTGGCCGGGTTGTAGAATAATTCTCGGGCAAGATTTGCCGCCAGTGTCACGTCAGACGGATCAATCGCCTGGGCAAGCAGGGCAATATCCGGCACCGGGGCACCGGCGGGCAGGGTGATGGTTGTGAATTCTCCGCGGTTGAGAATGTCGCCCGCCACGTTGATGCTGGAAACGCCCGGATGAACCGTAGCCGTGCCCAGGCTGCCGTCAATCTCACGGACCGGAACTTGAACACTCTGACTGGAATCCGAGGACAGATTCATCCCTTGGAACCGGCTGTTGATCATGTTGCCACCCACGGTGATTTGCGCCGCCTCGGGCGCACCCAGCAGGACGCTGTTCATGTCGCCGGAAATATTCAGGACGATGGGTGTGGGGCTGTTGAGATGGACCGGTGTGGCGGCATGATCGGTCAGGCCAAAAATGTCCAGATTGTCGTAAAACTGGGTTTGCGCGCTGTCCGAAACGACCAGATTGAAGATGGCCGGCGAACCATCACTGTTGGGAGGCAGACTCCCGGTGAGCGACCCGCCGCCGGTGGTGGTGATGGTCAGGCTGCCTTGCGGTGAAGGAAACAAAATCAATTTGCCGTAAGAGCCTGAATCGCCGGTCAGCACCACCCCGCCCGCTCCGGCGACAATGTTCAAAATCGGCGCGTAGATGAACGGCACATGAACGCCATCGGATTTTCGGGGCAGCGAGCTTGAGCTGTCGCCCAGTTGCACGGAGTTGCCCGCAGACAAGTTCACATAGGCGTCCGGCGCATAGTCGAAATAATGGAAGGTGGGCTTGTTCATGCCGCCGGAACTGTTTAAAATTCCGTTGGGATTGCGGACTTCTTGCAGGCAGATGTCCTGCGCCGCGTCCACCGTCCAGCCGCCCGCAATCAGACTCAACGCCAGTTTGTTATCCGCCGTTCCGGCGCTGCCCGTGGAACTCGAATTTAAGACATAATGGCCGGAAACATCCTTGACGGGATTTCCGTTGGCATCCATTTCCACGCCCGCGTAGATGCCACCCGTGCCGTTGGCCACGACGTAATGGCCGGTCACATTTCCGCCGGCGACAATGGTGACATCTCCCGCCTGCGGGCCAAACGCACCACTGCCCGCATCACCGCCGATGGTCGCCACGGAATTTCCGTAAGGCAGGTAACTCGTCACATCCCCGCCCGCCGTGATGGTTACGTTGCCGCCCGCCTCGGTGCTGATACCGCCCACGCCGTTGAACGGGTCAATTTTGTAATAAGTGGAATCGAGCGAATTGGCGGAATTAAAAACGTAACCGTGCGCGTAAGTGCCGGTGTTGACATCCCCGGCCAGCGCCCAGGCGCTGACATTGCCACCGCCGGTGGTGCGCACGAAGCCGGAATTGGGCGACTGATTGGCGTCAACAAGAATATCCTGGCCGGCAATCAGGCTGATGTTGCCGGCGGCGGTTTGAATCGAACTTCCGGCTGTCATCCCACTGCCGCCGTTCAAATAAATGTTCCCCTGGCCTGATTGGACCGCGTTGTTTACGAAATTGTATCCCGCTTCCAGTACTACCGACCAATCGTTCGCATCCGTGATTTGGGAACCGCCACCCAAAATGATGTTGCGCCCGGCTTCCAGCGTCAGCAAACCACTGCTCACACCTCCGAAATTTGCCCCGATGGTCTGACTCAAGTTCCATGACGTGCCGCCGGCAAGCGTAATGTCATACGCGACCTGGAGAATGATTTGGGAAACCGCAAGATTGGCGAACGCACTGTTCACGTTCAAATCCAGCGTGCCGCCGGGATTGCTCCCGGCCAGCACGGTGCCACTGCCGGCGCTGTCGGAGCCGGACGTGTCCAAAATAATGTAATCCGGATCCAGCAACAATTTCCCCGCCGTCCAACCCGCCTGCGCCCGCGCGTTGATGCTGGAATTCAGCGACCGAACGTTTGGCGCGCTGATTTCAACATTGCCGCCGTTGCCGCCTTGCGTGCCGCCAGTGACGGTGATTTGACTGCCAACACTGTCGCTGAAACTGTTTTCGGATTTGAGCGTCACATCGCCGCCGGCGCTGCCGGCTGGCGTATCATCACCGCTGGCGATGATTTGGGAACTGGCACCGAGGTTGAGCTGGTCAGAGGCAACGAGTTCGATGACGCCATTTCGATTTTGCACGGAGTTGGCTTGAATAAAACCATTTTGGTTCACCACCTGCGCGCGCATCGCAATCGTTCCGCCGTCGGCAATGAGCCGGCCTTCGTTGTCCACTGAACCACTGGGCAGTGTCACTTGCATGCTCATGCCGCGACCATCGGGTCGATCGCTCAACAACACCGTTTGCCCCGCAGCCAGACCAATGCTGCCGCCGGGCGCTTCGATGTCGCCGTGGTTCTCAATCTTGTCGGCAATCAGAAAAGCCGGACCGCCATTGCCGACTTGGATCTGCCCGTAATTGATGATGCTGGCAAGCGGCGGCGGGCCATTGAACTCCCAACTGCCGCCGCTATTCTGCGGCGGAATGCAGTTCGCGGTGGACACGATGAGACCGCCGGTCTTGATGAACGAATTCGGCCCGAAATAAAAGCCGGAGGCATTGAGCAACACGACCCTGCCATTGGCTTGCAGGCTGCCGTAAATTTGCGACGGATTCTGGTCGGTGATGCGGTTCACCACGACCGAGTAGGTGGAGGGCTGGTTGAAAATGGTTGTTTCACCGGCGGCGATGTTGAAGCTCTGCCAGTTGAGAAGGGCGCTGTTCCCTGTTGTGATGGTCAGTTGTGAACCGCTGGTCACCGTGGTGGCCGAACCGCTTTGCACGGTCATCCCCGTCGGATTAGCCAAAGCGTTCAAGGTGGCGCCGAGCGCAAAAGCGATGGCGACCATCTGCTGAAACAGGGAGTTGCGATACCATGCGTGCATGACAATTTTAATTTTGAAGCCTATACCAATCGCACCGGTTCGTGCGTTACAAATAGGTGACATATCGTTGGTCATGGGATTTAGAATTGGGCTCCGACACCGAAGTAAATGTGCAGATTATGCTCGGGACTGAACCCGGCTCTCCTGGCCGGGTCAATAAGCGGGAATGCCATTGTGAGTCTGGCATCACAGTGACTACCAATATTGGCGGTAATACCCCAACCAACACCCCAAAAATCAAGCCGGCTGGGGCTATTGGGAATATTTCCGGCAGGAAACCCATTGAACGAGGTGAATTGGGCAAAATGATTTCCATCCAAAAGATAAAGCTGGCCGTAATCCATAAACACTGAAGCGCGCACCCAGAATGGCACGTCGCCATCCACCATGCCGATATTCACGAGCGGAGTTTGTGGTTCGATTGAGAAACGCCAGCCGGTGTCACCATAGGCCTGGCCATCGGTATAACCGCGCACGCCCGCCATGCCGCCCATGGCGTACTGTTCGTTGCTGAACAACGCCCCATTCGCCCACTGGCCGTCGGCATGCAATTTCACCGACCAGTTTTTGTAAATCGTCTGCACACGGTCAGCGCCGAATTGCAGCGTCACATAATGGTTGCGGGCATTGGCATAACCAATGTCCGAGAAGGAATGGCCGTAAGCATTTCCAGTCTGTGTTACTACATTCGTTGCTGTTGCCGTTATATTCGTTATGTATGTCGATTTAGTTTCTTCTGAAAAAATCGGGAGAATATTGAAATTGGCCTGCGCATTAAAAAAAGTTGTCCCAAAACCATCCGGCACCGAGCCGTTCAATCCTATATTCAAAGGGAAATAATCCAATGCGGAGTGAATGGCAGTCTGTGGTTGGGGAGCGGCGAAGTCATCCACGTGCAACCCTCCCTGCTGATCATAATATTGAGTCTCAAAAGCGTTTTCATTCGTGTTGTAGCTGGCCTGCTGGTAACGCTTGAAGTCGGCTCCGAACGAAAGACTTGCGGTGATTTTCCCCAGTTGCGGCAGCGGCAAGGTCAGTTTCGCGCCGAGGTCTTCGTTCAAAGTGACGTTATCTCCGGCGCTGTTGGTTACTATCGAAAGCGGATGAAAAATATCCCCGGAACTGTTCGTGGCCGTTTCATCGGCCAAAAAATCTTGCGGTCCACGCTGCACGCCAGTGTCGGAGGTCGAGCGGCTGGCGTAAACAGTCAGCTCCGGCCGGCCGGTTGCAGACGGAAGATTAAATCGATGGGTCACCTCGCTGTAACCGAAGCTGCCGGGATGGGCGTCCACCTGTTCCTGCACCGAACTGTAGCCACCCAGCGGCAGACGGTAGTAGGCGCTGTAATTGGCAATGAGCGGATCGTCAAGGGGCGTGGCTGAATAGTCGTTTTCGTTCTTGAATTTTTGGAACGCGCAACTGTATTGCAGACCGACCTGATGTTCGAGGTCCCAAAGGTTGTCATATTGTGCGCTGAAATTGGCGCGCAGGTCGGGTGTCCCGGGCGTGAATTGGTTGTTGAGTTCAAGACGCGTGTGGAGTGGCAGACGGTCTTTGACCTTGAGCATCAATTCGCTCGTGCCCGGTTCCGGTCCGGGGCTGATGACAGGATAGATCTGCCGGTCGCGGCTGACGTTGGCGTTGTCGAGTTCGCGCTGGAAGACGTGCGAGTTGAGCAGCATGTTCGTGTGCAGGCTCGGCAGGGCGCGCATCACGTTGTTGGAACTGTAGTAGCGGTTGCCGGTGACATTGATGACCGCGAGCTGGCCCTCCGTCACCTGCAACTTCACTGTGGCATTGGTGAGTTTCTGCCGGGGCAGACCCACGGACACCGTCACATAGCCGCGCTCGCGATACGCCTTCTGCAGTTCCGTCATCGTCGTGCGGATCCCGTCAAACGTTACGTTGGTGCCGAACGCGCCGTCAGCGTTCGTGATAACCTGGCCAATGATTGCCGGCGAAAGAATGGTGTTGCCCATGACCAGATATTTTTCCACCTCAAATCGGGGACCGGCGTTCGTGGAAGCAGTGGTGGAATGAACGGGTTTGGCTGCTGCTGCGTTGGTCGGCGCCGCTTCGTAATGCGCGGCTGCTACAGGGTTGGTCTGCGCGATGACGGGTGAAATGAAGTGGAGACCAAGCATCGCCAGCAGGACGCCGACCCGGCCGGGGAACCACGAGAATCGATTTCGATGTTGGGTCGGAACGTCTTTGCGAATGTTTTGCTGGCGCCATTCACTGGGGGTGATGCCAAAACGTTTTTTAAACATGCTGTTGAAAAGACCGACGTGGTGATAGCCGCTGTCATGGGCGACGTTGATGATTTTGGCGTCTGAACTCGCCAGCAGTTGCCGGGCGTGTTGCAGGCGCAATTCGGCCTGACGCGCGCGAAACGGCACGCCGAATTCCTCGCGGAACAAGCGGCTGAAATGGCGCTCGCTGCAATGAAGCTGCGCGGCAAGCCCGGACAGGGAACATTCCGAAAGCCTGGCTTCCGGCATCTGGCCAACCAGTTGCCGAAAGCGTTCACGCAGCCTGTTGCCGCCGGCGGACGCCGACAGTGAACCGATCAGGCTGGCGACAGCGCTCGTCCAAAGTTGCAGCAGGGCGCAACGCATGGTCAACCCATCGGCGGGTGTCTGGGCGGCGATGCGCGCGAATTTCTGTCCGAACGGCTCGCCGGCGGTAAAAAACAAGACGCGGGTCAAAGGGTTTTCGGCTGCGGATTCCAGTTGATGCCATTCAGCCATGGTCAGCAAACCGCCCAGGTATTGCGGCTGGACGGTGAAAAATTGGAGCTTCAACGGCCCCAGTTGGCTGGCGCGGACAACGGTGTTGGCATTGAAACCGGCGACGAATCCGTCGCCCGCATTGAGCTCACGGGCGCTGCCGCCGGGGAGCCAGTAACCAACACCTTCGGTTGCGCGCGCGACCACCCATCCACGCTCTGATGGCGTCCACTCACCGGACGGACGCAGCGTCAATTCTTGCAGGATTAGGTGTCGCTCAATCGCCATTGGAACCAAAGATGAAGGCAGACCGTGACCCTGACGTGTCAGGCAGGAGACAATTGTGTTACAACAAAAACCAGCTTGGCCGAAAAGTGTGCGCCCGACCGTCCCGGCTTCAACTGCCGGCAACAATCACTCCCGGGCCAAAAAATTCACTGCGCGGTGATGACGTAAAACTTGTTGCCGGCCGCCGTCACATCCGACAACGACTGCGAGGAGCCGTTTCCTGAAACCGAGGAGATGGCCGGCCAGTTGGTCATCGCAGTTCCGGAAGTCAGACTGTTGATGCCGCACAGGGTGTAGGTGCCGCTGCTACCAGTCGTGAAGGTGACGTTGTTGGTGGTGCCGGTCCGGGTGAAGGAAAGGATTACCGGCGTCGCCACGACGGTCGAAGGATACGCCGTGTAACTCATCATGCCATTGGTCGAGAATTCAAAGTAACCGAGAAATTTCGCGTCCGGTTCCCCGGTGGCCGGCGCCAGCCAGTAAAAATCGGAGCGCACCGGCACGCCGCCGGTTGTGAAATTGGCCGGAGTGTATTGATCGGGCGCCGCCTGAAATGTCTGGCGAAAGTCCAGCGTGTTCCCCAACCCGATGTAATAGCTGACGGCGGCGTTGTTCAGGTTGTAGCTTTCAGACTCCAGAACCGCCGTGGAACTGTTGAGGCCGGAATAATTGGCGTTGTTGACCGCACCGGCCGAGATCGTGATGAGTTTGCTTATCGTCGAACCCTGGGCGTTGTATGTGTCACAATAATAGGGCATCGTTTGAATGTTCAAATCGTAGCGCGGGTTGGTTATGAAAATCGTGTTGCGCAGAGCGGCTGGCGACGCCGTATTGTCAAAGTAAGCCAGGGCCGACCATGCCAGGTTGTTCGTGCCGACCTGCCCGAGCTGCGTGCCCGTGTAGGCGTTGATATTCACCTTCGCGTTGGGGGCGAGGTTGGTGAAATAGGAAACGGGCCCCGCATCGACAATCAGATCGATCGGGCCCGAAGGGGCTTGACGGAAACAAATCAGGACATCGCCGTTCGTGTATGCAAAGGTATTGGCCCGGGCTTGGGTTAATGCCGCCAGCAGCAAAGCCATCGCGCACAGGCCTGATTTAAAGAGACAGGTGGACTTTGGTTTATTCATTACGGCCAGCTTAGATTAATCCCAGCGGAGCAACCTTCAGATTCAAGACACATGTGTTCAGTTTGGCGACAGCCCTGCCCGGCGCTTTGCACATCTCTTTTTATTGGGAAAAAAGGCCTTCGATCCATCCATAACCGTACGGCCGCGCGCAAAAGCCGCACGCGTCACACAAACGTGACAGGATAATTGGCCGCTGCCTTCACTGGATGGTTGCCGCTAAAAGTCTCGAACGCATTGCCGACCACGCCAAAAACGTGGCCGAGGAGGTTGTCTATCTCTGCGACGCGCAGGACATCCGTCATCCTGGCAAAAGCCAGCAACCTGTTGCGCCCTGATTAACCGCGAACCGCGCCGAATACACAAAATCTTTTGCGGCCAATTGAATCGGCGTCTCCGCGATTCAGCTTTTCAGCCTTGGAAGTTTGGGACGGCATCATGCCGTCCCTCCCAAAATCCGTGTTTATCCGTGTCATCCGTGGTTAAAACTCTTTGCGGCATTCACCGTTAAACTTTTGCGTGATTTCCGGGCGCGTTTGTGCAACATGTGCCCCGTATGTTTTCCCTCCAACAAATTTTTGGCAAAGGTGACAGATTCCACGATCTGCTTGAAGCCGCCGCGGGCGAGGCTCATCAAAGCGTCCGGCTGGTCGTCGAATTAATCAAAGCGCCAGCCTCCGCCAAGGGTCTCGACGACCTCGTGCTCACGCGCCGCAAGGAGAAAAAAATCGCCGAGCAAATCAGCGCCGAACTGGTCAAGACATTCGTGACCGGCCTTGAACGCGAGGACATTGAGGCGCTGGCGCTGGCGCTTTACAAGATTCCCAAGACGGTCGAAAAACTGGCGGAGCGCATCACACTCGGCCAGCAACATCTCGAAGGCGTGGATTTTACCCGGCAGATTGAAATCATGGAGCAGGCCACCGACGTGGTGCTGGCCATGGTCAAGCAACTTCGCGACATGAAGCATCTGGAAAAAATCCGCGAGGTGAACGACAAGCTGCAATACCTCGAAGGCGAGGCGGATCAGTTGATGATGGACCTGCTGAAAGACCTTTACAGCGGACGTTACGATGCCCTTCGAGCCATTGTGATCCGCGACCTGTATGAATTGATAGAGAAGGTCATTGACCGTTGCCGCGATGCCGGCAACGTGGTCATGCACATCGTGTTGAAAAATTCCTAGGTTCCCGTGCGATGACCCTCATCTTTACCGTCGTTTTGGTGGCATTGGTGTTTACCTACCTCAACGGTTTTCACGACACCGCCAATTCCATCGCCACCGTTGTTGCCACCAAGGTGTTGTCGCCGCGCCAGGCTGTGGCGCTGGCCGCTGTCACCAATCTGGCCGGCGCCTTCATAGGCACTGCTGTCGCCATGACGATTGCCTCCGGGCTCGTTGATGCGAAAGTCGCCACGTCCGAGGTCCTGATTTGCGCGTTGCTGGCTGCCATTGCGTGGAACCTCCTGACGTGGTGGTTCGGCTTGCCGTCGAGTTCTTCCCACGCGCTGGTCGGCGGCTTGTGCGGCGCGTGCCTGGCCGCCGCAAATAATAATTGGGGGGTTCTGATTTGGTCTATTCCCAACCGTGAACATTGGTGGAAAGGCGCGGGGTTGCTTTGGAAGGTGGTTCTGCCGATGATCTTGTCGCCGATCCTGGGATTGGTGATTGGTTTTCTGGTAATGGGTGCATTATATTTTCTGCTGCGCAACTGGCGGCCCACCACCGTCAATAAAACCTTCGGCAAACTTCAGTTGTTCAGCTCGGCTTACATGGGCATCAGCCACGGCATGAATGATGCGCAAAAAACCATGGGCATCATCGCGTTGGCGTTGTTGGGCGGCACCAGCAGCGGCGCATTCGATCATCTCCCCGGCTGGCTTTCCTTCTTGAACACCGCTCCACCAGAGGGGAACCAGCCGCTGGTAATCGCCGCCTGGATAAAAGTCCTCTGCGCCCTGACAATGTGTGCCGGCACTGCCGTGGGCGGCTGGCGCATCATCAAAACCCTCGGACACAAAATGGTGCGGCTGCACCCGGTTCACGGGTTCGCGGCGGAAACGACGGCAGCGAGCATTCTCTTTGCGACGGCGCATTTTGGAATGCCCGTCTCCACGACGCACGCCATCTCCACGTCCATCATGGGTGTGGGCTGTGCCAGGGGGCTCAATCGTCTTAATTGGGAAGTTGTTGAACGCATCGTCTGGGCGTGGATTATGACCATTCCGGCGAGCGGAGTGACGGCCTATGCGTTCGTAAAAATCGCCCAGACCGCCGGTTGGTTGCCATTGTAAGAACCCACACAAAAATCACTTGACCACACGTCTGGTTTGGGTGATTATTATTTCGTTATTTGACGAAATAACAAATTATGCGCGAATTCATGGCCATCACAAAAGCATTGTCCGATCCCAGCCGGGTAAGGATTCTTCTGGCGCTGCGCCGCGGGGAATTATGTGTCTGCCAGATCACGGAATTGCTGGGGTTTGCGCCGTCCACAATGTCCAAACACCTTTCCATCCTTCATCACGCCGGTTTGATCCAGTCCCGCAAGTCGGAGCGCTGGGTTTTTTATCGGTTACCGGATAAGTCTGCTTCTGTAGCGGTGCGCGAGGCGATTGCCTGGGTGCGGAAATCGGCTGGAGACGCGCCACAGGTCGCCAAGGACCGGACGACGTTGAAACAAATTTTAAAACTCGACCCCCGGACGATATGCCGCCGCCAGCTTCGAAGATGAAGGTGCTGTTCCTTTGCACCGGCAATTCCTGCCGCAGCCAGATGGCTGAAGGCTGGACGCGCCAGCTCAAGGGTGATGTCATCAAGCCGTTCTCCGCCGGTATCGAGAAACACGGTTTGGACGCGCTTGCTATCAAAGTCATGGCCGAAGCGGGTGTGGACATTTCCAAGCATTACTCAAAGACGCTCGAAGAAATCGGTCCGATGCAATTTGATTGCGTCGTTACCGTCTGCGGCCATGCCAACGAGCATTGTCCTGTCTTTCCCGGCAAGACTCGAAAGATGCATGTGGATTTTGAAGACCCGCCGAAGCTCACGAAGGACATGCCGGATGGAGAGGAGAAACTTGAGGTGTATCGTCGGGTGCGGGACGAAATCCGCAAGTTTGTAGAGACACTGCCGGTGCTAAAACATTTATGAAGAACACAATCCCATCCAATCAGGAACAAAAAGTCCGCCAACTCGTGCGCGAAGGTTATGCCAAAATCGCCAAGGATTCCTCCGCCGGTTGCTGTGGACCGGGCGTCTCGTGCTGCGGGTCCGCGCCCCAAGACGCCGACAAGCTCGCCCACGAACTCGGCTATTCCGTCGAGGAACTCAAGGCGTTGCCTGAAGGCGCGAACATGGGACTCTCGTGCGGCAACCCTGCAGCGCTGGCTGCTTTGAAACCCGGGGAAGTCGTGCTCGACCTCGGCAGCGGCGGCGGTTTCGACGTTTTCATTGCCGGCCGCAAGGTCGGTGCGACAGGCCGCGCCATCGGCGTGGACATGACGCCGGAGATGCTGTCCAAGGCCCGGCGCAACACGGCGGGTTATCAAAAGGAAACGGGCCTGAACAACGCGGAATTTCGCCTCGGCGAAATTGAGCATCTGCCGGTCGCGGATAACGGCGTGGACGTGATTATTTCAAATTGCGTCATCAATCTTTCACCGAACAAACCGCAGGTCTGGCGGGAAATGGCGCGCGTGCTCAAGCCGGGCGGACGCGTAGCCGTTTCGGACATGGCGCTGGTCAAACCTTTGCCACCGGAAGTGTTGAAAATGGTCGAGGCGCTCGTGGGTTGTGTCGCCGGTGCGATACTCGTGAGCGATACCGAACGCATGGCACGTGAAGCCGGATTAACGGACATCGTTCTCAAAACCAAACCCAAATACATTGAGGCGATGACAGATTTGGAAGACCCGCTTTATCGGAAAATTGTCGAACATTTACCGGCAGGTGCGAAGGCATCCGACTATATCACCAGCCTTGAAGTTCAGGCGCGCAAACCGGCGTCGGCTTCCAATCGATGTTGTGGTTAAGGACAAAAACAAAACATAAGGAACAACGAACAATGAACTTACCGAATGAAGACGGGAAACCGACTGACAATATGGAATCACTGAAACAGCCAGTCGCGCCCTGTGGTCCCGGATGTGGTTGCAACGTTACCAAGACGCCGGGCAAAATGCGTTGGGTAATCAGCATCATCGTGCTGGCTGCCGCGGGGATAATGGTAGTGAGAGCCATGATCAAGAGCGATGCGGTATCATCCCAGACATCAGCGTCAGCATTTGCGACACTCGCTGCGTCACAAACGCCTGGCCCTGTTACGAACCCGGGCGCGGCCGCCCCAGCGGTGGAAACGAGCGTGGTAACGAGCATCGGGGCGATTGCCGAATTGAACACAGTAGCAACCAATCTGGATGCCGTCTTCGTTTTCCTGCCCGGAAAGGAAAGTATTTCTGCTGTAACGCCGATGCAAAATGCCGCGCGTACGATTGAATCCAAAGGTTTAAAGTGCGGTCTCTTTTCCTTGAAGGCAGGTTCGCGCGATTACAATCAGATTGCGACGCAGATGTCCTTGCCGGGCGTTCTGGCAATGGTCAAAGGCCGCGGGACGAGTGCGATTTCCGGCGACATCACAGAAACAAAACTGGTGCAGGGATTCGTAGCCGCATCAAGTGCTGGTAAATGCTGTGCCGGCGGTTCGACTTCCTGCAAGTAGTGATAACAGAAGATGTTGGAAACGATCACAAACTCACTTCAAGAAGCCAGCATGGGACCGGTGGCCTTGCCACTGGCTTTTCTGCTGGGGCTGTTGAGCGCGGTAGCCAGTACTTGCTGCACATTGCCTGCAATGGGAATGTTAGTGGCTTACTTTGGTACGCGTGAAGACGTGAACCAACGAACGGCATTCGCGTCGGCGATCTCGTTTATGATCGGCACCACCCTGGCATTGATTGTTCTGGGTTTTATCGCCGGGTTCGCGGGGCAGACCGCGCAGGCGTTACTCGGCAGATACTGGAAGCTCCTTGCAGGCGTCATTGCCGTCATCTTTGGATTGGCCGCGCTCAAATTGTTGCCGTTGAAACTGCCTCAACTTGTTCGACAGACAGATATGCGGTCCACAGGGCAGGGGATTTTGGGCGCAGTGATCATGGGGTTATTGTTTGGTGGTGGCGTGGCGGCAGCCTCCCTGCCGTGCAATCCAGGAATCTTCATTGTCATCGGCACCAGCATATTGATGGGCCATATCCTCTGGGGTATGGTCCTGATGGCTGCTTTTGGCGCGGGTTTCAGTCTGCCGCTCGGCGCCATTCTGCTCGGCGTGTCATTTGGGAAGGCGTCAATTAAAATGCAGAAGGCGGAGGCGGCGATTCGATCCATCGCGGGCGTTTTGCTTATTTGTGCGGGATTCTATTTATTGGCAATGTTCTAAAAAGAACGCCGAAATGACGACAATTTGGAAAACCGGAAAGTCCTATGAGCGTTGAGAAGATTCAATCGACTGTAATCCCCAAGCGCCTCGCGTTCTTCGAGCGTTACCTGACCGTCTGGGTTTTCCTTTGCATGGTCACCGGCGTCCTGCTCGGCAAATTGGCGCCGACATTCACCGCTTCCTTGAGCAAATTTGAATTTGGCCGGGACTCCCACGTCAACGTCGCCATTGCCGTGCTCATCTGGCTGATGATTTATCCGATGATGCTCAAGGTGGATTTCACCGCGCTGGGCGGCATCGCGCGCAAACCCAAGGGCCTCGCGGTGACGCTGTTCGTCAACTGGCTGGTCAAACCGTTCAGCATGGCGTTGCTGGCGTGGCTGTTCATGCAACATCTCTTCGCCCCGTGGATTGAACCGGAGATGGCCAAAAATTATACCGCCGGCCTCATCATCCTCGCCGCCGCGCCCTGCACTGCGATGGTCTTCGTGTGGAGCTACCTCACCGACGGCGATCCGGTCTATACGCTCGTACAGGTGGCAGTGAACGACCTCATCATGCTCGTCGCCTTCGCGCCCATTGTGATGTTTCTGTGCGGCGTGGCCAACGTGATCGTGCCATCGAAAGTACTCATCACGTCGGTTGTGGTGTTCATTGTGATTCCGCTCGCGGCGGGCTGGCTCACTCGCACGGCGTTGCTTAAATCCCGTGGCAAAGACTGGTTTGAACAAAAATTTCTGCCGAAGTTTCATCCTGTAACCATTGGAGCGTTGTTGCTGACACTGGTGCTCATCTTTGCTTTTCAAGCGGAGAATCTCACGACGCGCTGGCTCGCTGTGCTCCTGCTGGCCGTGCCCATCATCATTCAGGTCTATTTCAATTCCACGCTCGCCTACCTGCTGATGCGGCGACTGCGCGTGCCGCACAACGTGGCCTCACCGGGCGCGCTCATCGGCGCGAGCAATTTCTTCGAGCTGGCGGTGGCGGTGGCCATCACGTTGTTCGGGCCCGGTTCCGGCGCGGCGCTGGCCACGGTTGTCGGCGTGCTCGTGGAAGTGCCGGTGATGCTTTCCGTCTGCCATGTCTGCAACCGCTCGCGCGGCTGGTATCAGCGCGGATTGGTTCAGACGTCGTCTCTTTGACCCGGCGTAGTGAAGCGTTGCGGGGGCCGGGGCACATGCTGCCATTCATGGGGCGCAGACCCATAAAAACGGCATACGCTCAATGCCTAATTTTGCCTAATAAATTTTTCTAATATCACTTGACACCGCCCGCTTGGAAATCAATTCTGGCGCCAGGATTATTGCGCGACAATAAACTCTCGCCGCGTGAAGCAGGTCGTGCCCGGTAGCGGGCAAGTTGCCTGTCATTTCAGCAGTCATGTGAAGTTTTAAAAACAATAGCAGTTCAACCTGAAACAGAAAAAGGAATCTTGAATATGAAAGCGAACGTAAAGGCGGAACAGCGTGACGGACAGAACTTGTGGCATCAAAGCGCGGTGGGCTTGTTGTTATTGGCGTTGCTGGTGGCCAACCCTCTGCAAGGATTCAGCCAGGGCGTGGGCGTGATTACCAATAATTCCACCACCGGCACCAATTTGAATCTCGGTTTCGGCTCGCCCACCAATTTCGTAACCGTGATGCGGGGCGTTACCATAAGCGGAACCAGCAACGCCGTCTTTGGCAACACCTATTTTTGGAATCTGACCAACAATGCCGCCACGCTCAACGGCAATACGAATGGTGTTAATTTGCAGGCCGGCGGTAGCGTGAACAACCATTGGGTTGGCGGAGCGACTGGCGGAATCATTACGGGAGGCGGTAATGGCGTGTTCATCACCGGCGGCACCAACTCCGTGGTCTCCGTGGTCAATAATGGCTGGATCATTGGCACGAACAGAGACGGTGTTTACATGGGTATTAATGGCAGCGTGAACAACCTGACTGGCGGAATCATTACGGGAGGCACTAATGGCGTGGAGATTGCCGGTGCAGCAGGCTCCGTGACCAATGCCGGCTCAATTACGGGTTACCGCCGTGACGGTGTTTACATGGGTACTAATGGCAGCGTGAACAACCTGACTGGCGGAAGCATTACGGGAGGCGCTAATGGCGTGGAGATTGCCGGCATAGGTTCCGTGGTCAATGCCGGCTCGATCATAGGCACAAACAACGATGGTGTTTACATAGGTGCTTTACCTCTGGGTGGTGGCGGCATCGTGAACAACCTAACTGGTGGAATCATTATGGGAGGCACCAATGGCGTATGTATCACCAACGGCATAGGTTCCGTGGTCAATGCCGGCTCAATCATAGGCACGCACAACGACGGTGTTTACTTGGGTGGTGGCGGCAGCGTGAACAACCTGACTGGCGAAAATATTTTGGGCAACATATCGGGGGCTACCGGCGTTGGCGTGTATATCACCAACGGCATAGGTTCCGTGATCAATGCTGGAAGGATCAATGGCGGCAACACTGGTGTCTACATGGGTAACGGCGGCAGCGTGAACAACCTGACTGGCGGGATCATTGAGGGAAATGCAGGTCCAAATTCATGTGGCGTGTACATTACCGGCGGCGCAGGTTCTGTGGTCAATAGCTGGATAATCACGGGCAACTATGGCGACGGTGTTTACATGGGTGACGGCGGCAGCGTGAACAACCTGACTGGCGGAATCATTATGTTCGGCGGTTACGGCGATTATGGCGTGTATATCACCGGCGGCGCAGGTTATGTGACCAATGCCGGCTCAATCATTGGCAACACCGACAGCGGTGTTTACATGGGTGACGGCGGCAGTGTGAACAACCAATCGGGCGGGACAATTTACGGAGGTGTATATGGCGTGGAAATTACCAACGGCGTGGCTTCCGTGGTCAATGCCGGTACGATCATCGGCAGCGGCGGCACAGCCATTAGCTTGGGGAATTACAGTAACACGGTGACGCTTCAGACCGGCTCGGACGTTGAAGGTAACATTGTAGGCGGTATCACCGGCACTAACGCGGCGATTCTCCAGGGGGATGGCAGCTATGGCAACAGCTTTAGTAATTTTGAAACCCTGACCGTGCAGGGGGATGCGACCGGCTGGAATCTGACTGGCACCAACACGTTCTCTACAAACGCCACCGTGCAAACTGGCCTGCTGCAAATCAATGGCAGCCTGACCACCCCGGTGTTGACCATATCCAACGGCGCGTTCTTGGGCGGCACGGGCACCGTTTTTAGCATCGTGAACAGCCATGGCGTCATCGCCCCGGGCAATTCGATCGGCACGTTAAACATCGTGGGCTCGCTGAACATGACCAATGCGATCTACGATGAGCAAGTGAATGCAGTGGGGCAGTCCGATTTAATTAACGTGACTACTAACGCTAGCGGTTTGCCGGGCACGGCGATAATCAGCAATGCCACGGTCGTTGTGCAGCCCGCCGCCTCTGGGATTTACGCCGTCCAAACAATCTACACGAATCTTACAGCCACGGGCGGAGTCCTCGGAACGAATGCCGGCGTCAGCATCACACCCTCCGTCTTTCCGTCTTGGTTGGGATTCGCTGTGTCGCTGCAATATCCCAACACGAACACGGTTGAGACGATTCTGACTCGGAACGCCTTCGTTAGCGTGGCCAACACGCACAACCAGTATTCTGTCGCGGGCGCATTGGATGGCATAGGCGTGGTAGGCTTGTCAGGAACCATGTCCAACCTGGTCTACCAGTTTTCGGGGCTGCCCTCGGCCGCGGCAGCGCAGGCAGCGCTGGACAGCATGAGTGGTGAGATTCATGGCTCTCTCGGAATGCTCGATGTGCAGCAACAGGATGCGTTCAACCGCTCGGTTTCACTGCGCACGGGACGCATCAGCGCCGGTGGTGAGAGCAGTGGATACGCTTCGGCGAAGCCCCTCCAACTGGCCGGTGCCGGTTCG
>Ga0182011_10000196_pt1 | contig 50795 bp, 39 predicted proteins | sample 711E1DmetaG_FD_120481 | JGI IMG/M metagenome (GOLD analysis project Ga0182011, IMG submission 120481) | Permafrost microbial communities from Stordalen Mire, Sweden - 711E1D metaG | ecosystem: Environmental > Terrestrial > Soil > Wetlands > Permafrost | place: Sweden: Stordalen | collected...
GCCGGGCACCCTGTCGACGTCCTTCGACTCGCCGGTGAGAGCCGACTGGTCAACGCTCAGCGTTCCGGTCAGGAGCTTGACATCGGCGGGAACGATGTCGCCCGCGCGCACACGGAGGATGTCGCCCGGGACCAGATCCCGGGCGGGAATGACCTGCCAAATCGCCTCGCGCCGGACGCGCGCACTGACCTGCAACCGCCTCCGCAGGGTCTCGACGACGCCGGCGGCCCGGCGCTCCTGCATGAAGCTCAACACGGCATTGACAATCAGCAGCGCACCCACCACAGCGAGGTCCGAATATTTCCGGAGGACGGCAGACAGTATCATGATCACTTCGAGCATCCACGCCGACACCCCCCAGAATTTTCCAAGGAATTTGAGTACCGGGTGCCCCTTGTGTTCGGCCACTTCGTTGTAGCCATACGTTTTACGGAGGGCATCCACCTCCGGGTGCGAAAGCCCCTGCTCGGGGTTCACATGGAGCGCCGCCTGGGATTCCCCGGAGTCAGGCATGTCTGGTTTGTCCGTCATACCATTCCTGTTTGAGTTTAATATCAGCCTTGTCGCTCAAGGTTGCTGAAGCCTATCTTCCGGACGATGTCTGTCACCGGCGTGCCGGCAAGAGTCTGGTGCAGAGTAAACGCAACCGGCGCATCGGTGGTGCGCTTTTTCACCAGGGCCTGTTTTCCCATTATAAGGAAATCCGGCGAGACATCTCTCATCCGAAATGGTTCCGGAAATGGGGAATGGTTTGTTTCGCGTTTCGCAGGCGTCGAGCGCTCCCAACGCACCGGAAGCAGTCGGACCGACATTCCTTACATATGAAGAAGCCCAGGGTCTCTACCCCCGAAAACGCGCTCTCTTCATTGATGCACGCTTTGCATATGACTTCAGCGCCGGCCACTTCAAGGGGGCAGTCAGTGTTCCATTACACGAACTCGGCAAGAATCATCCGATTCTCACAGTGCTGCCCAAGGATCAAATCCTCGTTGCCTATTGTGACGGGGCGGGGCGTAATTCAAGTGCGGAGTTGGCCAAAACGCTTTACGGATTTGGCTATTCAAACGTGAAGGTCTTTTTCGGAGGATGGAACGAGTGGCTGGCTCACAAGCATCCAACAGAGCCATGAATGTGCCGGAGCGGGTTCCCACCCGAGACATTGTGATCACACACCTGGGATTGAGAGTTCTTTCAACTCCTCCCATTCCCTTCTGGCTTAGATGAACTTTGAGAGGCGAGCGCTGCGATCAGGGCGCCGTAGCCGGTGCTGATATACGGATTGGAACTGATCGGACAAGCGCCGGTCGCACATCCCACAAAGTAATACCAACCAAACCCGGCAATTCCACCAACGGCGGTCCATACGAGATTTTTCCAACCAGGCAATTTCATCTCCCCTCCCCGGTCTGAATATGCGATTTCAGATCTTCGATGAGAAGATCAATCTCCGATTCGGTTTTCCCGCTCCTCCTCGCAACTTCCTCGAAAGTCGCCCACACCGGCTCGCCGCAGGTGACGCACGGGAGCCCCTTGTCGATCATAAACCGCACCGCAGATGGCCAGTCGCGAACCAGGTCCTCAATTGTTATCGATCGTCGCACCGCTTCCATCCGGCATCCCCCATCGTGTCTTAATCAAATTGTCGATGAACTGACCGGTCGCATGCACAACCAGCTCACTGTCGCACTCTTTTTGAAACCGCTCACAGATTGATTGTTTCATCCGAACCGCCGAGGGGTAATCCTCAGCGCTCGAAAGCAACGCTTCCGCCTCTTCACAGTATCTGCGTATCAATTCTTCCTGCTTTGGCAATTGTGGGACCGCGCGAATGGGTTCCATGCAAGCATCTTTCTGTTTACTGAGCTGCGTCCTTCTTCCTACGTCCTCCAGCAGATTTGATGCAGGAGATCAGAAAAGGGTTCTTCATACAGGCTTCCTCGCTCTCCACCGGTCTATCGTTGTCTGCGCGACCAGAGAGGATAGCCCTGTTTGTCTCTCAAGTTCAGAGTCTTTTCCCCCTTTTCGACCTCAGCAGCCACAAGAACGGATTTGCCCTGGAGAATGATTCTGGAACCGGTGACCGTGATCTTGTCCCCTTTTCCGATCTTCACGCTCTGCTTGTCCAGGTACCAGTCCGGACCCAGATGGACGCTGACTGATCCTGAATCGGACCTCAAAGTCAGGTGCATTCCCGCGCCAATGCCACGCGCGCCCGTGAACTTATCGACGGCAACTACCTCCCCACGTACTGTTTGAACTGTCGTCGTATCATAGAGTCTCTGGTAGCCCCGGCCGCCCGGCCCCCCCATGCTACGCTGAGCAAAGGATGACGGCGAGGTGATCAGGATCGCCGCCAGAGCTGTGATACCGAGAAAACTTCGGTCGATCTTCATGATGAAGCCTCAAAGGTGGTTGATGGTTCTGAATGAGAAGGCAGACATGAATCTGTCTGGTTAGATGCAGCCTTCCTCAAAAGTGGTCAGCCACGCAGAAGATAAGTATCCTCTCCCGCCGCCATCACTTGACTTTGGCCGCCGGGCCATGTATATTCGTTACGAGCATATGCTCATAATTACTTATCATCCACAAAGGGGCCCGACAATTGGCCCGGCCCAAACGGCTCCGCCGACTCGCCTACGCACCGCCGGTGCTCTTCTTCCTTCCCTCCGGGAAAGAAGAACACACTGCTCCGAACGATGCCGTCACGTTGACCATGGATGAGTTCGAGTCCTTGCGGCTGGCGGACCTGGAATGTTATTCTCAGGAACAGGCCGCGAGGAAAATGGGCATTTCACGTGCGACCTTTGGAAGAATCGTTGAGTCCGGAAGGTCGAAAGTCGCAAGGGCACTTGTTCACGGCTGCCGGATAGAAATATCTGGCGGAGCCTTCATGTTCGGCCGCGGCAGCCATTTACAGTGTCCGCGCTGCAGGCATCAACAGCCGAGAGGCATCCAGAAGCGAGAGCGCGTTGAGTGCAGACGCTGCTGTCTGCCCCTGCAGAACAGCGACGAGTCACAGCAAGGAGCATCACACAAGTCATGAGCGGGTACACTAACAATCCAGAGGAGACGGGTTATGGATTTCAAGAATGCTGTAATAGCAATTGTCACAGACGATGGCACGACAGTGAGTTCTCACTTCGGCCGTGCGCAGTTCTACGAGGTCATCACTTTTGCTGACGGAAAGGCCGTCAAGCAAGAACGACGTGAAAAAGCCGGTCATCACAGCTTCGCGTCGCAGGAAGGACCCGACGACGATGGACAGCATCACGGCGAATCACACCAGCGACGCCATCAAACCATGATTTCGCCGATCATGGATTGTGTGGCCGTCATTGGCCGCGGGATGGGCCAGGGTGCTGTGGACCACCTTCGTCAATCCAACTTGCTTCCCATCCTGACCGGCCTGCATACCATCGATGAAGTCATCAATGCGGTGGCCGCCGGCTCACTCGAAAATGATGCCCGCCGGATCCATCAGCACCACCTGGAGCAACATTGAAGCACACAGGGAAACCGCTCCGCGGCGACAAAGATGTTCGTCCCCGCGGGGGTTTACCTGGCAAAGGGTGCGGGTTGATGCATTTGCAGTATTCGTCCGGCCAGGCGTTTAACTTTTCCGGGCCGACGGTATGGTTTCTACGGTTATGATTGGTTTAATGGAGAGTAACGCTCAACCGGAGTGCGGAAGAAAAAGCTCGATGGGCTGATCGTACAGCTTCCACCGGTTGTGATGTGGTTTTCAGCTATCCACGGGGAGGCCGTGATGGATCGCAGATTTTCAACAGCCCCCCTGGATCTTTTTCACTTTCTTGATTTCCTTTGAGCCTCCGTTTTTGTTTTTCTCTATCATCGCCAGGATGTCTTTTCGTGCGGTTTCCCGAAACCGGAAGACATCCGTGTCCCAGCGGGTACCCGCAGGAATGACCGCAGACGGGTTCATAATCGTTGCATTGAACGCATCCAGTCCCCCGTGAAGCGCCGCAATGTTTTCGTACCCCAGTTTCTCGAGCAGCAGACAGGCGGCATGCTCCTCCGGCTCGCTGTCCGCCACGAGGACTTTTTTTACGTGCCGCTGAGACAACATGGTGATCCAGTCTTTGCCAAAGAGGTCACGCACCTGAATGTTGCTGGAGCCCGGCAGTGCGAGCTTCGCGCACGCCGCAGGCGTCCGGATATCAATGATTCTCATGCGCGGTTCATGGTCGACGATCCTGAACGCAAGCTCATCGGCGGTCATCAGCTTCACAGGGTGTGTGCTGAGATAGGCAGGATTGGAAACTCTGTCGATGATGTGTGTTTTCCGATCCGGCAGGAAGATGAAGACGATGCCGAGCGCGACGACGCCCGCTCCGGCAATGAGGTGGTTGCGGGTGGAGAAGCCGAGCGAGGGGGCAGATTTCTTATTCACGCGCTTCTCGATAACGGTCGTTCCGGCAAAAGCGCCGACTGCGATGACAATGAGCAGGAACGCAAACATTCCCTGGGACATCCCGAGCGAATCGAATATCTTGATCGACCCGAGCGGGGTGGATTCATAGAAGCCGTGGTAGAGCGGATACATCTCTCCGAAGGCCAGCACGCCGAACAGTCCCCCTCCCACAAAGAACATCGCATCAATCTTGCCGATTGCCGCGGCGCAGACGCTTGTGCCCGGACAGTAGCCGCCGAGGACGAAGCCGACCCCCATGATCGCGCCCCCAGCAACGGCCGGCCGCAGCCACGTGGGATTGACAAATATCGCGTCCGTGTCGAGGAGACCGAAATACCCGAGAAGGAGAACGCCGCTCATGGCTGTTACAGCCGCGGTGAAGAACACACGCAGCACAGTGAAATCATATCCATAAAAGACGCCGGCCAACCGGCGCGATGACGAAAACCCCGCCTGCTCGAGCGCGAAGCCGAAGCCGATACCGAGAATGAGGGCCACGACAAGATTCAGTTGGTCAGAAATCACTTCAGGTACGAACGGTCCCATTGCCACTGCTCCGGATTGTTTTTACAGCCACAGTTTTCGTGCAACGTAGGCAACGGCATAGCCAGTGCCGAAAATCGCCATCATCGTTACGAATCCGGCGGTCGACAGAACCGCCATGCCGCTGAGTGCAGCGCCGCTCGTGCATCCGCGGGCGAACTGCGCGCCTATGCCGAAGAGCGCACCTCCCAGGGCCGCAAACATCCAGCGGAGCCTGGTTCCGACCCGCGGCCCCGCTTCCGTGACAATCTTCAATCGGTCGGACACAAGTCCGGAGATGAACGCTCCGATCACCACACCCGCCATTTCAAATACCAGCCACGACTTGAGCGGATTGTCCTTGCCGGGCCCGACATACGTGCTGTAAAACTGGGAGTTTTCAGCGTGAGACGGCGCGACACCGTCCACGGTCGCAACGACGACGCTCTTGATTGCTCCGCTCGCCCCCAGGCCACGCCCGGTGATGAATATCGTGGCCAGGAGTACCACACCGAGGAAGAACCCGGCGAGATAGGGATTCATGTACTTCGTCTTCATGATCATGCCTCACTCTGAGAGAACGGGTTCATGCAATACGGGCTGAGCTTTCTTTTCGACAGGCCCTGCCTCGAGCTCTTCATAGCCCGTGACCATGGCTTTAAGATTCGATGTGACGGTGCGTCCGGTGGTGACGAGATAGAGATGAGCGATAAAAAATGACGCGAGAAGGAACGCGCCAATGGTGTGAAGGACCGCAATGATCTCGAGGCCCCCGACGTTCAGACTCAGGACCTCGTACCGTTGCGGATACCGGTAGAACATGTACAGGAGCCCTGAAACGACCATGATGGGAATCACGAGGACTTTGAGCCCGGCGTAGACGAGCTTCTGCAGGGGGTTCAGTTTGCTCAGGCTCGTCTTCCTTGTTGGATGGGGCACATTGCGGAATATTCCGAACACGTAATACTCTGCCTGCGCCCGCAGGTTCTCCCACGTCGGCACATATTGCCGCCACTCGCCTGTCGTGAAATGCCAGAAGATCGCAAACACGATGAGCACGAGGAAGCTGATCGCGGCGAAATTGTGATACCGCACTGCCTGATCGAAACCGAAGAATCGGATCGACCCGTGGATCTCAAACCCGGTCACACCAAGGAAAATGATGAGAGCGGCCTGAGTCCAGTGCCAGAATCTCTCAAACGCACGATAGACATACTCCTTTTTCACGCGATCATATCTCCTTTCGATTGCGGCTGATCAGAATCCGGATTGTTCCGTGCAGAACGGCCGCCGCGAGTGTCAGAGCCAGGATTCCCCAGCCGAGATACTCTACCCACGAGCTGTAGTTCCTTCCCGGTATGTAGAACCCTGTCAGTGATGCAAGACGGCCATTGTTGCGCGTGTGACACTCAGTACAGCCGACGGCCTGTTCCTTCGGAGAAACCATGTGGTTGACGGGCCAATACATTTCTGTCTCCACGAACCCGAAGTGTCCGCTGTAGGGGAGGTGGACCTGCTTCATCCCTTCTTCGGCGGCACGTTGCCAGTTAAATTCGCTCCAGTACCCCCCGTCCCCGGGCCGTGTGGAGACGGTTTTGGGTTGAATGAGGTATCCGTACCCGGTGTCATAAATCTGGTCCGCCCGGTGAATCTTTACCGGGTAAATCTTCGCGTCCGGATCGTCGTAACTTCCGAAGAGTTCATTCATTTTCACCGGTCGGGACGGGTCCAGCGTGTCGCCGATCAGGTAGTGCGATGCGGATCCGTTGAACCAGATGTACTCGGGTTTGAGCTTCTTCCCCCAGATAAACGACCCCTTGATGGACATATACACGTCAGTCCCGCTGCTATCCTTCTCTTCAAAGGGCTTGCCGTCCCTGAGCTTCCCCGCGGTTGACCAGTCCCAGTGGAGCTTTGTCGGGTTCACCTTCGCATAGATCGGGATATGGCAGGTCTGGCATGCAACCTTGAGCATGTGTTTGTTCAGTACATCGTCGGAGTGCGGCATTGTCGAATGGCAGGATTCGCATTCGACCCGGTTACGATTCATCGAAGACACGGAATACATCTTGCCGAGCATCTGATGCTTCTCTGCGGTATGACAATCGACGCAGACCATGTCCGGGCCTTCCGAGGCCATGTGGACATCGACGTCCCGCGACGGTTCGAACTCCGCCTCCTCAAGATCGCCGTGTTTCACGTTGTTCCCGCCCCCGCCGAAGAAGTGACAGGCGCCGCAATTCGTTCGCGCGGGCCTACCGACATTTTGCGCGACCTTGCTCAGATCCACCGAAGGATCGGGAAGTCCGGCACCGCCAGTCTGTTTGACGTACGTTCCGCTGTTGTCGTGGCACACCAGGCAATCCACATTGAGCGAATCGTTGAAATCGAACGTTGCATCCGCGTATCCGTAGCCGATGTGGCACCTGTTGCAGCTTTGCTCGTTTCCGGAAATGCCGATGCAGAAATTGTTCAACACATTGCGCTTGCCGATCGGGCGGATCCCCTTCCCTTCGATATATTCAGTCCGTTCCCAGTTCCAGTGCGTCGAATGCATCACCTCTGCGGCGCGCCCGTTGTGGCATGAAATACACGCGGCAGTGACTTCCTGCGGTCTTGTGAAGGTCTTTTTGAGCTGCGGGAAAAGCGAGTGCTCGACAGAGGGTTTCGCCTTTGTTTTATGCCCTTCTTTCAACCGGGCGAGCGGCGTCCCTTCCGAGCTGTTCTTGTGAAGTGCAGTCGTTATCAACCCGAACACGATTCCAAGCGCAAGGAGAGAAAAAAAGATCCGTTTCATGATTCACTGCCCCTGTTGCTCCGCGTTATCGACACTGGTTTCGGCATGATCATGTTGTGAACCAACCGCTTGATGTTTTTGCAGTCCGAGGAGAGCTCGTATACCTTGCAGTCTCGGCACACCCGGTCTGCACATGCATTGTGCTCATGTTTGTATGTCCAGCAGCCCGCGGCGGGAGAATCGTAAGCAGGGCAACCCAGCTTTTGTTCCGGGGAGCACTGTACATGGTCCCAGCACGGTATCATGGAATGGATTCGACGGATTCCTTCGATCGAGATCTTATGCTCATTGATGGCGGTCCGGATGCACTCGAGTCGTCCGACATCCGATTCCGAGTACCGGCGCTGATTTCCCTCGCTTTTGTGCACAAGAATGAGCCCCTTGCGGTCATAAAGGCGAAGGGTCTCGACGGAAACCCGCAACCGCCGGGCGACGGTTGCGATCGTGAAGCGAGGGATATTCTTCTCTCTGGAATCCATAGTTGTATTTATAAATACAACTATTGTACCACCTATCTATCGAGGCGTTTAGCAGATTTTTTGGGGGGCCGACAAGATAGAATTTCCAGATTCGAGAATCAACGATAACATGAATATCAGGAATGACGAGAAGAGCGTGGGAATCCGTGATCTCAGTCCTGCAAAGAGCCCGTCGATCGTCAGCCTGACCGACGTCACCGGGTCAGGAGAAGGTCACCCAGAAGTGCACAATAGATTGTACTGACCCATGGATTGCTGGTTATGGGGCAAGAGCCTGATTTGCAGCCGACAAATCTGTAGAATGCATACCCTGCTGAGCCGCCAAGAACAATGGGAGCGGTGCGCCAGATCCAAATCAACAACGAGGACTTACAACCCGCATCTCTGGGAAGCCGGTTGACAGGGGCTCATGGGGGAAAGCTTATTTCGCCCCTTCTTTCTTCCTGGTTGACAAATTAATCAGCGCGTAAAGGGGGCAAAAACTGACCACACTCGTCAGAACAAAGACCACCGCCAGCACCCCAAGTATGATTGCCAGAGCTCCTGTAAGTGTGCCGGTAAGTATGAGTATGCCAACGGCCAACGCTGCGATCACTCGGACCGTTCGGTCAATTGTGCCCATATTCTTGTTCATGCGGACTCCTGATTGAGATTAGTGAATATTCTGGGTGGAGAGGTTTCGCGAATATGATGCATTCAAGTTAGGAAAGGGTCAAATTCCGCAGATCAGGATTGAATCCTTTTGTCGTTCGGTGCATCTCATAAGGGAACCTGATCCCATGCACCTATTGGAGTGAAGAGCAATGCCGACAAAAAATGCCGTCGTCAAGCAGTTACGAGGTATTACGTTAGCCGCGAAAGCAGATTCGAATCACTGGGTGATGATGGACGGGAGAGACTCCTCTGGCGGGGAAGGTGCCGCATCAACTCCAAAGGAGCTCCTCCTCATGGCCCTGGGTGGATGCACATCGATGGATGTCATCCCTATCCTCAAAAAAATGCGGGTACAATTCGATGCGTTCGAGGCACATCTCACCGGAAACGCGCGTGAAGAGCATCCACAGGCATTCACCGATATCCATATCGAGTACATATTCCACGGCGACGCAATCCCGGAGGCTGATGTTCAGCGTGCGATCGAGCTTTCAACAACAAAGTACTGCTCCGTCTCCGCCATGCTCCGGGACAGCGTGAAGATAACGCATTCATATACTATTCACCCCACATCACAGCCAGATATCAAAACGGAATCCCCCATCACCTCCTAAGGAAGACAATCAGAATGCCCATCTATGATTATCAATGTTCCGAGTGCGGGAAGACATACGATGTGTTCCACAAGGTCCGCGAAATCAAAGAGGATATCGTCTGTCCTACGTGCAATTCATCAGAACACGTTCGGCTGATCTCCGCTCCCAGCGTCAGCATGAAGGGGAGCACGCACCATGCCCCGGAGTCTGCCCCCTCCTGCAGAGATGGATCGTGCTGCGGCGGCACTTGCAGTGTAAACTGAGCCAACCCTCAAAACCACATCGCTAGTCAGCTTGACACAAGGAAAAACATGAAATCAAAAAAGGCTGTTGAGAGATTTCCCGGAGCATATGTCTGGATCATCGGGGCAGTCGGAGTACTTCTGTCGGGGTATTTCATCCTTGGCAGAAGTGAATCAGCGGCGACGGGCGCGTTGGAACCCTCCCTCCCGCCATCCACAGAGGTTAGGCATGCCCCGGAATTCACACTTACCGATATGAACGGGCGCCAGGTCTCTCTGGCCGACTTCCGGGGAAAGGTCGTCGTGCTGGACTTCTGGGCCACCTGGTGTCCCCCCTGCAAACGCGAGATTCCCGACTTCATAGAATTGCAGTCACAATACGGATCCAAGGGGGTGCAGATAATAGGGATCGGGCTGGATGAACCGGAGAAGCTGAAAGCATTTGCGATCAGCCACGGCATGAATTATTCAGTCCTTATGGGGACCGATGATATCGCGATCAAGTACGGAGGCATATCGGGCATCCCAACCACATTTATCATTGACAGATCCGGAAAGATCGTGAATCGGTTTGAAGGGTTCAGGTCAAAGGACGTATTCGAAGGCGAGATCAGACCATTGGTGCTATAGCCCCTGCCGATGCTTCAGTTGATTGATCAGCCTGTCGGCGCCGGCTTCCCCATGCGTACGACAACCCGGTGCTTGACCAGATCCCGACCCAGAGAAATTTCCCCGTTTTTCACGCACTGTCCGTCCATCTCCACGCGGGAGACGTCACGCTCGCAGTGTTCCGGATTCTCAACCTGAATTTCGTAGACCGCTTCCCCGTGGCGATAGGTCATGCTGAAACCGTCCCACCATGCGGGAATGACCGGCGCGATTCGCATTGTCTCCCCGCGCACATGAAGTCCCAGGATCTCTTCGACCCAGGCGCGGTACATCCACCCCGCCGAGCCGGTGTACCAGGACCAGCCCCCCTGGCCGATCCGCCCGGGGAGGCTGTACACATCGGCGGACACCACGTACGGCTCAACGCCGTAGCGCCACACCGTCAACGGATCGCGTGCGCGCTCAATGGGGTTGATCATCCGCAGAATGTTCGCTGCCCGGGTGCCGTCCCCGCTCCGCACCATTGCCATCGCCAGCCACACAGCCGCATGAGTGTACTGACCGCCGTTCTCCCTTACTCCGGGAGGGTAACCGCTGATGTACCCGGGTGACGGCTTCATCGTGTCAAAGGGAGGCTCAAACAGGAGCACCAGACCATCATCCTCGCGAACGAGATGTCCCCACGCCGATTCAAGCGCCTTTTCCGCCCGATCCGGCCGGGCGGCACCGCTCAGCCATGCCCAGGATTGAGGCAGAGAATCAATCCGCGCCTCCACATTTGCCGAAGAACCGAGGGATGTACCGTCATCGAACGTTGCCCGGAGATACCATTCCCCGTCCCAGGCGAACTGCTCAACCCGCTGGATGAGCGCTTTCCGGTCCTGCTCAAACGTCATGCTGAGATCCGTCCGGCCCACGAGTCCGGACATTTCCCCCATCCCCTTCAGCACATCCACCATGAACCACGCCAGCCAGACGCTCTCCCCCTTCCCCCCTGCACCAACGAGGTTCATGCCGTCATTCCAGTCCCCGGTTCCCATCAGGGGCAATCCATGGGCCCCGAACTTCTGGCTGTGCGTGAGCGCGCGTTGACAGTGCTCAAGAAGCGTGGCTCGTTCTGTCGACACCCCCGGAATTTGAAGGCTCTCGATCTGGTCGTCCTTCAACACAAGTGCGTCGAGGAATGGGACATTCTCGCGAAGGATATTCAGATCCCCGGTGATTCCGACGTAGTGCGCAACGACGAAAGGGAGCCACAGGAGATCATCGGATATCCGCGTGCGGATTCCCACGCCGGTCGGAGGATGCCACCAGTGCTGGACATCCCCCTCGCTGAACTGCCGGCTTGCTGCGAGCAGTATGTGTTCGCGCGCCAGGGCGGGATGTGCGTACACCAGGGCCATCACGTCCTGCAATTGATCGCGGAAACCGAAGGCACCGCCGGACTGGTAGAAGGCAGAGCGCCCCCAGAACCGGCAGCCGAGGGTTTGAACCAGCAGCCAGCGGTTGATCATGAAATCGGCGGCGAGTTCCGGGGTATGCACCTGGATCGAGCCGAGCCGGTCATCCCACCACTCTTTCGTACCCTCGAGCGCAGCCTCTACGACCCGGCTATTCCGGTAGGTAAGAATGAGTGCCTGGGCCTCATCCAGCGACTGAGTCTGACCCATCAAACACGTGATCTCAGTCCGTTCGCCCGGAGCCAGCCACACAATTGATTGTATCGCGGCGCAAGGGTCCAGGGCCGCCCCGACCCTGCCTGAAAGCCGTATTTGCTCCATCGCCGCCGGGTTCCTCATCGAGCGGTTGCGCCCCAGGAAGGTTGTCCGGTCTCCCGAGTACGACTCGTGGGGCTCGCTCATGGCCGCGAAAGCCACCCGATCGGAATAATCAGGATTGTAGTAATTGCGCGCGATCAGCGCCTGAATATCGTCATCCCAACTGGTCACGACGTGGTCCCGGGAAGATTCACGAAACTCCCCGAGAGTCCATTCCACGTACATTGTCACAGACAGCCTGCGTGGTCTGTCGGAATCGTTTCTGAGTGACAGCCTTTGAATCTTGACCGGTTTGCCCCCCCTGTCATCTACCGGGACGAAGACCGTCAGCTCCTGCTCGATCCCGTGACTGTTGTGCTCGAACACCGTGTATCCCGCCCCATGCCTCGCACGGTACGCGGTCTCCTCACGAATCGGCGAAGCGCACGGCGTCCAGTAGATGCCGGTTTCCTCATCCCGGATGTAGAGCGCTTCTGACGGCGGATCAACAACGGGGTCGTTTGACCACTCGGTCAGGCGATTCCGCTCGCTGTTCCCCTGCCAGGTGAATCCGGCCCCCGTTTCGCTGACAAGCGTGCCGAAGCCCGGGTTGGCGATGACGTTGACCCAGGGCGCGGGGGTGTTCATCCCCGGGCCCAGATAAATTGCGTATTCACGCCCGTCCGAAGTAAAACCGCCCAGGCTGTTGAAGTACGCGAGGTCCATAAATGGGAGCACTGCTGATGGATCACGGGGATCACGTTTCGAGACCATGGGTTCGGGCAAATCAGGGGCTTCCATCTTCAATCCCAGCTGCAGGGGCAAAGTCCCCCGGGCCCCCACGATCACGACGCTTGCCACGGCCCGCAGAAGAGTCAGGTCTTCCGGGGGAATAAGATCCGCATCGCGAAGATAGACCCCCCCGCGACGATCCTCGCCCGAAGTCGCCGCGTAGGACTGGATCAGGAGTGCGAGCGCTTCATGCAGCGGGCGCATGTAACCACCGGCCTCTTCGTTCAGGATTACCAGGTCGGTCAAGAGCCCGTGCATCCGCCAATATGTATGTGCCTGAAGCATTTGACGCACCAGTCCCATATCACGCTCCTCGCCAATTGCGACCAGGGCAATCGGCAGGTCGCCGGAGATGGAATAGGCCCACAACCCGGACTGGCCTTTACGGTTTTTCATGATCCGCTCTGCGGGAGAGCGGAGGAGGGGATTCGGAAAGAGCAGATGGCTTGCCAGTTGCTGGAATCGCCGTGCCTCGTCGGGCTGGATTCTCAGGAGCCGCAACTCGAGCTGGGCTGATGCCCAGACCAACTCCATCGCCCGATCGATAGCATGGGGATCACTGTACTTGCCCAGCAAACTCAAGACCTCCGTGCGAGTTGCCCCGGCGGCCAAAATCATCGAAACCCTGACACGTTGCCGGGGACCCAAGTTCAGCCCCTGGCGCAGGCTGAGGATCGGGTCAATGACATACCCCTCGCTGTTTCCCGGTTCCTGAACGGCGCCCATCGGGCCGGCGAGCGTTCGCCCCCGTCCAATGAACCGGGCCCGGTCGGTCTCGTACCGAAGGGGTTCGGCGTCAACTTCGTCTTCAAGCGTAAAGCGGTGCCCGACGCACATCGGGGGATCGCCCTCCTGGCGGGACCGCCGGTGCGCAAGAATCGCGTTCTGTCCCGGTACCGCCTCCGTCTGGATGAAAAGCTTATTGAAAGCGGGATGCTGCCGGTCAGCATTGTGAGGCGCCATCGAGAGTTCAACGTAGCTCGTCAGATCGAGACGGCGGGTCCGGAGTGAACGATTAATCAGAGTCAATCGCCGGATTTCGACGTCGTCCTCCGGAGCGACGATGATTTCCGTCTCGCTCTCTATGTCGTTGTCGACGCGCCGGAACACGACCCGGTCCAGCGAAAAGTTGGCGCTATAGTCCTCAACATTCCCTCCGGCCGGCTGATAGGTGTTGCACCACAACCGGTGCGAATCTGCGTCATGGATATAGCAGAACGTCCCCCAGGGATCCGCCGTACGATCCGACCTCCATCGCGTTATCTCAAAGCCACGCCAGTGGCTGTAACCACCGCCGGCGTTCGTGAGCATCACGCCATAGCTTCCGTTGGAGAGGAGCTGGGTCTTCGGCGTGGAGGTATGGGGAGTGTCGAACTGGCTCACGGAGAGGGCGACTTCTCCCACGGCTGCGATGGAGGAGACCCTCGCGTGCGCTGAGACCTGGTCTACCAGAGGGAGCTGCGGGATCCGTTCATACAGCAACGGCTCGACCGCGCGCACGCGGGGGTCCGCGTAAAAAGCCTTCTGGACGGAATTGCCACGGAGGAAGTTTGTCAGCGCCAGGAAACCCATTCCCTGATGATGGGCCATGTACGCCTGCACGATCACGCCCCGGTCCCCTTCGCGCTCCGGCTGATGATCGAAGTCCATCGCTTCGTAGTAGCCGAAGTCGTTCAATAATCCCAGGCCCGAGAGGCGTTTCAGATTTCGGAGTGTCTCCAGCGGCGCGAGAGCGATGGCCAGAAGCGTGGCATAGGGGGCGATGACGATCTTTTCCGCCTGACCGCGCTTGAGCCCGAGTTCCGGCACGCCGAAGGCACTGTATTGATAGGTCCTGTGTGCGTCCAGATCCCCGGAGGCAGACTCCGAGATACCCCACGGCACGTGATGCGTGCGGCCGTAGGCGATCTGGACCGCGACGGCATCGCGGGTCGCTTTATCCAGCAGCGAGTTTGCATACGATCGCTGGAAAAGGAGGGGCATCAGATATTCGAACATCGTCCCGGTCCAGCTGAGGAGCACCTGTCGCCCGCCGATGGCGCCGTACGGCCGGCTCATGGCAAACCAGTGTTCGGCAGGGATGTCCCCCCTGGCAATGGCAATGAAGCTTCCCAGGCGAGCCTCGCTTGCCAGCAGATCGTAGAATGCATGATCCAGCCGCCCTTCAGAGACATTATAGCCGATCGAGAAGAGCCTGCGGGAGGAGTTGTAGAGGAAGCGCATATTGATGGATTCGGACAGGTCGCGTACACTCCGGGCGAGTTGCTCGCCTGACGCCATCATTTCACCGGCCAGCCATTTCGAATCATCGAGGGCTTTGAATACGCGATCGATCCAGTTCGCCACTTCGCTCTCCTCAGGAGGAGCCTGTTTCCGGAGTTCCTGGAGGTACGGGATCCAGTCGAGAGTACCCCCGGCGAGATCCTGAAGGGACGGCGCGCGATGAAGGGCTCCCAGGAATGCCCGCCGGGCGTCCGGATCCAGCATGCGTACTCCATCCGCAGTCTTCTCACCGAGAATTTCGATCCACAGGAGGTAGCGATTCGCAATGTTCAGGAAGGCTTGCAGCTGGCTCTGCATCTGCCTCGCCCAGTACGCTACCTTCCCCCCGGCCGCTTCAGAGACCCAGGCCTTTTCGGCCAGATCCCTGACGTCACGTTCCGCCCTGCGCATGACGCCGAGTGCGTCCACGATATGCTCCGGCGGGGAGCCCCAGGTGCGCAGCAGCTCATCGAGGGCGTGGGCATCCACGCCGGAGACCTTTTCGGTCCGCAATGTCTGCCGCAGGACTTCACCGGTGTCCCGCAAACCCCCGAAGGCTTCCCGATCGAGCAGCGCCCCCTCCCTCAAGGCGCCGAGGGCCTGGTCCACAGTCAATAATGCGCCAAGCAGATTTCCGCTGTCGGCGGTGGAAACGTAGCGAGGTTTGAGGGGAGCGAGGGTTTGAATATCGTACCAATTCAGCAAATGGCCCTCATGACGCTCCAGTTTGGCGATCGTCTCCATCGTCCGCGTCAGCTTACGGGTGACCTCATCCACAGTGATGTACCCGAGGTCATGCGCGCCGAGCACGCTGACCATCCAAAGACCGATATTTGTCGGGCTGGTCCGCATTGCCAGTTGATTCTGATATGACACCTGGAAGTTGTCGGGAGGCAACCAGGAAGACCTTTCGTTGACAAAGTCCGAGAAATAGCGCCAGGTGCGGCGCGCGATATTCCTCAGGAATTGCCGATCCTCCGGCGAGAGAAGTGACTGCGGCTGTTTTGACTCCGGACGCCTGTTGAGGTGCCAGCCAAAGGCGGGCGAGACAAACCAGAGCATCAGCCAGGGCGCCCCAAGCGAGAGGGTCGACGGCATCCAGAGCCACACCGCCAGGGCCGCGATTACGCTGAACAGGCTCGCCAGGCCCATCGAAAGGAGGAGCCTGGGGACTCTGGCCTGGGCATCGTCATGCGTCACCTGCGCCGAAGCCCACTCCAGCAGCCCACGATGCGAAATGTGACGCCGGTAGAGGGCACGCACGATGGCATCAATGGCCAGCCAGGCCTGGTATGGAAGCAATGCCGCTTCTACGATCGCCCGCAGAAGATCGTGTGCCACCTTCATGATGGAAATCCCCTTCCCGCCATGGCGGGATGTCGCCCAGGTGAATAGCTGCGCGAGTGAGTCAAAAAGCAGATACGCAGAGATCACCAGGGTCGAGATCACGCCGGCTTCAAATGAAATCAGCCAGGAGGCCGCAAGCAGGGCCACGCTGGCTGGGGGAAGCAGGCTGCGGCGCAGGTTATCAAAAATCTTCCCGCGGTTGAACCAGGAAAGCGGATTCCGGGCCCAACCCCCTCCCGGCCGTGGAACGCGCGGCATGATCCAATCGGCGATCTGCCAATCGCCCCGGGTCCAGCGATGCTGCCGCCCGATGAAGCTCACGTAGTCTTGGGGGAACTCGTCATAGAGCTCGATATCACTGGCCAGGCCCACCCGGACGTGAGCGCCTTCAATCAAATCATGGCTGAGGAGCAGGGACTCGGGGAATCTGCCGGAAAGCACCCGACTGAACGCGCGCACATCGTAAATGCCCTTCCCCTGGTAGGAAGCTTCCCCGGTGAGATCCTGATTGACATCGGAAACCGCGTTGGTATAAGGGTCGATGCCGACCTGATCCGAAAAAATCCGGCTGAAGGGGGAGCCGGTCGTGCTCGGCAGGGAGGGGCTCACGCGCGGCTGGATGATTGTGTAGCCTGCGAGGATCCGGCCCCGGTTGTCGAGGCACAGCTGATTGAGCGGATGTGCGATTGTCTCAATCAGCCGGCGGGCGGTGTCGTGCGGCAGCTGCGTGTCACTGTCCAGCGTGATGACAAACCTCACGTCGGCAAGTTGATCCGCGTTCCCGACCCGGACCAGGGGATCGGTCCCGTGCTTTCGCGTGCCATCGATCAGACCGTTGAGTTCTTCAAGCTTCCCCCGTTTACGTTCCCATCCGATAAATTTTCGCTCGGACTCAGACCATTCCCGCTCCCGATGGAAAAGGAAGAACCGCTCACTGCCATGCCGGCGATTGAGGTTTTCAATTGACCCCTTTGCCGCCTGGAACAGGGACTCGTCCCCTTCACAATGGATTTCCGAAGCGTCCTTGTAGTCCGTAAAGAGGCCAAAGAGCAGATTTGCCTCTTTATTGGCGAGATAGCGTATTTCAAGCTTTTCCGCCTCGGCATCGATCGTCTTCAGGTCGACGAGCAACATGGGAACGACAACGAGTGTCCGACAATCATCGGGAATCCCCGAGACCCTGTAATCCATCTTCGGCAGTGCGCGTGGCGGCAGGAGACGCATAACGAGGTAGTTCATGATCTCAAGAGAGACCTGGCTCGCAGGGAGGAGCAGGAGGACCGCAACCAGAAGCTGAATGCCGGCAAGCTCTCCGCGTAGTCCAAGCAGGAGGAGGAGTGAGACCAATGAGAAGGAGAGGAGACCGAGTCCCCCGATGTACAGCGCGCCATGGTGACGATACGTCCATTGCAAGGCGAGGAATCGGAGCGACTCGCGGCAGCCGATCATCCGTGCCAGATCCCTTCTCCGTTCGCCGATCAGATACGCCCCGACGTGCGTCCAGCGTTTATCCGGCACCGGATCATGGAGAGCCTGGTGTGCGAGATGAAGAGCACCCTCGGCGATCTTCTCCTCGGACAGGCCGGAGCTCCGGCGGAGATCTTCAATAGCACGGCGGCATCGATCGCGAGTGTCGAAATCCATCTGAGCATAGATACCGGCGGGATCCTTCCGAAGCAACCCATCCACCCGGCTGAGCTGTTCGAAGCATACCTTCCAATCAAGCAGGTCGAGCTGGCGCAGGCTGGTGAACGCATTCCCGATGGACAACTGGTCACGTGTCTGCCGGTTCTTCTCACGCAAATCAAGATCACTCAGGGATTTCTGGAACTTGCGTTCAAGCCAGTGTTGTACCGGCTCCATGACGGGTCCCTCGTCATAGAGGTAATCGATCATTTGCGAAGCAAAATAGGGGCTGGGGTCTGGATGGCTCCTGGCAAGTTCAGCCAGGATCGAGAAGATCTGGTGGGGATCCTGACGGTTGACTGCGATGAGCCTGTTCGCCCAGAAACCTGCAATCCCGCGCTCGCGCAGCTCGGTCAAGGCCCTGTGGGCGATATGCTGGATCCCCTCCATGAGGGCCAGGCGGAGCATCTGCGGAAGGGCCCAGAGTTCACCGATGGACAATGGCACCACGCCCTGATAGGCAACGAAGAATGAAAGTATGTTTTCCTGATCCAGGCGTAGGTCCGCATGGGCGACAAGTTCCCGCGCAAGGTCGTAGATGCGGGGGAGACCACGGTCGGGTTCGTTTGCGAGTACCGGGAGCTGCCGGTAGTAACGCCGGGGGAGGTTTCGCCGGATTCCCCGGGCATTGCTTGCGAGGATGTATTCGTTGTCGAGGAGCCACTCGGCGCTCGGCGGCACGCCCTGCTCCAGGTGACTCGCCTCGGTGAGAACCAGGCAGGTACGGTGGATCCACAGACGATCCCGTTCGATCCTCTTGAGCAGTGCGGTGTTCTGCGGCGGATGCAAGGCGAGCTGGTGGGACGCGGCAAGTCGTTGGGCGTGTTCCTGGATCTGCAACGGGGTGAAGGGCGATCCGGAGCTCCACCCTTCTCCGCTCGGGCTATCACCGACGGGACGAAGGATGAACAATGCTGGGGGGCTCTCGCCGGTTTCCATCAGAAGCGCCGCGGGGATCCCCAGCGATTCGAGGGGGGCCTGAAGAATCAGGACGCACTCGCCGGCAACCAGCCAGCGGGAGTGATCTTCAAGCAGTCTCAGCTCCACCCCGGACCTCGACCGGCGGATCGACGTTACGCACAGGATGCTCCCGATGACCCCGGCTGCAATGAACGCGATCGGCACAGAATTCGCTGCGCCCAGAGCCGGCGACTGAAGATAGACAGAAACACCAGACGCAATTGTTCCGAAGAGGATGAAACCGATGACTGCTCCGAAAACCAGGCGCCAGCGGAACGGGTCCCCCCGATGGACATCGCCATCAGCACTCTTGCTCAACCATGCGACGCGGCGGTAACCCTTCCTCCGCAGTTCCTTGAGAGCTTTGCGAGCTTCTTCTCGCTTGCCGAAGTATCCAATGAGAACACCTGCGTCCATCCTCTGTCCCTGACGGAAGTAAGAGCAAACACCAGTCCCTGGCCGCGCTCATCGCGCAGCGTTGTACGCCGATGTCAAGTGAGCCGGGCCAGCCCGTGACTTGACGACTTTGGATCAACCTGGGGAAGGACGTGACATCACGCGTCGAGCGCCGATCAGGGCTGAGGATCAGCCCTTCTTGGCCAGCCGGATGATGTACAGAAGGATGAGAGCACCCACAACAGCGGCGATCAGCAGGCCCAGGATGCCTCCGCTCGAAATGCCGAGCAGGCCGAATACCCAGACGCCGACGAAGGAACCTATGACCCCGACAATCAAATCACCGAGCAGGCCGAACCCGGCCCCCTTCATGATTTTCCCGGCGAGGAAACCGGCGACAATCCCGATCACGAGGAACAGAAGCAAGTTTTCCGTACTCATATGACTATCTCCTTATGTGGAATGTCTTTTCTCTTACCCTATTTGGTGTCCAGGATGATCGGCAATCCATCCTTACCCGCCCCGACGATTATGACCTTTGTGTTTTGCGAATTTGCAAGCTTCTCCGTTGCCTCAATACCCTTCCAGCGAAGCAGCTGGTCGCTGATGCCGGCGGCGACTATGGCCTGGAAGTCGGCGATACCCTTTGCTTCAATTCGTTTCCTGTCCGCCTCCTGCTTCTCCTTCGTGAGAATGAATTCCATGCGCTGGCTTTCCTGGTCGGCGCGCTGTTTCTGTTCTATCGCCTCGGTGAGTTGAGTCGGAAGCGCGACATTGCGAAGCGGCGTGGCTTCAATTGTTACTCCACGGGGCGCAACTGTCTTTGCCAGCTCTTCCTGGATCGCTACGCCGAGGCGCTCCCGTTCTGTCGAATACAGAGCGCTTGCCTGGAAACTCGCAGTGACGGCCCGGCTGATGGAACGGAACTGCGGAATGAGGATGATGGTTTCGTAGTCCCCGCCCGCGACCGTCTTGTACACGCGCCCTGCGGAGTCGGGGTTGAGCCGGTAGAGCACACTGATCTCGAGTCCGATTGTCAGGCCCTCACGCGAGAGAACCTGCATTGTCTCCTTGTGTTCCTGCGTCTGGATGGTGAATTTGACCACGTTCGCCAGCGGGTTGACGATATTGATGCCGGACGGAATAGTCTTCTCCGACACGATGCCGAAGAAATCCACAACGCCGACGTACCCCGCAGGCACCTGTGTGAAACACTGGAGCAATGCCAGAACGGCGAAGACGCCCGCAAACAGGGCGCTCACCCTGGCAACGGAGCGGGAAGTGACGCTGTTCTGGGCCGTTTTCCCGGCGGCGCCCCGCCAGATGAAGAATGCAACGATGGCGATGATGATCGAGGTGACAAAGACCATGAGGATTCCCTTGGGAATGAGAGTGACGGATCAGAAGGAATGTACAGGGTGGAAGCGCGTGATGTTATCCGTCAAAAGGATGGTAAAGGAGTTAACCCTTTCGGGGGATGGAGTTGCGAGCGGGTTTTGGAGGAATTGCTCCCGTCCGTCGGTGACGAGGATCACATCTTGTTACTTCCGCAGGGCCGCAAGTTTTTCGAAGAGTGCGACTTCCTGCTCGTTGAGATGTTCCGGCATCCGGACGTCGAGCTTCACGAAAAGATTTCCAAACAGGGTCTTTTCACCATAGACCGGCATTCCAAGCCCCAGAAGCCTGAGCTCCTTGCCGTTCGGGGTTCCCTTCGCGATATCAACATTGACCATTCCTTTCAGCGTTCTGACCTTCGCCTTCCCGCCAAGGACGGCCGTATACAACTCCACCGGGAAATCGCAGTAGAGGTCGTTCCCCTTCCGTTGAAATTCCGGATGTGGTGCGACCCTGATGGTGAGAAAGAGGTCGCCGTTTGCGCCGCCGTGTGATCCGGTACCCCCTTTACCGGCGACCCGCAAGATCTGCATATCCGCAACGCCGGGCTTGACCGTTACCCTGATCGTTTGGCCGTTGAGATGGATCAGACGGATCGCACCATTGTACGCTTCCTCGAGCGAGAAGACCGTTTCAGCTTCGAGGTCCTCCCCCTTGATTGCCGTACCCCTGCTCCCCCTCCTTCGGGCGCCGCTCTGTCCGAACAGCATCTCAAAAAGATCGCCGGCCACCTCCTCACCAAACACCGTATTGGATTCTCCGCCGCTCCGGTGTGTTTGTCCGGCATGGTCGCCGGCATACTTCGACCAGTCAAATCCTCCCGGCTCCGCCCCGGCTTTTTCGTAGACCTTCCAGTCAGCGCCGAACTGATCATACTTTTTTCTCTTCTCCGGATCGCCAAGGACTTCGTTGGCCTCGTTGATGTCCTTGAACCTCTCCTCGGCCGCCTTGTCTCCCTTGGCCTTGTCAGGATGATACTTGAGAGCAAGCTTTCGATACGCCTTCTTGATCTCCCCCTCTGTCGCTTTCTCTCCGACCCCCAGTACTTTGTAGTAATCTTTATATGTCATCGTCTCCGCTTCCCCGCTGCCTGCCACGTGCTATCCGGCAACCCGCACCTGCGCCGGGCGCAACAACTCACTCCTCCAGAGATACCCCCGACGCAAATCTTCAACGACGGTTCCCTGCTCGACATCGTCACTCTTCGCCAGGGCAACGGCTTCGTGCAACTCAGGGGTAAACGCCTTCCCCTGGCTGTCGAATGAGCGGACTTCCTGTGCCTCCAGGAGGGCAAGGAGCTTTCGATAGATGTTCTGCAGCCCTTCCGTCACCGGCCGCTCCGCACTGCCCGCCCAGTGCAGCGCCTTCTCCACATCGTCGATGATGCCGATAAGCGGAAGGAGCATCTCACGCTTGCCTGCCTCGGCAAGCTTGTTGCCTTCACGTTCAATGTGTCGGCGGTAGTTCTTGAAATCAGCCAGCGCGCGCAGATGCCGGTCACGCTCCTGGCGCAAGTCCTCCCGCAACCCTTCGATCTCTTCTGCGAGGTCGGCCGGCCGGAGCAAATGCCGGCTTTCCCCGGATCCTGTGAGCACTGCCGCATTCTTCACGTTTTCGCGTGCATTAATTGCCATGGTGGACCATCGTAATAGTGTGAGCGACGCTATTCACCGGGTCATTCCCCGACGTGGCCCGGGCCTGAATCTTCTTTAGTGAGCTTGACGACCATCTTGCCGATGTTACCTCCACGCAGCAGATCGACAAAGGCATGCGGCGCGCGATCGATCCCCTGCACCACCGTCTCTTTCATGACCAGGCCGCCCCCGGCGATATGGGCGTTCATCTCCTTCACAAATTCCGGCATACGGTCGAACCAGTCTCCTACGATGAAACCCCTCATCGTAAGCCGTTTGGTGACAAACAGATGAAGATTCCGGGGGCCCGACACCGGTGTCTCATCATTGTATCCTCCGATCGCACCGCACGCGATGATCCGTCCGTTCGGACGCATCGCCGAGAGCGCAGCCTCAAGCATCTCGCCCCCGACATTGTCGAAATACACGTCGATACCGTCGGGCGCGGAGGCCTTGAGCTGGCGCGGGAGGTCCCCGTCCTTGTAGTTGAAGGCGGCATCAAAGCCGAGTTCCTTGAGGAGCATCGTGACCTTTTCCGGGGAGCCGGCACTGCCGATGACGCGGCATCCGCGCATCTTGGACAACTGACCGGCGATGCTCCCGACTGCCCCCGCCGCCGCGGAGATCAGGACGCGGTCGCCCGCCTTCACATCAACCAGGTTCAAACCGGCCCAGGCGGTCAATCCGGTCATGCCGAGCGCACCGAGGTAGGCCGAGAGGGGCCGGACATCGCGGTCGACCACGCGGACCTCCCGCATCCCCGAGACAAAGTACTCGCGCCATCCGAGGCGGGAGGTGACGATATCGCCCGGGACGATCCCAGGGGCCCGGGATTCAATCACCTCACCGACCGCCGCGCCGTCAAGCGGTTGATTCAGTTGAAACGGACTCACATAGGAAGGGACGTCGTTCATGCGACCGCGCATGTACGGGTCGACGGACATGTACAGGTTACGCACCAATACCTGGTCTTCCCCCGGCGGCGGCACTTCGACGCGGACCACGGTAAAATTGTCGGGAACCGGCAACCCATGCGGTCGGGAGACGAGCCGGACCTCACGACTGATCGTCGGAATCCGCGCGACCCGTTTCTTCGGTTCAATCTCAGCCAGCGGCGCTTTGACGCCTTTCTCCGTGGCGATTTCGCTTACAAATGTTTCCATGGTGACCACCCTCCGGTTACTGATAGATCATTCGATTGGATCACCCGGTCCGACGGATGCCGAACCGGCTCGATGCCCGGTATTGCACGCCAGCAGATTCCCCTGCGGCATCACACGTGTTTTCTCTGCAACAGGCGCGTCAACCCCATCACTCCAACGACCGCCGCAATCACGCCTCCCACGAGAAGCCACATCGCCCTGTCAGTCGGGGAGCCCGTGAAGAATCGGGAAATGTCGGAACTCAACCCGTTCGATGCGTTGATGCCGAGCACGATAAGCAGGATGCCCCCGGCAAGAAGGGCGAAAGAAAAGACTCTGTTCATGAGACAGTCCTCTGTGTTATTCGTTGCACACAACAATGTTCAACCTTCGTCACTCAGAACCCGACGATATCACCGACGCCGCTGCGGAGAGCGAACCATGCAAATCCGAAAAACGGGTCCTTCTGCTTCCTGGCGTATCTCACGGTGCCGAACTTCATCGCGCCCGATCTGTCCGGCGTATTTGTCTTTCTGATCGTCACGTTCTTTGCCACCCAGGATGCGAACCTATCCACAAGGGCGTTCTCGCTGCCGGTGCGGCTGTTGATGGAAGCGACGATCAGGTCCCTGTAGACGGCGCGAACAGTGCCGGTGGCGACCCCTGCCCTGACATTGATGTCGAACGCCGCCGACTCGAGCACTCCGGTCTTGATGCGCGTTTGATCGGATGGTTCGATCCATGGATTGAGTTTGCTCAGATCCATTCCGCTGAGTGAGCCGGAGTACCGGAGGGAGAATTGCGGGCTTGTCAGAGGGATCGACATGACCAGATTTACCGTGCCTCCCCCCATGAAGGTTCCCCGGCCGTGAATGCTCGCACCGGCACCCCGCTCGGCGTGACTGGCAACGCCTGTCACAAGCCCCTGCACACGATCGAACGTCAGCGTCGCGGGTTTCACCCCCATCGCAAACCTCTCGCGGTACCTCAGCCGACAATCAGTGATGATCAGACTATCGAGCCCTACCGTGTCCTTCACAGAGGAGAGGATCTCGTCCGGCATGCGCGGCACCGGGGAACCATCGGCAGAGGGCTTGTCCTTGTTGATCAGAACGTCGGCAAAAACGTCCTGGAATTGGAGGGAACGGGCGTGGTAGTTCTCCCCCTGGAGCAAGTCGACATAGGCAAGCCCCGCCAGCCTGCATCGGCGGGCACTCATCTCAAACCAGGTTTTTCTGAACTTGCTCCCTTCAAAAAACTGCGCGTCACTCACCAGGGGATGGAGCTCCAGAGCCTCAACCACAATTTCCGAATCCGGTACGGACAAACGCAACGGGCCGCACCGCAACCCGTATCCAAACCCCTGAAACGCCATGTCAACTTCGCCTGCCTCTACAACAGAGGCGGCGAGGGTGCGAGGATCGACGCTGGTCCCGCGAAGGAGGCCCAGCCAATGAACGCCGCTGACTGAGACTGCGGCGATACTCCCTGAAAAGGAGGAATCGTTTCGGGCCAGCAGTACGGAGTCGCATGCAATGCGGTTTTTCATTACGTCGAACCGTATCCCGCTGATCCGTATCGAATACCCGGGATAGGATGCTGCGAAACCCTTTGTGATTCGCGCTTCAACAAATTTTTGGAGAAAGGCGGTCGGGAATGAGAGGAAAACCAACACACAGAGGAGCACAACAACTCCCAGAGCGATGGACGCGGTCCCCAGCGCCTTCCGCCATAAGGGTTTCTGCCTGTCGACCGCTCCCAGCCCACGATTCATCGAACCCCTTGAAGTGGTTTGTGCTTTCGGCCCGACTTCCTTTTTTTGATCTGATCCGACTTGTCTGAATTGATCATGGATTTCTGCAGCTCCATCAGCCTTCGTCTGGACAGCTTCAGTTGCTCAACGGTCTCCTTATATACGGCAGCGTGCCCCCTGGCCTCTTCTTTGGCATTGCCGTATCTCTCCTGGAGTTCTCCGACAAGCGCTTCGTACTTGCCGGCGATTGCGGCGAGCTCGTCGTTCATTACTTTCCCCCAGTGTTGTACAGCCTTGCCCCTTCGTTGCTTCCACTCCCCTTCAATGCTATCCCAGTTCATATTTTACCTGACGTATTTCCGGATGCTCATCCGGCATTCTTGTGACACTCCTCTTTCTCGAGGATGAGAGTTCGCGCTTGCGAATGATGAAGCAAACAACCCCTGAGTCCGGAAAGGAATAGGGCAACAAGGATGAAAAGGTGGCTCATTCCCTCCTTGCCGGCCTACGACACAAAGGGGCCACTGGCTACAGGGACGGCACAAGTCCGTTCTTCCCGACCAGGACCCGGTTTACGGACAACTCGCCGTTTGGCTTCTGGTTCGCGATCACGAGCACATGCGCCCCCGGCTTCAAATCGAGCGTCCGGCCCGCCTCGAATGTGACGATGGGCGTCCCCCACGGAATCGTCAGGGCTTGCGGGCGGGTCATTGCGGAGCTCTTGAACTGCAGCGTCAGGGAAGTCCCCCCTTCCCGGTTCCCCGCGATAGAGCTGTTCGTCCTTGCATCCCCATCCTTCCCGCCCTTGATTCCGGACCCCGGCGGCAGGCCGAGCATTGAGGCATGGGAGGTGGTCCCGTTCAGCACCGTTGCACCTCCTCCATCAAGACTGGAGAGATCCGAGGCAAAACTTCCCTCGCCTGTTCTGGGCGCGCCCGCAGGAAAGATATGGACCTCTATCGCCCGCATCGATCCGTCCGACTGGATGACGGATGTGATCCCCATGTAACTGCCATCTTTGAGATGCCCGCGGTCGGACGCGACGACAACGGACACCCGGGAAGGGGATACGAGCTCGACGGGCACCGGCCCGGTCAAGGTTTCGACCGTGAGCAACGGGCCGCTCACACTCTGGACGGTGCCGCGGACGAGAACTGCCCGGCGCGGCAGGGGATCGGAAGATGCAGACATGCACCCCGAGGCGAGCACCCCGGCGCCGGCAAATATGACAAACATGGCTGAAGTTGTGCGCATTGTCGTCCTCACGTGGGCATAGTTGATGAAGAAGTGTATCGAGGAAAAACCGGGAAGGTAATAGCGCAAAGGGATGAAAACATAGTTAACCCCCTTTTGGGGAGGAAACGTGATTTCCTCCCGGAGAACGTTGAAGGGAAAGGAGGCCCTAACGAGGCTTAACGGAGGAGGAAGGGAACGGGTTCAGGACGGTTCGTGATTGTGGGCGGACATTGCTATCTGTAGGCGACTGTGTATGGCGAGTTTTTCGAGGATGTTATGAACATGACTCTTGACCGTGTATGTCGCGATGTTGAGCCGCTGGGCGATTTCCTTGTTGCTGAGACCTTCGGCAATCAGCGAGATGATTTCACGTTCACGCTTCGTCATCCGCACCGCGCTGGCCAGCTTTCCCTTCCCCTTTTTGAGCGCGTTGTCGATAACATGAGTAAACAGCGAGCCGGCGAGCGAAGGAGGGAGGACTTTTGCCCCGCGGGCAACCGAGCGTATGGTTCCCAGAAAATCCTCCACCGTCGCGTCTTTGAGGATGAAGCCCGATGCCCCAGCCTCCACCCACTCGACGATATCCAGCTGTGACGGGATAAGGCCCATCCCGATCACTTTGATCTCAGGAAATCCCTTGTTCAGAGAGGCAAGAACACGGACACCGTTTTGATTCCGCAAACCAAGATCGAGGAGAACAACGTGAGGTTTCAGTTTGCCCACCTGCACCAGAGTGCTGTCACTGCCCCCGGAAGCAGCCACGACCGTCATATCTGCTTCCTCCTTGATCATGGCCGCGATGCCCTCGCGTAAAATGCGATTATCTTCAACAAGGAGTATCCGGATCGTTTTCATTCAGGAAGGGGCCTGAATCAGGTGGTGGATGTTTGGTTGAACTGCCGGGGCATACTGCCTTTCAATGAACAAACATTTTGGATCAGAAACAAAGGAGAATTGGGCGGAAAAAATCACGCCGCGGCCGATCAAAAGGCGGGGGACAAGGTCTCCTGCTGCGTCCCCGGGAACCGAAGGGACGATCAAGGGTGATGAAGATCTGAACATGCGCGAAGTCGCGTCCCGGCCTTCCGATGTGGGGGTGACGGCACCACGACGGCCATCGAAGACGATCGTGCGCGAAGGACTCGACTATAGGTACTGCTCAAACACTCGCCGGAAGTGGAATCCATAGATGGCAAGGGTGATGGCCGTTGAAAAATGCCGGGGCCGGCGGAACAGCGACCAGAAGAAGAGCTTCCAGTAGTACAATCGCTCTTTCCCTACGATCCCGAGCAGGACCATCGACCTTGACAGGGCGTGCAGCTGGGCGAACTGAAAAGGGGCTTTGTGGCGCCGGAGAGGTTCATGGGTCCTGAGAAAATCAATGACCCGCTGATAGTACTCTTTCGGGGAGTAGATCGTCGCCAGGATCTTCCTGTAGCCGTCGAGAAGCGCCTCGTTGTTCATCTTCGGGGTGAAGTTCATCGTGAAATCCGTGTTGGACCCCGAAAACGTCTTCAGAAGCCTCTCCTCCCGTCCGAGCCTGTGGTACAGTCGTGTGTTGATCGGGGCGTTGAGGAGCCCCACCATCGCAACGACAATCCCGCTCTCCCTGATGAACCGGATTAACGTGTCAAAAATGGACGGGGGATCGTGGTCGAATCCCACGATGAACCCCCCCTGGACCTGCAGGCCGGCCTTCTGGAGGGTCTTGACGCTTGCGATCAGATCCCGGTTCCTATTCGGTATCTTCCTGCATTCCTCCAGGCTCTCTTCGTTCGGGCTTTCGATTCCGACGAAAATCTCTTCAAATCCCGCCTGGGCCATAAGGTCCAGCAATCTCGGGTCATCAGAGAGGTTGAGGGATGCCTCGGTCCCGAAAGTGAACGGGAACTGCCTTGCCTCCATCCACCGGATGACCAGGGGGAGGACTTCCTTCTTCAACTTAATCCTGTTCCCGATGAAGTTGTCATCGACGAAGAACACGTGCCCGCGCCACCCGTTCCGGTACAGAGCATCCAGCTCCACGATCACCTGCGCGCTGGATTTCGTGCGCGGCTCGCGCCCGTAGAGGACAGTAATATCGCAAAACTCACAGTCGTACGGGCAGCCGCGCGAGTACTGGACATTCATGGTGGCGTACTGGCCCGGGTCGATGAGGTTCCACATCGGCAGGGGGGTCGTGGCCAGATCCGCCCACTCATCTGTTTCGTACAGGTGTTCCGGCCGGCCGGCCAGGAGGTCATCGATAAACCGGGGGAGTGTGATCTCCGCCTCGTTCAGCACGAAGTGGTCCACTCCCTGGAATTCCTCGTGCCGGGCAGTAAACAGCGGTCCGCCTGCGACAACCTTTGTCCGCACCTCGTTGCATCGTGCGATCACTTCCCGCGCGGACTCCGCCTGTACGGCCATCCCGCCGAGGAAAACGTAGTCGGCCCATCGGAGATCCTCCGTCTCGAGCGGGGTCAGATTGAGATCAACCAGCCTCTTCTCCCACTCAACAGGCAGGAGGGCGGCGACCGTCAACAATCCCAGGGGAGGTTGCCCGGCCTTCTTGGAAACAAACCGGAGGGCGTGCTTGAAGGACCAGAAATTATCCGGATATTCAGGACAGACGAGAAGGATATTCATGGAGTACCATTTCCCGGGGAGGGATGTGATGCCGCGACGCACGATCAGGTGAGAGGTCTTGAACTCTCCGTTCCACAGGCCGGTGCTCTCCCCTTGCAGGTCGGAAGGCGTCCAAGTCACCATCTGCAACCTAACAAACAAATCACAGCACCGCATCATCCCAAAGGATGAAAACGGGATTAGTCCATTTCGTCCTCGTTACTTGATGCCCCCGCCAGCATCGCTCGATTTGTGCGAAACAACCTGGAGAGCAGCACCTTTGAGGTCCGCCGAAAAGGCCGTTACACGAATGCTCCCGCTCTTTCCATTCGATCGGACGACAGCAAGAGCAAGTCCGTTAAAGGCCTTGCGCAGTTTACTCTTCATCGTGGTCTTTTCCTGCGGGTTGCCATTGTCGGTGCAGGAGAGCGCTCCCTCCCCTTCAACTTTGAATTCAATGAGGTTATTCGCGTCCGGAACAACGAGCCCGTTTTCATCAACAATCTCCACCCTGACATCGACAATATCATGGACATCTGCGTCGATATCATTTCTATCCGCCGAGAGACGAATGGCCGCAGGTCTGGAAGTTGTGCGAACCTCTTCCGTCACGACCTGTCCATTTTTTTTGGCAACCACCCTCAACAATCCCGGTTCATAAGGGACATCCCACGAAAGATGCAAATCTGAGGTGGTTGCCGGAACAAACGGCCGGTCAAACTTATTCCAGCCCCCGGAATTGCCCTGCTGCGGAAAGACAACGGATTTCACGCCAAAGGATTTCCCGTTTACAAAAAGTTCGACGCTGTCACAATTGGTATACGCGATGACAGGAACCACCTGGCCTTCGTGTCCGGACCAATTCCAATGAGGGAAGAGATGGACCATCGGCTTGTTGGTCCATTGGCTTTGATAAAAATAATACCCGTCCTTGGGAAAACCGCACACGTCGATGACGCCTGAACTTGAACTTTTGTTCGGCCATCGGGCCTCTCCCAGATAGTCAATGCCCGTCCACATGAAATCCCCTATGACATAGTCATACAATGAGGTAAATCGCCATAACTGCTCCGCCGGGATCATATTGAATTTGTAATCGGTTGATCGACCGGGCCTCCCGGATGACGTATCGGACACAAGAGTATAGTCTCCGCGAATCCCCGGAATGGAAACATTTTCAGTCCCTATCATTTTCCTGTCCGGATAGTCGTGCCTGTCAACACTATAATACAATTCCCTCCGCTTCAGCCATCGGTCAACGTAATTATACCCCACAATATCCTGCAATTCGAGAAACCGGGGTTTTGCCGGATAGTCAACGTCGGCAATCCTGTCATTCGCGACTGTTACCGGCCTGGTAGGGTCTTCCTTGTGAAGCGTTTCGACCAAGTGTCGCAACACTTCCGGGCCTCCGTCGGCCCCCTGCTCGAGAACCTCATTGCCGGCACTCCACAATACCACCGATGGATGATTCCGGTCCCGATGGATCATGGAAATCAGATCTGATTGTGAACATTCTTCGAAATACTTATGATACCCGTATGCCACTTCCCCTTTCTTGATTTCCCATTCATCAAACGCCTCATCCATGACCAGAAACCCCATTCTATCGCACAGGTCAAGAAACTCAGAAGCCGGCGGGTTATGTGCAGTGCGAATGGCATTGCAGCCCATGTCTTTGAGCAGTTGCAGACGCCTTTTCCATGCCTGCTCGGGAACGGCAGTCCCAAGACAACCTGCATCGTGGTGCAGGCACACGCCATTCATCTTTACGTGCTTTCCGTTCAGCGTAAACCCCTTGTTCTTATCGTATTCAATCGTACGGATACCGAATGTCGAGCTCAGGTTGTCGCGCAGCGTTGTTCCTTCTATTATTGATGACTGAAGCTTACAGAGCGACGGCACATCAATCGACCAGAGCGAAGGAGAGACAACCCTGATGGTCTGCCCTACTTCTGTCTTGCCCGACGGTGCAAGTGCAACAGGCGTTTCAAGAGTCACCAGCTGTTTCCCTGTTACATCCGTTATGACCGACCTCAACACAACTTTCCTGGCGATTGGGGAATTGTTTTCGATGGAAGTGCGGACTTGAATAGTTGCTGAGGATGAATCAACCGACGGTGTGGTAATATACGTACCCCACTGAGCTACATGCACAGGCCCGGCAATATTCAACCACACATGGCGGTAGATGCCCGAGCCTGAGTACCAGCGGCTGTTGGGCTGGAGAGAATTGTCAACTCTGACAGCTATCAGATTTTCTCCTTCATTGACAAAAGGCGTCAAATCGTAGGTGAAACTGGAGTAGCCATAGGGATGCTTGCCCAGATGCCGCCCGTTTATCCAGACGTCGGCATTCATGTACACACCGCCGAATTCAATCCACACAGCGTGGTCCTTCGGATTTACAGACAAGCTGAAATGTTTGCGATACCATCCGATTCCGGCCGGAAGAAAACCGCCGTTTCCTTTCGTCTCCGCGTCCTCGCTAAACTCGCCTTCGATGCTCCAATCGTGCGGAAGATTGAGTGTCCGCCATCGGGCATCATCGAATGCCTGTTGTTCTGCACCTTGGGTATCGGAACGAACAAATTTCCAGTCGTCATCCAGCAGCAGATGCTGACGGTTGTCAGGCGCGGCACACCAAACATTGAGAGAAAGAATGTGCAGGATGGGAAGTATGAGGAAACGTGAATGGCTTTTCATAGTTGAACACCTCTCCCTTTGGTGGGTATCCACAGCCACTGCCCTACCGCCGACGCGACCCATGACACCGGGTGAACCGGTTCAGCAGGAATGCGCTGACCGCCCGGCACGGCGGCAAGTGCTATTTTTCCAATCTGAGCATGAGCACGTCATGCGGTGCAATGGTGGAAACGAGCGTATTGGCAGTCGTGTCGATTCTCTTCTTCTTCCAAAGGTCGCGAAGAACGTAGGTTCGCCGTACACAATTCAATTCGGACATTGTCACATCATCGCGGATGACGTCCTTCCTCCAGTCATGCCGGATGGTTGCGGCCTTTGAACCCCGGTTGAAAAAGCAGACCGCCCAATCGCCACCCTGGAGGGGTTTGTACCAGATTTCCAGGCTATCGGGTTGTGTTTGTCTGAAGCCCTGAATGCCGAGTGAATCCTGATCGATGGCAATAGCCTCCTTGTTTGTGAGGATTTCAAGGGTCGCCTTCGACATTGTCCTCAGATCGTTGCCGGCAATAAGGGGGGCGGCCAACATGCACCAGAGCGTGAAATGGGCGCGACTTTCATTCACCGTCAGGGTTCCGTTTCCGACCTCAAGCATATCGGGATCATTCCAGTGTCCCGGTCCGGCATAGGCACGAAGGCCCTCCTGTTTTTCAAGGATCTGCATCACGCCGTAGGAATTATACTTTCCGCCGTGATCGTCGATGCAATTCCAGCATGCAGTGATATCGCCCGTCGTCCTCCAAAGATGGCCGATACCCGCACCCCAGAGCCAGGGCTTGTTGTTCCCCCACTCACACATGCTGAACACCATGGGTCGTTTGGCGGCGCGCAGGGCATCGCGCATCGTCGCGTACGCCCCCGGGGCATTGATGCCTTCGGTATTGCACCAGTCATATTTGAGATAATCGGCGCCGAGGCGGGCAAAGACCAGGGCGTCCTGGAATTCATGACCCCGGCTCGCGGTATAGCCGCCGCAGGTTTTGTAGCCTGCATCAGAATAGAGCCCGAGTTTCAGTCCTCTGGAGTGGATGTATTCCGACAGGTCCTTCAGTCCGGACGGAAACCTGTTTGCGTCGACGGTCAGAAAACCAAGGCTATCCCGCGGTCCGGTCCAATTGTCGTCGACGATCACGTACGCATACCCGGCGTCTTTCATTCCCGAGGAAACGAGAAGATCAGCCATCTCACGTATCAATTTCTCATTAAAATTCCCCGCAAACGTATTGAATGTGTTCCACCCCATGGGCGGGGTGAGGGCCAGACTGTCGACTTTTTGTGCCTGACAGTCGAGCGTGACTACGAGGGTGAATGTCAGCAGGAGTTTTATCAATGTGATTACTCTCCATTGTTCGGTGCGTTTCAGAGTCTCAGAGCCGAGGTCACTCCCGGCGGGTTTCGCCGACCTCCACGCGCCGGGGATCCCTGAGTATGCGGACAAATCTGTACCGGTAGTCTCCATGAAATTGCCCGATGATCTGCCGAGCGACCCAGGGGGCGTCCAGCATGCCTGTCACGTCCCTTCCCCCCTTCCTCCAGAACGGCGTGGCCATCCCGGCGGGGGCCGCGACGAGAACTTTCCCGAGCTTCGGGTCGAGTGAGAGAGAATTCCCCAGCATCCCAAGCCCCGCTTTCACAGCCGTGTAGATCGGCTCATGCGGGCGCGGTGTCCACTGGGAGGTCGATGTAACCGCAATGAGGGCGGGGAGCTCATTCTGTTTCCTGAGTATCCTCTGGATGAGCATCGAAGGCGCGACCAGGCCGACGGACGTCATTGCGGCGATCTCCGCGTCGTCTACACTTTCGAGGAGACCCTGCTGACTGAACCCGGCGGCATAGACAAGAAGGTCGATGGAGGGGATCGAAGCCAGGAGAGCGTCGAGTTTTGAGCCGAGCTCGCGTCGTTCGGCACTCAGGTCCAGGATTGTACACGACAGCCCTCCCTTCCCCGGATCGTGCCGGCCGGTGATAAACACCCGGTACTCTTCTGCAAACAGGAGCCCCAGTTCCAGACCGAGGCCGGAGGTGCCGCCGACGATGAGCGCATTCATCTTATCCATGGCCCCCTCGTAAGACATTGTGAGCGGGTACAATGACGGAACACGCCTCCCCCGGGGCGGGAGAGGCGTCCGAAAGAATGAAGAAAATCAGAGCGCTATGAACTTAAACAAGGAAAGTATGGAATTCAAGCAGGTGCGATCGCGGTTCCATGCGACCGCTCGTTTCACCGGTCATGCCTTTCGCTTGCGCCGTAACGCGCGCACTATGAGGACCGTCATCAACAGGATGACGATAATGATAAGAATAGTGATGGCAGGAGTCCCCCACAACCCGGGAGTTTCACCGGGCTTGGAGCCTTCTCCCGGCATCGCGCCTTCATCAATCAGCAGCACGCCCACCCGCGCCGGCGTCCGGAGTGCCTTGGGAACAAATGCAGCCGCGCTCCCCACGGCCATTTGCGATCTCGTTTTTACGACCGTGGCTGTGATTTTATCCCCTTCGCGCAGCTGATCCAGCGTTTTCTCTTTCCCCTCAACGGTGATCTTGCCCCCCGTAGGCACGCGGTACATCCTGTTCTCCCCCTCCGGCGTCTTGATGATCAAACTGTTGCCGACATTCTTCCACACCGTCCCGAGTTCGATTACTTCCACCGTATCAACCCACCTGGGAGGGGTCGCGGTGGTAACCGTTGCGTTCAACTTCATCCCCGGCGTCAGCTCGTGAACGGTCACATCTTTGCCGTCGATGGTAATCCTGAGGCCCTCTGGAATCTCAAACTGCTTTACCTCGCCATTTGCCAACTTCACGACGACATCGTTCCCCTCGACGTACACAACCTCGGCATTTTCAAACCTGGTCTCAACGTGCTGGGCCCGGACCCCCTGGGCCGACACCATGCACACCAGCGTCGCTACAAGAAATCGAACGGATCGTAGATGGATCATGTATGCTCTCCGTATTGTTCAAGTCGGCTTTCGGCAAATGCGAGAAGCACGTCAGTATCCGTTCTTGTGCCCTCAACGGTCCGAGATGCTTCTCGGTGGAAGACGGGCTTATTGCGCTTATCCTTCACCCCGCCGGGAAAGTGTACCGAGGAAGAACCGTCGATGTAATAGGGCAAAAGGAGGATAAAGGAGTTAATCCCCCTTTGTCTGACGCAGGAGCCCTCCAGCTGTCTGGTTGCCCGGTCGGATGTACTGACGAAAGGGATTCGATGGGTTTCAGGCAGATCTGAGGAGGGTGCGACGAGGAGGCCTGCCAGCAGTGTTTTTACGGCACCTCTCGGCGGGGGTATCAATACGTAACGAAGAATGCGAGATTCACAGGAGATCTCGCCGAGGACCTGTGGACAAACGACCGGCCGTCTGATCGACGGCCGGTGCATTCCAGAGTGGCCGGCCAGCGCCGCTATTTTTCCAGCATCATTTTCCTTTGCTGCACGAATCCGGTGGTCTGAAGTCTGTACAGATATACTCCGCTCGAAAGTCCCCCACCGTCGAATCGGGCTTCGTGCGTCCCCTGCTGCTGCACTCCGTCGACAAGTGTGGCCACCTCGCGCCCGAGTATGTCGAAGACGGTCAGCCGAACCGGGCCCGCACCAGCAAGCTGGTACTGTATCAGCGTGCTCGGATTGAATGGATTGGGGAAGTTCTGAAAGAGCGCGAATGCCAGGGGCTGCGTCACGTGTTCTGCCACACCGGTTGCAGTGCCCGAGAGGGACAAATCGTCGAGAGTGAACGCCGATCCGAGGTTGAACCTGCCGCTGTTACCACTCGATCCGGCTATCCCGAACCAGGTGGCACAGCTGTCCGGCGTTCCGCCCTGCAAGTAACTGACCGTGGCGGAGAACTGGGTGTATACGCCCTGTGCGATCTTGTTGGTGAATACCGCATAGCCTATTAGGGAGTGCGATTTGAACATTGAGATCCAACCGTACAGGCTGTCGCCGCCGACCGGATCGAACGTGTACCACCCCGAGAATGTCATATACCGCTGTGAGATCGGGAATCCCGTATAGACAAAGGGGGCGTAGGGGACGGTGAAGGCCGAAACGACCGCACCCTGCAATGCCGAGGAGCCGGAATGAGCGGTTGAAGTCTGCGTCACCGGGGTATAGTAGCCCGCGTAGTTGTTGGTGGTCCACCCCGTGGGCTCGCCTGACCCCCACGTCTCAAACCCCGCATTGGGGATCTGGGCCTCCGTCAGGGCCGGAAACAGGACGGCAAGCGCGCAGAGGAAAACAGGCGCAATTCTCTTCATAACCTCCTCCATGTGTGGTTGTGAAAGAACGACGGTCGTGGATATCTGATCGGGAACAAGGGTTCGTGTTGGATTAACAGTCACCTCACGTCGATTGTTCCCGCGATGCCCATAAAAAGGCGACGCGCCCCCCTCCCCGTCTCCTACGGGGCCCGATCGTACCGGGGGGGGGAGTGCAGAACGCAGTGCAGAGGGATATTCGGAAGCGCGATTTTGGACTGGATTTCCGGGACTGGGGCCCACGATGTGAGTGTTATGAAGGCGCCGATATCCTTCAGATGGATCACCTGCGAACCAATCGAAAACTGATGAACGCCAGATTCTTGCTATCCGGCGCCCATGAGTTTACATCAAATGTTCCCTGCCCGCCCATGAGTTTGGCAAGCACATCAATGTCACCACCTGCCGTGGGTAGAAGTCTCAGCATAACGTCCTGATTCGCAGGATGTCCTTTGACGTCCTTTTCAAATGAGAGGAATGCTATCCATTTGCCGTCCGGCGACACATGCGGAAACCAATTGTTATACCCGTCGAAAGTAATCTGCTCCTGAGAGCTGCCGTCGGGTTTCATCCGCCAGATTTGACTTGATCCCGACCGGTCAGAATTAAAATAGATGTAGTTTCCATCAGGTGTGAACTCCGGGCCGTCGTCAATACCGGGCTGAGTGGTAAGGCGTGTTTCGCTGCCTCCGTGTGCAGGGATGCTGTAAACATCCAGGTTGTCGTTTCGCATACCGGCAAACAGGATAGTCGCACCGTCCGCAGACCAGCTATGCCACCATGATGAAGCATTGGGTGTAAGAAGTCTAGGTTCACCCCCCTTGGCCGGGACCACGTAAATCATGGACTTATGCTCACCGACGTAATTGCTTGCAGCCAACTGTTTCCTGTCCGGTGAGAACCCATTGGAACCGCCTAGATTTCTTAATCCCCCCGTGTCGTACACACCGGGAACACCGCCGGCTCTCGGCAATTCATACAAGAGTCCCTTGTCGCTGAAGAATATATGCTCCCCGTCCCCCGCCCAGAATGCTCCTTCGATATAACTCGCAGCGGTGTAGATTGCTTTTCGATCCTTCGATTCGATGGAAATCGTCTCCAACGTGCTCTCGAGCGAGGATTCACCCGAACCTGCCCTTGTGTCGCTCGAGATCTCGACGTCTGAAAATATTGCTTTCTCCAGGACGCTGTTGTCATGAGAACAAACACCCAGCCCGACGACAAACGGATCGTCAAATTTGATTTTGAATGACCCGCCTCCGGAGCGGAATCTACCGCTGTCGGGTGCAACTGACATGAATACATAGTTCCCTTCTTTTTGAATCCTGAGTCTTCTGGGGCCCCGTATGCTTGCTTGAATCTCGCGTGTCGGCCCCCCCTTCACTTCCCGATACTGCAGGGACGTCAGGCCATCTCCGTGAAGAACAACATCTGCATACGGTGCATCGGGTTCGAGGTTCTGGCGGATTATGAGCCCTGCTTTTCGATGAGCATTACCCCCGGTGCCCACGAAACTGATTGCCGAAGAAATGGACAGATCGTGTGAAGCCTTCTTCCAAACATAATGGAAAGCATCTTTGACAAACCACATATTCTCTCCGCCTCCGGCGACAATATATCTCATGCTGAGGGAATCGAACGTCACCGAGCCTTTCCTGAGAACATCCCCTATATCACTGCTTCCTTCAAAAATGCCGAGCGGTTGTCTCTGTGAAAAGAGCAGACGGGTCGGGAAAAGAAGCATTACGGAAAGAATGAGAATTGCGCAAAATACCTGTTTCATCACGATCACCCTTCAGTTACTTGCACTTCAGTTAGTCGCGTTCCGGCTCCAGACAGGGATCCATGCTTCAATCGCTCTGAATGCGCTTCATGGTTGTCACTCCACTCCCCATCCATCCACTCTCACGGCCGGCCTTTCCCCTCCACTGTCCCGCTCAAGCACATCGACGGCGACGGTGCGGCATTCTCCCGGCAAGAGAGAGAAGTAGTTGTCGTCATAGAAGGCGGGCAGAATCCGTTTTCCACTTTTCTCTCTCACCACTCTCAATGTCGCCATGAGTGCGGCATGGTGCGTGTGATTGGTGACCGTTGACCTCAGACGCCAGGTCCCCCTGTCGTGTGATATTTTCGTAACGGCATCCAGATTCAGATTCAGAAGTTTTCGATTCCCTTTGCCCTGTTCCAGACCGCGCCAGTAGCAGTTTTCGGACACGGCTCTGCCCCCTCTTCTGAGCGTAAGCCGGAGGAGCGAGACAGCCGTCGAATCCTCCGGCGGCCCCACGGCGAGGCAGCGGCAGATGCTGTCCTCCGGGCAGACCACACGGGTCTCCTTTCTGGATCGGACAGTTCCATCGGGGTCCAGGGTCAGCATTTCCACGGTGAGCGGCGATCGGCCGGGGAGGCTGTAGTTGACCACCTCCACGCTGTCGCTGGAAGGATTCCATTGAACGTGGAGGGGCTCACAGGCTTTCTTGCTCCCGAAATACGCGGCGGTTGGCTCTAAGTAGTAGTCGTACGTTTGCCACACCAGTGAGGGCCAGGCGGGGTGACTCATCCAGAGCAAAAGACCCATCCTGTTTGTGCTCTGAGCCTCGAACATGCCCCGGTACCCCTGATAGTTGACCCATTGTGCGCAGGAAAGCCAAGTCCGCAGGCTGTCCACTTTCCCGAAATTGTCCTCCACGGCCCTGTTGAAGGAGTTCCCGTTCTGCGCTCCCTCCAGTGTAAAATCGTGCAATCCCCAGAGCGCGTTTTGAGGCCAGAGGGCGGAGTCGGGCAACATTTGCCTCAGGCTTTCGTAGGAGACAAGGTCGGGCATTCCCATCTCGCTGTGGAGTTTGTCCGTCGCCCGCCTCTCGAAGTAGAACTTCTCGGGCATGCGCCTGTACGGCCCGCCTCCGCTGACAACGCCGAAGGCCGAATTTGAAATATAGTGCACTCCCGGGTGAGCGAGCGACAACATATTTCGCAGCGCGGAATCAATGGCAGCCGGGGGGTTCCCTTCGTTCCGCCCGACATACAGCGCAAGGGATGGATGATTGCGAATGCGCCCGACGAAGTCTCCGGCATTCAGGATGAACAATCCCGCGTCGTTCGGGTCGGGGCCGTCAAACGGGTTTGCAAGCCAGAAATCCTGCCAGATCATTATTCCATGCCGGTCGCAGGCCTCGAAAAACGCATCAGCGCCGGTCTGCCCGACCCAATTCCTGATCATGGTGAAATTCATTTCCCTGTGATAGCGAACGGCGATGTCGTATTCTCTCGAGCGGTAGCGAAGCATCGACTCAGGGAATCCCCAGTTCCCCCCGCGGGCGATGAAGCGCCTGCCATTGACCCATATCTTCAAAGCACCCCCCTGCTCCGAATACGACATCTGTCTGATGCCCGTCCTGAACGAGCAGGCATCTGACGTCTCCCCTCCGGATATCAGGAATGCGAGATTCACCTTGTAGAGGTTCTGCGCGCCATATCCATTAGGCCACCAGAGACGCGGGCTCTTCACGTGCAACGACGGATGCGTCACAGCGGTGAGGAGAACCGTTTTCGTCTCCGATCCGGCAAGGAGTACCGGCTGTTCGAAGGATATATTGCCGAAAGACCCCCGAAACAACCCTGCAATACCCGTCTTCGCACCGTTGCGCAGTGTCACCGCAACACGTATGTCAGCCAGAGAAGTGTCCGGGAGCGGGAGAGTCGCAGAAACGAATGGGTCCTCGATAGTTACAGGTCCGCTTTCGCAAAGATACACATCGCTCCATATGCCCGTATTGCGTCCGCGGATTGTCGGGATCCAATCCCAGCCGATCGAGGCATGGAATGTCGGGTTGTCCGCACCCAGTTCTCCGCCGTTCGCATCGGGGCTGGTGCGGGTTTGCTCCGTGGCAAAGCCGGGCGTGGAGTTTTTGAAAATCCGGACAGCCAGAACGTTCTTCTTGCCGGGGACGAGGATGTCCGTCACATCGAACGCGCCCCGGTGAAATGCGCCCTCGATGCGCCCCAGCGCATGACCGTTCAGGTACACTTCCGCCTTCCAGTTGATCCCGTCGAAATGGATATGCATCCGCCCTCCTCTGCGGGGCGCAGGTGCCGTAAACTCGTCGCGATACCAGAAATCCGAGTAGAAAAACGATTCGGAGATCGCCAGTTGATTGTCGGCGAAGTTCGGGTCGGGCAACGCCCCGATATTCAGAAAACTGACCAGCACAGTGGCGGGGACGGTGGCAACTGGCCAATCGCCCGCGCGGAATCCTGGCAAGGAAATCGTTTCGCCGCCGGCGGAGACCAAGGATTCACGCTGGAGCCGCCAGGCACCCCCGGCAAGATCCATCCTTCCATCCTTTCGCGAGCGGGAAATCGGGTGCGCGACGGCCACCGGACCTCCCGTGCCGAAGACTTCCAGTTCGCTTAGTATGTAACCCTCTATCGACACCGGCTTCCGCATGAGGATGCGCACGTATCTCCCGTGCTCCTTCCGGTCCAGATGTATGATCTCCGTGTTTCCTCGATCGACACTCAATAATGCCACGTCCCTCCAGGCAGAGGCATTGCCGGATACCTGGACGGAGCCCACGGCGGGGCGCCGTATCCAGTGGAGCTGAATCCTGTCAAACGTGCACTCGGCGCCAAGATCCACCGAAACCCACTCTTCCCCGGTCCCGGCACTTTTCCACGCGCTGGTGAAGTGATAGGGGCCGCCGACATCGGCGCGCTTCCCGTTCCCATACATGCCGAACTCGCCGACGCTCCACTGCAACGCATTGGGAGAATTCGCCTCAAGGCGGTAGAATCTGTATCGGACGGTTGAGTCAAGTTTGAACGGCAGGTTCACCGAGCGGAGGTTTCGAGGCCAGACTCTCCGGAGAAAGCCTGTTAATGTGTCGCCGGGCAATGCCTCCCCCTCTGCCTTTCCCGCGCCTTTCCAAATCGCTCCGTCGACGGAACCGCTTATCGAAACCTCCCAATGCTTTGGCGGGAGACTATCGGTCAAGAGGGTCCCCGACACACACACACTGTCGAGAGTGCTGGGAGGGGAATTACCTGCCAATTCCAACTGGAGCCATGCCCGTGGGCCATCAAGGGTTTTTCGGGTCATCGGATTCCGGTCAAGGACCCATTCCCGCTCGTTCCTCGGGAGGATGCTGTCGGTGCTCGACGTGGTGACGATCCACCCCGGGAGCGTCGAATCAATGATACCGTCGGTAATCAGCTGGGCCGTCAGGTTATAGTCATAGCTGCCCGATTGATATGACGCCCGGTGAAGCGCGAGATTGCGGTAGTGAACGGAATCGATGGTCTTCGAGGGGGAGTAATCCTCCGCCGGGTCGCCGGGATAGACCCCTACGCCGCGTGTCCGGTCCTGGGCCGGGGCTCTGAGGAATGAAACGGCAATCAGGGGGAGCAACAAAGAAAACCCCCGGGAGCATGCCACAAAAAACGATCGGCCCCCGGGCCGCGCAAATGTCTCCATCGTTTCCTTCGTTCTTATGAGTTCACTGTCGGTAACACTCTTTCCTCTTGCAGCCCAGCGCGTATGTTGATTCCGGAAGGACTTACCTTGCAAGAGCATACCTCGTTTTTCCTCTATTGTCAAATCGGGGGCTCGGCTCATACGCAACGCGGGCGATCGGTTCGAGTCCCGTCCACCAAGCAAAAGCCCCGCCTCAAGGACAGGTCCCTGAGGGCGGGGCGTTCGGATTGAGAACCGAGGAGTATTACTCCTTGCACGAGGCCCTGAGAGAGATTCAGGCCTCGAGGGCCTACTTCATTGTTTTCTCGGCGGCCTTTTGCGCGGCCGTCCAGGGTGGCACAACGCCCTCCATGCGTGCATAGGCAATGGACTGTCCGAGATGCTCGTGCATGTGGGACAGGAGCCCTAACAGGACACTCCGGACAGTCATCTTCTGCCCGAAGAAGTCCACCATGTTTTCGAGGGTGGCGTCCGACATGCTGCCAATTGAGGTCTTCACGAAGTCAAACGACTTCACAAGCTGTTCGCGGATGACCTTCTTGTCCGTCGAGGCTTTTTCCCACTTCGTCGCATCCTCCGGTGAGCCAATGGTGAGACCTTCCGGCAGTGTGACGCCGGCAAGCTTGAGAACCAAATAATTGGCAAACGCGATATGTGAATACACTTCACTGATCGAGCGGACCTCTTTGTTCGGACGCCACGTCATCTTCCCTTGAGGGATGGCGTTCTCGAGATCCAGGATCTGTTTCTGGGCATATTCGACCTGACCGGTCAAATCCGCGCGAAAACCCTTCCCATCTTCCGCTTGAACCGTCGTCCCGGCCGCCGCAAGCAACAGACAAATAGCAAAAGCATAAAGAAGACTCTTCATGGAGTACTCCGCTGGTTGTGAGTGAATGAATGGTTTGTTGTATGTGTGAATAGGGAAATCCGAAGGGCGGGGACAGGGCCGATGCGATCACCGAGTATGCAACAATAGATGTTGTTCAACCGCAAGGCCTGCCGTAGTCGAGAAGCATGGGTAAGAACAGTGCGAGAACTCCTGTTTCGTCTCGTGAACTTTTATTATAAGCAATTCATTGTTCAATGTCAACGTCCGGGAGGACCAAAGTGTCAGAAGTGCGGGCTCGTTCTGTGCATCCGCGATCGTCTTTCAGCTGTTGGTCCCCCCCCTTGCCACCGATACGTATCGGCAAGCGCGTTCAGGCCGTATTCCGGAAGAATGATCTTACGGCACTATCATCTCGGGATGTGAACCCCCGGTTGCGAAATCTCTCGCCTCGTGCACATAAATGGCATATTGATATCTCGTGGGGCCGCTGGGATCGATCTGAACCATCGCCACCGTTGGTTGTTGGTGTGAAGGAGTCTTCCCGTGCCCGTGAGGGATATGGCGCACCTTCAAGAGTCCGTGGTCCGGGATCAAGATATCGATCTTGGAACCTGTTTTGTTGTCCCACGCGATTTGATCGCCGGGGCTCACGTGAATCTTGTCTGCCTTCATTACCTTGGTAACCGGATCCTGAAACACGTTGATTACTTTTAATGCGGGTGATTGAGCCATTGCTTCCTCCCTTGATTATTGTATGGTGCGTTTCGCTTCGGTCTTCGCCTTAGCGTTTGATCAACTCCTGATATCGCCTATCGCCGCGCAAATCCTTCAATTCCGGACTGTTCTCAAATTCTTCCTTCAGGATCCCTTTTTTTAAACCTTCCCCCATCCAGGCAAGAGCCTCCGCACGTTGCCCGACCATTTCATAGATAACCACCGCTCTCTCAATCACTTCGAGATCTTCGGGAGCAAGGGACAGGGAGGCCTTGATGAGCTTGAGAGCCTCGGCATTCTTCCCTACCATGGAATAGTAGTCTGCGAGTTGACTCAGAACTGTGGCGTCTTTGGGATTGACAGAACGCTGAGCTTCAGCAAGCTCTATTGTTCTGTCGAACCTCCTCCTGGCGGAGTCGCGCTGGCCGGTCCAATAGTACGCGGATGCAAGGTTTGCCCAGACTCTGTAGTCGCGATCGTTTAGCGCGAGCGCCCTCTCATACACCGGAATCGCACTGCTAAATTGTTTTCGAGCGATATACAGAGTTGCGAGATTGCTGTACAACCTGTACGTCGGTTCAATGGCAATTGACTTCTTGAACGCATCCTCCGCCTCACCGTAGCGCTCGAGCTCGTAGTATGAGGCCCCCAACCCGCTAAACCCTCCAGCGTTATCCGGAGTCAGATCGACCACTCGCTTGTATTCCTCGACTGCCTCAGCATAACGCTTGCGGAAAAAGTAGAAACCTCCGAGATCCAGATGTCCTGCCCAATAACTCGGCTTGAGATCGATCGCTCTTTTATATGCTCTTTCGGCTTCGTCATATTTTTCAAGGCTCTTATAGGTACTCGCCAGTCCTCGTTGGGCTTCAATGTTCGATGCGTCCTTTTCAAGGATGGCCTGATATGCCGATACGGCCTCCTCATATTTTCCTGTTCCCGTGTAGATCAACGCCAGGGTCATGCGCACCTGGAGGAGCTGAGAGTTGAGTTCGACCGCTCGGAAGCAACTGCCCGTCGCTTTCACGGTCCACTGAAGGTCCTTTGTGAGTTCGTATTTGCGCCAGTACGCCTCCCCCAGTCCAGCATAGGCCAACGCATACGATGAGTCATCCATTACTGCTTTCTCGAACTGCTGTATCGCGAAATCGATATTCCCCTTCCTATGGAGTTCTGCGAGATACCCCCGTCCCAGAATATAAAAATCGTTTGCCTCGGAGACGTCGGTAGCACCGAGTGACGCCATGGTCAGAGACCTCGGTTCCACTGGCACATCAAGCATTGCGACAAGCATCCCGACGGTCGTGTCCTGAAGCCTGATGCGCGTCAATTGCCGAGCATCGATCGACTTGGAACTAAGTTGCCGCAAATTCTGCGCGTCGATGAGGTGAATGACTATGTGTATTTGGTCCGTGTCGCGTTCCACATTTCCTGTTATGACAAGCGTCGCGCCGAATCGCTGCCGCGCCTTGTCGGCGGTTCTTATGGTGTCTCCGCGAATTTCAGTCGACGGAATCACCGACAATGGTGCGTTGCCTCGCGAGCGAATCTGCATCAGTCCCAGGGTTACGATCTCCGTCAACCCGTCGCAGTACACCTGATCTTTCGGATCGCCCCCGATGCTCGTGAAGGGGAGAACGGCGATGAGTTTCTCCGCATGGGTGTTCCAGATTCCTGTGAGGCTCCCTATCGACGTCCGGACAGGAGGAATTGCGAGAAGAACAACCAGCAGGACAAGCGCTGACAGAGCGTACGTCAGGGAACGGCGTCGTGACGTAACGGCCGTGGCCAACGTCCGTGGCTTGGATTCCCCCGTTCCGAGAAGATACTCCAAATCATCGCCCAGTTCAGCGGCCGACTGATATCGACGTACAGGATCCTTCTGCAGACATTTCGTTACAATCGCCTGAAGGTCTGCAGGCACGTCGACACGAAGATCTATAGCTGCAGGCGGGTCCTGGTTGAGAATGGAGTAAAGAACGACCTGATCATATTCCCCTTTGAACGGCCGGTGGCCGACAAGCATCTCGTAGAGCACGACTCCGATGGACCATATATCCGACTTCTGGTCGGCCGGATCGCCTCTGGCCTGCTCGGGGGACATGTAGGCGATCGTACCGACTGTCGATCCTGCTTTCGTGAGGACAGTCTGACCATGGAGTTTTGATACGCCAAAATCCAGGATCTTCGCGACGCCCTCAGTTGTCACTATGATGTTCGCGGGCTTTATATCGCGATGGATAATCCCCTTTTGATGAGTTTTCGACAGTCCCCGCACAATCTGAAGAGCAATCCTGGTTGCTTCTTCAATTGTCAGAGGAGCACGCTCAATTCTCCGGTCAAGCGTCTCCCCTTCGTAAAAGGCCATCGCAATAAACGACTGGCCATCTTCGGCTTCCCCGATTTCATAGACCGTACAGATGTTGGGATGATCAAAGGACGAAGCAGCCCGGGCCTCGTTGATGAATCGCTCTTTCGCATCGGAATCGCGGGTAAGATCAGGCGGCAGGAACTTCAGGGCCACGAGGCGGTCGAGATTGAGATCCTGGGCTTTGTAGACCACACCCATGCCGCCTGCGCCCAGGTGCTCCAGGACCTTGTAGTGAGAAACCGTCTTACCAATGAGGGAAACCAACGCAGTTCCTTCCCGACAAGCGGTCGTGGTTGATTCAAGGTTGTAGGTGCGGTAATGTACTCCAGCGTGCCTGTATTTGCAAACACACGTGCCCCACGACCTTTTCACACGACCTTTTCAGACGACGATTACAGTTCGGTGGAAGCCCTTACAATAATCCGAAAGGCCATGGAACGTTGAAGAGTCTTGTTAGCTTCAGGAACGAGAAGCCGGCAATTTCAGTTCCATTGTGCACACCCCTTGATGATGCTGCGACGATCAAAGCCCCGCTTCAATTACGTATGACCAATGGGAATGGGGGTTTACGGATGAGGGATACAGACGAGGGTTGAAACAGATGAACTGTAAGGAAACCCACTGATTTGTTACACCGAATCAAGAACCAGCGGAAACGGAAACACAATTGACATCTTGATTTCGTGTTTCATCGGCAAGACCGGGCGTATTTTGATTTGCGCTGTTCTGGCTGGCATACCCTCTGTGATGCTCAGACGTTCCGCTCGAGGATGCGTCCCGATTCGTACGGCACGTTTCAGGATTCAAGTTTTAGCGGGCAACCGTCCTTTGAGATCCCGGGGGCTGAACGGGCCGGGCGCAGCGATAAGCTGCCGGGCTGCATCCACCTGCTCCCAGACATTCCAGAGCAACACCCCCCGCACGCGGCCGCTATGCAAATAATAGATGACGCCTTCCTCGTTGGGTCGCTTCCAGTCGGCAAACATTTCCAGGCGGGAGTCCAGTTCGCCAACTGCTTCGTATCCCAAATCGAACATGTCGGAGTAAAAGAAGGGCAGGTGATGGTACGGCTCAGACTTGCCCGCCATATTTCGGCCCGCCATCCGTCCCATGGCATTGGCGTTATCCTCGTGTTCGACCCGGATCTGCTTTCCCAACGCAGGGTTGTAGAATGAGGCAACATCTCCTGCTGCGTAGATATCGGGAAGGCTGGTGCACAGGAATTTGTCCACGACGATTCCGTTTTCAACGTTTAACCCGGCTTTTTGGGCGAGCTCGACGCTTGGCTCGATGCCCACTCCTGCAACCACTCCGTCCACCGCTATTTCCCGTTTTGTTTTCGTTTTCAAGACACGCTGCACACCGCGTGCTTCCAAACCAATTACCTCTTCCCCGGCCAACACCTCGACACCTTTCTGCCTGTAATAATCGGACACAAACTGAGCGAGGGGCGGCGGGAAGACGCGGTCCCCGATATCTTTGCCGGGAAATATCATCGCAACTTCTTTCCCGTTCAGAGCCAGCGCCGCAGCGATCTCCGAACCGATAAACCCGCCACCGATCACGGCAAATCGCCGGCCCGGCTCGGTGAGCGCACGAAGGCGCCGGTAATCCGCCAGGGTGCGGAAGTAGATGATGTGGTCCTCGCCGAACACAAGGCGGCGTGGCTTGCCGCCCGTGGCCAATAGGAGTTTTTCGTACGTGAAAACATCTCCCTTGTCGTCTACAACGTGTTTCTGTCCCGGCAGAATCTCTTCGACGACACGGCCAAGGTGGACCGTTACTCCTTTATCCCTCGTCTTGCGCCAGATGATATCATGGGACTTTCCCTTCCAAAGGCCCTTCGAGAGAGGAGGACGATCGTACGGATCGTCCATCTCCGCGCTGATCATCCCGATCCCGCCGGTGGATTCAACTTCGCGTATCCCATCTACCGCGGCCGCCGCAGTCATCCCACCGCCGATGATCAGATATCTGTAGTCCGTCATTGTTTATCCTCTCCGGTCTTTGTCTTTCGCTTGGTTTTCCAGCGCGGCCACGTTGCCCGGGCGGCGTTTGTAACGTTCTGCACCTTTGCCCCCCCTCCCCCGTTTGAATCTGGACTTTGGATGATCAAGCAGACAGTTCTTCCCCAAAAACCGTTCAGTTCTGGAATCGTGTGTGCTTCCCCTCGGGCCCCCGGGTCTCAGCTCAAGACTTGATCATCGTGAGAATCATTACGGTCTCGCATCAAAGACAAGGGTGACTACGCGCTGGCGGTGTGCATAAGCGTCATTTCGCAGTTGCGACGTACGGCGTGACCATCTTCGTTGGATCGACGATGCGATCGAACTCCTGTTCCGTTACAAAGCCGAGTTTCAATGCCGCGACCTTCAGCGTCAGGTCATTCTCCATCGCGTAATGCGCCATTTGCGACGCTTTGTCATAGCCGATGACAGGTGCAAGCGCCGTCACAAGCATCAGCGAGTGATCTACGATTTCCTTGATCCTCTTGAGATTCGGCTGCGTCCCCTCCACCAGGAACCTGCGGAAGTTCGTGCAGCCGTCCGTCATGATCGTGATTGAGTGCATGATGTTGAATATCATGAGCGGCTTATAGACGTTCATTTCGAGATAACCGCCACCACCCCCGAAACCGACCGCCACATCGTTTGCCATCACCTGCACGGCGATCATCGTCAGGGCCTCGGTTTGAGTCGGATTCACTTTGCCCGGCATGATTGACGAGCCCGGCTCGTTTTCAGGGATGATCAGTTCTGCAAAGCCGCCCCTCGGACCGCACGACATCAGGCGAATGTCGTTGCCAATCTTGTAGAGCGAGACGGCCAGCGTGCGAAGCGTGCCCGAGAGGTGCACCAATGCGTCGTGAGAGCCCTGCACCGTAAACTTGTTGGGCGCGCTCACGAACGGCAGGCCTGTGAGCCTGGCAATTTCGGCAGCGACCGCATGGGCGAAGCCGGGCGCCGAATTGATGCCGGTACCGACCGCCGTGCCACCGAGCGCGAGGCGATAGACCCCCTTCAATGCATCCTCAATCCGCTCGAGATCGTCCGAGAGCATCCCCGCATAACCCGACCATTCCTGGCCGAGCGTCAAGGGTGCTGCGTCTTGCATATGAGTGCGACCGATCTTGACGATATCCTTCCAATCCCCGGCCTTTGCGGCAATAGCATCGCGCAGCGCGGTCACCGCCGGCATCAACTGTGCCGTCACATTCACGCCGGCGGCGATACACATGGCGGAGGGGAAGGAATCGTTTGACGATTGAGACATGTTGACGTGGTCGTTCGGATGCACGGGCTCCTTGCTGCCGAGCGCGGTGCCCGCAAGCTGACAACAGCGATTCGATATCACCTCGTTCACGTTCATGTTGAATTGCGTGCCGCTGCCGGTCATCCAGACATGCAGCGGGAACATATCTTGGAGCTGCCCGTCGAGGATCTCGTCACAGACCTTGACGATGAGTCTGCGCGTTTCATCGTTCAGGCGCCCCCCTGCATGGTTGGCATTCGCCGCGGCTTTCTTCAGCGTCGCATAGGAGGAAATCATCTCCTGCGGGATCAAGTCCTTGCCTATGTTGAAATACTTCAGTGATCGCTGGGTTTGGGCCCCCCAGAGCCGGTCGACGGGAACTTCGATCTCGCCGAGGCTATCAGTTTCCTTACGGACTTCGTCCACAGTCAATTCTCCCTTTTCTTTATGTTCGCAGCCACCCCAATCTCCTGGTCTGTTCGATTGTACTCAATTCCCATAGTGTAAGGATCAACACCTGTAGAGACCATTTCCTCCACCGCCGCAATCCACCTCGGCCCAGTGCGTCTGCCACCCGGAGGGAATAGTCCACAGTCCTTCAAGCTCCGGCGGAGCGGGGCTGAGGATATCATGGTACACTGCTTTGCTTGAGCTCGGATCCGTCACCTTGCGGGGAGTGCTCCCATTTCCTGCGCCACCCCCCGTGAGAATTTCGATCTCATGTCGGTGACGAGATAGTAGACTCCTTTGGAGCGAGGGAAAGGGATCGCCACGGGGAGACCCCCTGCAAACAAAAGGTGTTAGCAACGAACACTCGGGGTCAGAATTGCGGTTATTCGAGCTGAAGGTGGGATTTGAACCCACGACCTGCGGTTTACGAAGTCGCCTTCGTCACAAAAAACCGCAGAAACCGAGTTGGTTTGCCCGATTTTGCACCCGCTTGTGACGCCATCGTTAGCAGACTGTTAGCAGATAAATTGTACTTCAATATACCATTGGACTGTCGATATGTCAACTACTGAGGAAAGCAGATAACTGGGAGAATGCCTGCAGCAATCACCACGCGTGTTTCCTTGCACCTACAGCATGCCGGTGTTACATTTGTTGCCAACCCAAATTCAAGCACACCTGTGAGATTTCCGCGTGTCGGACACTCTGATTTTCCAGCACTGTCTGTGGCTGGCCGCTATATTCGCTGTGGGGGCCATCGCACAGTGGATAGCGCCAAGAACCAGCTCGCCGGCCGTGTTGGAGCTGCTCGGCGGGGTCTTCCTCGGCAATCTGAGTCTGGTTGGGGTGCCCCTCTTCGAGCCGATGAAGCAGAGCGGATTCTTGAATGCGCTTTCGCAGATCGGCGTCTGCTTTCTCCTATTCCAGATCGGTCTTGAGTCAACGATTGTACAAATGCGGCAGGTGGGACTGCGCGCCCTTCTCGTCGCACTCACTGGCATCTCGGGGACGTTCCTCCTCGGGCTTCTCGCCTTTCCCCTGCTGATTCCAGAGTTGGGAACCGCCACCTATGCATTTCTCGCCGCAACCTTCACAGCCACCTCTGTCGGCATCTCGGCACGGATACTCAAGGATGTCGGCAAATCCCGCCCGCACGAGTCGCAGATAGTGATCGGAGCCGCAGTGATTGACGACGTCATCGGTCTTGTGCTCCTCGTCCTGATGACGACGCTCATTCGTCCCGGAACGATTGTCGGAGCCCCGGTCGGGTTGGCAATCTTGAACGTGGCCCTCTGCATCGCCAGCGCACTTGTCCTTGGACGACTCGCATCCCATGTTGTACCCCGTCTACTCGGCCGGGTCATCGGAAAGCTCAACGGCACCCTTATCACGGCGTTGTTGTTCTTCGTAGTTTTCGGACTCGCTTTTCTCGCAGCAGGTCTCCCTCC
>Ga0182011_10000201_pt1 | contig 50278 bp, 45 predicted proteins | sample 711E1DmetaG_FD_120481 | JGI IMG/M metagenome (GOLD analysis project Ga0182011, IMG submission 120481) | Permafrost microbial communities from Stordalen Mire, Sweden - 711E1D metaG | ecosystem: Environmental > Terrestrial > Soil > Wetlands > Permafrost | place: Sweden: Stordalen | collected...
GGAATATCTGTTTTTGACAAAACACCTGTAAAAGAACTACTTACGGAATCGCAAATCAACCAAAATTTCAAAGAACAGGGTAATTTATTTAGTATCAATAATTTATTAACGCATCAGTAGTAATTTCCAATGATCACTTTGAATATATATAAGCTATACGTGAAATTTTAGATTTTGTTGCAGTATCGTAAGAAAACAACCCCCCGAAAGTTGATTTCCGAAGGGCTGCCTATTCTTATAATAGTCACCTAACTGCTAACCTTTATCAGCATAGATTTAACTTCAAGATCGGGTATTAAAACGGGCTGGATAATGAGGTGAAAATACTGCATTATTCCACAGTCTCAATCGACATATCTTAATTGAATAGAGTTGAATGTATTCGAGTTACATTTTAGGTCTGGTAATTGGCTGGCCTGCAATATATTGCTTCCAAGGATTCCAATAATGGTCATACCAGCCTTTGTCCAGGCCCTTTTCCTTGTAATCTGGAACATTTGCATGAATCATATTCATCATTACATCATTCCCCTTCTGTTCGAATGAAAGCAGGAATGCCGAATCAGGGTCATTCTTTTCCCAGTCAGAACCACGCCATAACTGAACTATAAGTTGATTCTTGACAAGCTGAAGATTTTTACCCGTAATGTATCCTCCAAAGGCACTGAAATTGCTGTCGGCTTTTTCAGAAATTTCCACTGGCCCGTCAACAATCATTGAATGCATCTTTGGGTCCATATAAAGTTTATACAGGGTTTCCCTGTTTGTGTTTTTGAATACTACTTTTTGAATGATCGTTGCCATATCTTTACAATTTTTATTGTTAAATAATAAACCTCTCCGGTTTGAGTAAACACTCGATAATTATCTGTTTTGCACGAACAGACACCTTCTATTCGGGACTGATAAGCCCGTTTTTTGTAATTTAGTGTATTCATCCGGTCTCTTCTTCCGGTATAGCAGATAACAGTTGGTTATATATTTTGTTGACGAAAAGAAATAGTTTTTGAGTAAATCCTCCTTTAATTATTGGCGGATATGATATAAGAGGATTTATTGAGCTTCAAACTATTTCTGCAATCCAGATATGTGTCTAATAAATTGAAATACATTGGGTGATTTGTGGACACTAGGTTCCTCCACGAAAGACACGAGCCTATCGTATATCATTGAATTTGTGAAACATACAATTATTGGCACAGGCTTTGAGATGTTTACATGATGACTTTATCAGATTTTATAAATATTAATAATAAGCCACTTAATAACCTATATCATGCTAATCAACCTAGTCAGGCATAGTTTAAGATCTTTTCAAAGACAATATGCATATATTCTTATAAATGTCCTTGGCCTTTCAATAGGAATCGCCTGCAGCCTTTTTATTGCATTCTATGTTAAAAATGAAGCGAGCTATGATAAATTTAATACTAAAAGAGAGAGGATCTTCAGGGTTGTTCTTAACGAGAATCTGGAAGGAAAGGAATCAAACTTATGGGCAAGTCCGGCAGCGTTTGGGCCTACCGTTCAGAAAGAATTTCCTGAAATTGAAGGTTTTCTTAGAATGCACAACGAGCCACCCACCGAGATCGAGTATAATAACCAGACATTTACCGAGGAGCATATAGTTGAAGCAGATTCCTCCTTTTTTAACTTCTTCTCGATCCCTGTCTTAAAAGGCGATCCGAGGAATTTGCTTAATGCACCACGGAAAGTTGTAATCTCGGCTTCAACTGCCAAAAAATATTTCGGCGGTCAAAATCCGATTGACAAAGTGCTTAGAATAGGATCGGACACAGCAGGATATACAGTTGCCGGAGTAATGGCCGATATTCCGGAAAACTCTCATTTTGCGGCGAATATAATCTCCTCTTTTATGACGAATCCGGACTCAAATGATCCAATATGGCTGAGCGCAAGTTTCAGCACTTACCTGATGTTAAAACCGAATTCGAGCTATAAGACAGTCGAAAAAAAATTCCCCGAATTGGTAGAAAAGCATATTGGTCCTGAAATCCAAAAATATATGAAAATATCTCTCAGTGATTTTAAGGCCAAGGGAAACTTATGGGCATTTTATTTACAGAATCTTAAAGATATCCATCTTGATCCTTCAATAGAGCAGGAGTTTAAACAGGCAGGAGATCCAAAGTATCTTACAATTCTGGGAAGTTTAGCAATTCTAATTGTAATAATAGCTGCTATTAACTTTATGAACCTGTCTACTGCACAGGCATCAAAGAGAGCAAAAGAGGTAGGTATCAAAAAGGTTGGTGGTTCGACAAGAAGTATGCTTATTTTACAATTTCTGACAGAATCTTTCATTCTCTCATTTATCTCACTGGCAGTTGCGCTTATTATTATTAAGGTTTCTCTTCCCTATTTTAATAATTTAATTTCGGCAAAACTGGTTTTTAATCTTTTTGCAGACTGGTATACAATTCCCTGCCTGATCCTTTTCACTATGGCAGTAGGTTTTCTGTCAGGATGTTATCCTGCTTTTTACCTCTCAGGTTTCAATCCCAATGAAGTATTAAAAGGAAAGGTAAAAGGCAGGTCCCAGAATAGTTTTTTAAGAAGAGTGCTTGTAACATTTCAGTTTACAGTATCAATTCTCCTGATTGTCGGAACAATAATAATGTTCAGACAGATAAAATACATGCTTAATAAAGACCTCGGGTTCAGTAAGGAGCAGATTTTAGTTATTACAAAAGCTGAAGCACTTGGAAGTAAAGTAAACCCCTTCAAAGAGACAATAAAGGGCATCCCGGGAGTTACTCATATTGTAAGTTCTACCGCTGTTCCGGGTCGTAACAACTGGACAGCTGCCTATAATATGGAGGGAGGGAACAATAATCTCCAGGATATGGAGACTAACTTTATCGATTATGATTATCTGGAAACATATGGAATAAAAATGGTTGCAGGAAGAAACTTCAGTAAATCATTTACTACCGATCAGCAGTCATGTCTCATCAATGAAAGCGCCGCTAAAAATTTCGGAATTGCTGATCTTGAAAAAACAAGATTCTCCAGACCGGGAGATCCGACCGTCACAAATTTTCTGCAGTTAATAGGAGTTGTGAAAGATTTCAACTTTAAGTCCCTTCATTATAAAATAGATCCATATTTGTTCCGCCTCAAAACTGATAATATTTCCGGAGGATACCTGTCAGTAAAATTATCAGCCGAGAATTATACAAAAACTATCAGTGCGATTGAAAGCAAATGGAAGGAATTTACAGGAAACAAACCGTTAAACTATTATTTTGTTGATAAAGATTTCGAACAAATGTATATGGCCGAAAAACAGAATGCCAGGATGGCAGTGATTTTTGCAATTTTTGCAATTTTTATTGCAGCACTGGGGCTTTTCGGACTTACTTCCTTCACTGTTGAACAACGTACAAAAGAGATTGGTGTCAGAAAGGCAATGGGGTCGACAATTACCGGGGTTTATGCGGTTATCTCAAAAGAGGTGATAATTCTGGTCTCTGTATCAGCTCTTATTGCCTGGCCGATTATCTACTTTGTTGGTAATAAGTGGTTAGGTAGCTTTTATTACAGAATACCAATGAATGCTATAAATTTTATTGAAGGGCTAGCAATTGCCCTCTTTATAGCTGTACTTACAATTAGTTTTCGTATCCTGAAAGCAGCCAGTATTAATCCGGCACAGTCACTAAAATATGAATAACAAAATGTGCAAAAAAGATAAGAATCAGCCGTTAATACCCTGTGAATATTGCCTCAGGATTATAAAATTAAGCATTCATGCCGGCGAATGATAATTTTTATAATTTACAACCCGATAAGCAGCAACTTTCCAAAATGCAAGTCATTAATACAGAATTGAAAAATATTATTAATCATAAGAATTTATAATTGTCATGGAAAAATCAAAAATGCAAAAACATGTTACCGTCGTCGGATCTGTTCAAATAGGCTTTTCTGTCCTTGGTTTAATGGGTGCTGTAGCTATTTTCGTTGCTCTTACTTTTGCAAGGGGATTTACTGAATATGACGATGTGGCACAAACAGTTCTGGGGTTTTTATCAATCAGCCTTCCTGTGCTTGTAGGCTTTCTGTCCACTCTCGGATTGGTTGGCGGAATAGGTCTCCTGGTCTATAAACCATGGGCAAGATATCTCGTGGTTGTCATATCAGCGCTTGATTGCCTGATTATCCCATTTGGAACCGTAAAGGGCGTTTATTCTATTTGGGTATTGGTACAGGACGAAACTATAAAACTCTTCAATAAAGCACCATTGTAACGGATCGGGTTTCTTGTATATCATTTTTCCCAAAGATATTCGCTTCCGTCAGTTAATATTTTCTTATTTAGAAACCAGATTTGAATAAACTTGATCTGACAGGATTTAATACCTGCCAGATTCTTTATTAATAGCCGCGTCTGAACCTTAGTGCCAGAATTTTACCGCAATTTCCGGATTTCGGGCATCAATTTATAAGACCCATTAGAATTTAAATCCAATCTTTGCAAAATAGAAAGCTCCGCTAAAGCCCATTTGCACACAATCCCATATTCCTCCTGATTCGGTCAGAGCAGGGTCGTGTTTGTTGGGATAAGTGTTCAGTATATTAAGACCCCCCAGAGTGAAAGTAAAGTTTCTTAAATTATAACCAATTGACAAATCGGTTGTTATCTTAGGATTATATACATCCAATTCGCCTGGATCAACCACATTATCACCATTGTCACTCCAGTTAATGAGTTTTACCTTTCCAAATCTGGTAAACTTCAAATCCGTGAAAAAATTCCCTTTTGAATAATCAATGCCGAAATTAATTTTGCTTTTTGGCGCTGAAGCAAGTAAAAAATATTGCTCACGAAGCCCGAAATATATATTTTCTTTCCCCTGTAGTTTCTGGTTAGTGTAGATTTTATCGATTTCCATATCGTTAAAATTTGATGCAACTGAAAATTTAAGGTTCTGCTGACCGGAAAATGAGACTGAATAGGTAAGAATTGCATCAGCTCCCCTGGAGGTTGTGTTTACAGCGTTCGTGAAAAACTGGGCTGCGCCGATATTTAATTTTTTTAACTCCGGTCCAATTAAATCATCATCGCTGGTAAATGCTCCGGTAAGCACAATACGGCCCTTAATCCTGACATAATAAGCATCGACTGTCAGAGTCAGGGCATTCACTTTGGCAGTAAAACCCAGACCCGCATTAGTTGAAACTTCCTGCTTTAAGGGAGGAATTCCCAATGCGCGAGTGATAGGACTGTCATTTTTCGCTATAATTTTATCAATTGCCTGTCCTGCCACAAAATCTGTAAACGTACTATTGAAATACAATTGAGCCAGAGAAGGTGCCCTGAAACCTGAACTTAAAGAGCCACGCAACGAAAGATTATCTGAGATTTTATAGCGGGAGGCTAATTTCCCGTTTATCGTATTGCCAAAATCGCTGTAATGCTCAATCCGGCCGGCCGCGCTTATGGTGAATTTCCTTGACAAATCTAATTCTAGATCAACGTAAGACCCGAAATTTGTGCGCGATTCTTTCAATACATTTGCAGGTTGAAATCCCGGGAATCCCTGTGAACCGCCTGGTCTGAAGGTGGTATCACTGCCTGCTATGCTAAATATCTGATTGCCATAGCTTTTATATGAAGCTTCTTCCCCGGCAAAAATCTGGTATGTTTCTATGCGATGTTCTGCTCCGAATGCAACATTTAATCCTTTACCTACTGCGGGAAATAATCTTGAAATATCCAGAGCTGATGTATTCTGAGCCAATGAAAAACCTCCTGCGTCAAACCTTGTTGGCGAATTAGCCAGGAGTGAAGAATTAAGCGTATTGTCAACATAATAATGGAAATCATTGGCTCCTATCGTATTGTTAATATCTACTTTCCACCCGCTTATTAATGATTTTACTCCTATTGATAGTGATTTATCATTTATATCTGATTGAATTTCAGGATCGAATCCATCAGGATATATTTCAAGGACATTTCGTTCAGAGTTTGCGTCACGGGTAAAAGCAAATGCATCTGTAAATCTGTAATTATATCCGCCGAACATGTAAATTTCTGTATTCTCTCCCGGGCTGAACGACGAGTTAAAATAAGTGGCAAAATTTTCGGATGCAGCATCACCGAATTTATTCCGGTAAACTCCATTTAAATATTTTGCAGGGTCAGCGCGCCGGAAAGTGTGATCAAGATTTGAATAATCAACTGTCACATTTACAAATCCCTTGTCCCCTATTTTTGTGCCATAGTTCCCGCTCAGCTGAGAAAGCAAACCATCAAATTTTTTATCTTCTTTAAGGACATCGTATTCACTCGGGGGAGCGGAATTTCTTACTCCGGTTGTATAATCAGCAGTAAATTCATTTGTATTCGATTTCAATACTACATTAATAACTCCGGCGATCGCATCCGAACCATATTGAGCAGCAGCTCCGTCACGTAAAATTTCAATGTGGTCGATGGCTGAAATAGGAATTGCATTTAAATCTGTTCCTGTATTACCTCTTCCCCTGGAACCAAAAAGATTGATCAGCGATGACTGGTGCCTTCTTTTACCGTTAATTAGCACAAGTGTCTGATCGGGGCCAAGACCCCGCAATGTAGCTGGATCAATATGGTCAGCGCCATCCGCCCCCGATTGTTTATTCGAATTGAAAGATGGCGCAAGATATTGAAGCATCTGGTTTACATCCGGCTGGCCAAGTGTGGAGGATAACCTTGAGACTTCAATAATATCGACCGGGACAACACTTTCAACTGCAGTGCGGTCCTGTCTCCTGGAGCCAACAACCTCCACCATGCCTAAAATATTGTTACTGTTCAACGTTATATTCAATTCCTTTTGCTTGCCAACCGTAATTTCCTGTCCGGTCAGTCCAACAAAACTAAAAGCAATCACTGAGTTTTCATTTTTATAGCTAATGGTAAAACTACCGTTATCGTCAGTAAATACACCATTGTTGGTTCCTTTTTCAACAACGCTTACTCCATGCAGAGGCTGATTTTGTGGATCTGTTACTTTACCCTTAAGAACATTTTGTGAGGATGCGACATAAACATAAAGAATGAGTGCCAGGAAAAGTAGAGCTTTTTTCATAAATTAATTATTATAGGTTATAGGTCTGTTTAGGCTGGCATCAAATATATATATGTTTTCAATAAAATGAAACTACTTGCAACAAATTATTAATATATTTTAATTAATTAAATTCATTTATCAAGTTAAATCTGATATTTATTTAATATTCCATTATTTATGGATATTAACAACTACACTATAAAGCAGGTATTCGGGGATAGAATTTTAAAAGAATGCGATATTTGTAGTTAATAACCTCTTCCAAAAATCTTAACCTTCCAGGAAGCGGCACATTTATACAAATTATGCAAAATGAGGAGTAACCTTCTGACAATCATACTTATCCTGATCTCATTCTTAAATTGTGAAAACGATGTGTTATCTCAGATTTCTGTAGCCGATAACAAATCCTTATCACAATCTCAGAAAGATTCGTTTATTAAATACGTTTCCGGATTTCCTAATGGTACTCAATTGTCAATAGCCATAATCACAAATAATGATGTTAACTATATTGGAATAAAGAAGGTTAACAATATTTTGTTGTCAATAAATAACAAGGATTCAGTTTTTGAAATAGGATCAATCACCAAATTGTTTACTTCCACTCTACTTGCTGAACTTACACAGGAGAAAGTCATAACATTAGATGACCCGATAGAAAACGCTTTGCCATATAAACTGAGAAAATCAGAAAAAGACAGGATGTTAATAACTTATAAAACACTGGCAAATCACACTTCGGGTCTCCCAAGGATGCCGGATAATTATATGACCGGATACGACTCTGTATTGCTTCGCGAATATTTGCAAAAACAATTAAGTCTGAGCTCAGTTCCCGGTGAAAAATATCAATATTCGAATCTTGGAGTTGGGATATTAGGTTATTTGCTGGAATTAAAAACCGGCAAACCATATGAAGAATTGCTTCAAAGGAACATATTCTCAAAGTATAAAATGAGCTCCTCCACTTCAGAAATAATCAAAGTAAAAGATCGGGTAGTGTCGGGGCGCGATTCCTCAGGTAATACTATTCCGAACTGGCGATCTGACATATTACGGGCAGCCGGCGGAATTATGTCAGATGTGACCGATCTTTCAAAATATGTAATTGCGAACTTTTCAAACGATTCAATTCTCTCTTTTCAAAGACAAAAAACGTATACAAGTGATCAGATGGATCTTGCCCTGGGATGGCACATCATAAAGTTTGGAGGAAATACATGTAGTTGGTATTTCCACAATGGAGGGATGGATGGTTACCGGTCATCGTTATTAATGGATCTGAATACAAAATGCGGGGTAGTAATATTATCAAACGTATCATCATCTCATTCCAAAAATGAAAACATAGACAAACTTTGCAATGAATTGATGAAACAATTATTCATCACAACCAATAAGAATAACTCATCAATATGTGAAGCGCCATTTCTCGAATTAGCATTCTTTAACGGCTGGGGGACAGATAAAAATGATAGTATCAATCTACTGGCAAAATCCAGTGAAGGCATAATTGGTGTCTGGCAGAAACAAAATTCAGGGCGGATAATAACCAGAACTTTTCTGCCGGGCAATAAAGTGCAATCAGATTTTTCAGGTGATGCTGAAATAGATGTCTGGGGATATTATCAACTTAACGGGAACCAGATTGAATTCAGGGATATCGGAGGAGCTGCATGCAATACCTCAGGACTTTATGAGTATTGTTTAATTAATGATACATTAAGCTTCAAACTGCTGAACGATAGCTGTGACGGCCGGAGTATCGAATTATCCGGCATCTGGAGCAGAAAAAAATAATATATAATTATCCCGCCAGATCAGCTGGCCTATTTTTCACATTGGGTAATAGCGCTTTTGAATGCTTCAGCAAGATTTCTGGCTATTTCGACATCACTGACCCCAATTTCCACATCGGTTCCCCAGGCTTGCTGTGCCCCGTTTTTATATACTTTCACAAGTTTTTCTTTATTTTTACACGAAAGGGTCACCTCCACGTTTTTCCCGCTTACCTTGAAATCAACTATAAGTTTATTCATATCGGCCAGGGCAAATTCAAAGATTTCATCAGTTGTTTTACCTTTATCGTCAGTACTAGAAACTGTAAAAGAAATTTTACATGGATCATTGTCGGTGAATTCAATTTTTTGCTTTACCTCTTTTCCCTCATTCTTCATGTCGCCAATATTTTCCGTTATAAACTTCGATATGGATTGTTTGTCAGCCCAAACCTTGTCTTTCGGTTTGCTGTTGCCTGCCAGATATTTAATAGCCTCTGCAATGTCCTGAGCTTTCCTGGCATCAAAAGCCATGAACTCTATACCATCATCAAATGATTGTTGTTTACCTTCTTTAAATACTTTTATAAAGGACTTTTTGCTGTTTACAGAAGCTTCAATTTTCAGATATTTTCCCGATGATCCGATTTTTACAGTGGCAGGATCCAGCATGTACGGATAAAACTCAATTGATTGTTCTGCCTTTACGCCTTTTGCATCAGTTTTATCCTGAATATATTTTACATTTAGAGGCTCGGTTGAAATTGCACTGAAATTAAGTTTATAAATGTCTGTCCCGATGGTTTCTCCATTTACCGCACCTGTCAAAAAGGTAATGGCATCGCCAACACTTTTCCATGCCGGTGGCTGAACTCCGGAGCCCTTTATGGCAGCTTTAAAAGCTTCTACCATCTCGCGGGAAGTTTCAACATCTGTCGCAAGTATATCGACTTCATTTTGAAAATCCTGTTGTAAGTTATCTTTATAATACTTGATGAATTTTGTCTTATTCTTTGACAGGAGAATGAGGGTTATCTTCTTTCCACTTACCTTAAAGTTTAAGCTGTTTGCATCGATGTCGCTAAGATAAAACTCGTACCTCTCCTCAACCGGTTTTCCTTTCGAGTCAGGTTCTGCATAAGTAAATATTGATTTTGTCCCGTTTCCGGTAGCAAAATTTATTTTTTGGTTCAGAGTTTTTTTCTCGAAAGACAGGTCAGTGATATTTTTAGTATTAAAATCGAGAGAGTTTTGAAGGTTGCTAAAATCAGGCATCAATGATTTACTCTTTTCAATAGCAGTTGATAATGCAGCAATGATATCGCGCGCCTGGTCGATGTCTTCTGCAACTATTTCAAAAGCATTGGTATAGCTTTGCTGCTCATTGTTTTTTGTATATTTAATATAGTGGTCGTTCCCTTTTGTCTCAACCGATACCGAAAGTTGTGCACCACTGATTTTTACAGTTAAATTTTTATTGTTAATATCCAGTATGTTTAATTCATATTTTTCTTCAGTGGAAACATTTTTCTGATCGGTTTTCTTTACTGTAAAACTTGCAAGGTATTCTTTGGGATCTTCAAATGAAAAGGATTGTTCGAGAGATACAGGAACGGAACTGACCTTTGATATATTGTTTTTAAGCCAGGTAAGTGCATCCCTGCTTGTGTTCCATCCTTTTGCGCTTGAGTTGACCAATGGGATTGCTGTTTTAAAAAGATTTTCCAGTTCCTGGGCCGCATCTGCACCGGATAATAAAATTTCAATATTATTGGTATAGCTGTCAAGCTTATCTTCTTTTAAGTGTTTAATGAATTTTTGGCTGTTATTGATTGATAAGCTTATAAAAAGCTTTTTGCCCGATGTTTTACGTATAATGGTGTTTTTGTCAATATCAGATATATAGAATTCAAAACTTTCTTTTGATGTTTTACCTTTCTCATCAACAAATACAGAAACGAAACTAAGCTTCCCTTTACTTTCATCCAATACGTCGAGCGATTGCTTATAAGTGGTTTTGTCGATCTGAACATCCTGGATCTTCCCTTTTATTGAGGCAAGCGCCTGGCTTAGTTTATCCTGCGACTTAGCGTCGAAAATCGTACCAATAGAGAGAACAACAATACAAAAGATCTGAAGAAAACGTGTTTTCATAGCATTTCAATTTATTGACCTGAATAAAGATACAAAATTTCTGTAAACAGAATGTTCAAATTCAATTTGAGATTTTTAGAGCAAGCCTGTGGTCAGAATGGATATTGTACGCATCATAATATAATTGAGGCCGTCTTTATATAAAAACCAGTTATGGTGATGCTTAACGAAGATACTATTGAGAAATTCATTCGGGAAAACAAAGATAAATTCAGTGTTTATCGTCTACCCGACAGCCATTTGGAAAAATTCCTGTTTAAATTAAATTACAGAATCAGGCACATCATAAGTATTGTTCCATACCTTTTCAGGGTAGCGGTCGCAACAGTAATTATATTTTTGGCTTCAATTTTGATTTGGAACAATTATATCAGAAAAGACAGACACATAGTAACATTAAAAAACAAGATAACATTAGTCATTCACAAAATAACATCAGTTTAAGCCAACATTTAAAAACCTGACACTATAATCATATAATCAAATACTTACATAACTTATCATGTTAGTGTTTTTATTTATTGCTGGTTCTATAGGGGGAGCGGCTGAAATAAATAATAATTCCCGATGTACGTTGCATTCAAATGCTTTTCTTTTATTGTTCGGGGGGAATCCGTTTAAACTTTTCGAAAAGCATTTCTCCATTTGTAGCAAAATTCTCGGCCGGCAATTCATGAAATGCAATTACAATCGCATCTTTTGGAATTCCTGTTATCCGGTTGATTTCATCTGTAATTACCCTCGACATCTCAGTTTTCTTTTCCACTGATTGGGGTAAGATCGTAATTGATACTATAGGCATTGTCTGAATTTTAAATTGTTACATGTTAATTCCACCGAGTATTTCCATTCCATTTCAATTCTTCATTTATCTTCCCCGGCTTTGAATAATGTCCAGGGTTGGGTCGGACGATCTTTTATCAATCCACTCATCCAGTCGAATTGCTGATGTTTCTGAATATAAGCTTTGGCATCGAAAGGTATTCCGCATGCAGAACCCCATCGTGCTACAAATGACATTTGTTTTGCCATTTTTGAATCAATAACCTTTCCATCGACTGTTCCCCTTGGCGAAAATGGAATATCAGCACCGAAAACATCTGAATCCAGATCATAATGAGCACACAACGTTCTCATATCCGGTGTATTTGAGTTTAAATATGTATCATAATGATCTGCCTCGAAATCTTTTGCCATTTCCAGGTTTATTTTACCGGCATTTTCTTTCATCAGCAGTTTCCACCTTACTCTCCGGGCAACTGAAGAATATTTAATATTCATCTCAGATTCTTTAGTTTCGAACCGGAGGATCCTCAGATCTTCTGCAACATTTGATCCGATAAAATAACCGTCTTTTTTCTTTTCAAAACCAACATACTTCAGACCAAGTTCGAGCCGTGCAATTTCATTGGTATTTATGTCACCTATAAGCCAGGCATTTGCATAACCCCCGTTATTCCCCTTTTTCATTATTTCGCACCATTCATCAATTGTGGAAGCATACTGCGTTGCATGCCGCATACGGGCGAATTCCGGAATTCCCTTTTCATCGAATGGAAAGAATCCTCCTATTGTCGTTTCGGATCCAGCAAGTCCGGCGCTGGTCACAAAAAAGTCCGTTTCGCTGTGAATTAACCCGGCTACTGATTGCATTAGTATCCTGTAGCCTTTATCAGGAAGGATATCAAGAATAACATTGCAGATAGGATAATAAAATGAACTCATGGTATTATGCCCCAGGACAATGCCTCCGTCTGCTGTCATACTCCCTGTAGCTATAAATGAACTGCATGATTCCTTTTTAGGATTCAGGGAATTAGGTGATATGGTATCTTTCACAGTAGGCCACCAATAACCCATAAATTCAGTGGAAGCATTATATGCCACAATTTCATCAAGTGAGGATATCTCTCCTGCAGCTTTCATCCCTTCAACAATACCCTGCATCTCTGTCATATTTTCAGTATCAACATGAGGATTGAACATTGCAGCGCTCTTCCGGACCAGCCATTGCCAGTCCATGGCAGTCTGATAGTGCCAGACAGTGCTCATATCTCGCAAAGCTTCCTTTATTTCTTTTGCAAGCAGGAATCCATGCTGGAAACCGCGTTCTTCAGGGGACCCCTCAATATGAAGATAAATCCATCCGTTTTTTTCGTGCCGATTGGCTTTTGAAAGCCATGTCTTTTGTTCATTGGTTAGCTGATCTTTAGCCTGACTCCGGGCTAATGCTGAGAATACAAAAAGTATTACTACGAGAATAATTATTTTTTTCCTCATGATATAATGACTTTGAATAAAGTGAAGGATAAATATAGCAATTTAAACAACTTATATTTCAATCCTTAATACAGCGAACAGAATAACCATTCTTCTTCAAACTGAAGATTCTGAGTACATCAGTACCGGTACATCCCATTGTTCGGCACCAGGCAGCTGTCATATTCTGCAGAGGACCACCAGAAGCCAAAAAAGCCGATATTGGCAAACGCACAATGGTTATTGCGATAACCTACGGGCAGAGTTGTCAATATTTCCTCCAAAATCGGTTAAAAAATAAACAGAGAAAGGTATACCCAAATAAAAATTCCATTCATCCCTGTCAGCAGGTATGAATGGAATTAAAGTTACAGGAGATCTTAAATGCTTAGAGCTTCCTGTAAAAAATATGTAAAAGAGATTTTTACTTTGTGTATGTGAATTCCCACCATCCACTGAATTGCCCCGGTTGTCCGGTAGCTTTGGAAATGGACCTTACCCGCCAGCGACCAGTCTGTTTCCCGACGAAATCCAATGTATAAGAAGTTACATTGGTTGTTGCACTTTTTTGCAGATGCCATGTACCGTCATTGTACTCAACTACAATGTTATATTTGCTGGCACCTTCAACATGTTTCCATTCAAATATTGTTTTACGTGGAAACGAGTTTAGTTTTGCACTTGGTATAGGAGCTACCTGTTCAGGCGCAGCTATCTGATCAGTTTTTGTGACCTTGTGTTGTTGTTGCGCCTCAGCTTTAAATGCGAAATTCAACAAAATGATTGAAATCGACAACAAGAAAAATTTATGTTTCATTTTTATTTCCTCCTCTTTTAGTTAGAAATTTAATAAAGTCAGTTTTATTGATATTATAAATATATTAATTTTTTAGAAAATCAATCCCAATTATTCTAAAAAAAAATATGAAGTTATCTGCTTTAATGGACCTGGAAATGAAGACAGAATTGATGATTTTAAGCAGGTCAGGACTGCTTTTAAGTGACAGAAACAATTTAAAGCCACAGGCTACAAAAAAAGAGAATATAATTTTCAAGGAGCTATTTCAAGAATTTAATATCTATATCCGATAGCTTTAAAGCATTACAGAGTATACATATTTCTGCTTTTAAAATTGAAATAATAGTTAACTCAGGTAATTGATTCGGCTTCTACTTTCCTATATTTGTATTGAAATCTTCTTAATTAATATAATGATGCAAATCATTGTACATTAAGAAGAGCCTGATTGAATTAATAATTTAAATGTTCTTATCTTGATTTAAAATAACTGACACCTATGAAAATTAAACTGCTTTTTACCGTTCTCCTGTTTTCAGGAATTTCTTTCTTTACTTCATTCGGACAGAGTCCAAGATTCAAGATTTCACTTGCCGAATGGTCGTTTCATCGTGCCCTGGGAAAAGGTGAAATGACAAATCTTGATTTTCCGAAAATTGCAAAAACAAAATATAATCTGGATGCAGTGGAATACGTTTCAACCTTTTTCAAGGGGAAAGCTGAAGATACCGCATACCTGGCAAAACTGAAAGATGAATGTAAAACTTACGGGGTTAAAAGTTTACTTATAATGGTTGATGGGGAAGGAAATCTGGCAGATACTTCACAGGCTGTCAGGCAGAAAGCGGTTGAAAACCACTATAAGTGGGTTAAAGCAGCTCAGTTCCTGGGATGCCATTCAATAAGGGTAAATGCTGCGGGAAGAGGAACTATGGGACAGGTTCAACTTGCAGCTATTGACGGCCTTTCCAAATTATCTGATTATGCAGCAAAATATAACATAAATGTTATTGTAGAAAATCATGGTGGCAATTCTTCGATCGGGAAATGGCTGGCGGAAATCATGAAAACGGTTAACAGACCAAATTGTGGGACCTTGCCCGATTTGGGTAATTTTTACGAATATGATCGCTATCAGGGAGTTACTGACATGATGCCTTTTGCAAAAGGAGTGAGCGGAAAGACCCATGATTTTGACAAGGATGGAAATGAAACTGTGATTGACTATGCTAAAATGCTGAAGATTATCTCCGATTCAGGGTTTAAAGGGTATATTGATGTTGAATATGAGGGAAATAAACTAAGTGAAGATGAGGGGGTTAAGGCTTCAATAGCTCTAGTGCAAAAAGTAATTGCTCCTTATAACAAATAACAGAAAAGGGACATGCTGTGGCATGCCCCTTTATCCTTAACATTTTAATTTACACTCTGAAAAGCGTTAAAACTAGCTCTTTATTGAGTGGTTGGCTTCATCCCAGTAAACTGTTTTTTGACTGAAGTATGATTCGTTTGCCATATGGCATGCAATAGCTGCATGATTGCCGAATACAGCATCCTCAACAACCGGCTTACGCGACTTTACAGATTCGAAGAAATTCCACATGTGCGGATTCATATCGTCCCAGTCGTGTCCCCTGTAATTCACCTCATCATATATAGGTTCTTTCCCCAGTTTTGGAGCATGTTCGCTGTACCACTTGGCTTCATATTCAGCGCGCATCTTCTGAGGAAATCCGCTTGCATAATAACTTGGTACGAGGTCGATACCGGGCTGAGGAGCATAGCGGAGATTAAACTCGCCAGCATCAAGAATACCTTTTGGCCCCATAAATCTGGCAAGCTCAGGTGTCTCTGTGCCAAGTCCTAACCGGCAATAGACAGGGGTTCCATGATAATCAAACAAAACAACATGCAAATCGGGCATGTTTCTTCCATCTTTCCAGCGAAAAATTCCGCCAAGTGCAGTAGCTGATCTTGGAGCTTCATTCCATCCAAGTGTGAACATCATCCCGCTTATCAGATGGACCATCAGATCACCGCCAACGCCTGTACCATATTCTTTCCAGCAGCGCCAGCGGGCAAAGCGTTCCGCATTGAATGGAATCTTCGGAGCATCATTAAGCCATGTATCCCAATCAAGAGTACTTGTTGACAAATCTGTTGGTGGAGGATATTCCCAGGCACCAGTAGGATCATTTCGTCCAAGGGTTATCTCAACCTGTTCCAAATCCCCGATTGAACCGCTGCTATACATTTCCCTGGCTTTCTCACATAGCATAGAGCTTACCCTCTGGGAACCAATTTCCACAATGCGTTTGTTTTTTGTTGCTGCTTCAACCATTGCAAAACCATCAGCTACCGTGTGCGACATAGGTTTTTCGCAATAGATATCTTTCCCTGCGTTGCAGGCATCAACAACTACACGTTTGTGCCAGTGATCGGGTACTGCAGCAATTATGCAATCTATATCCTTGCGATCTAGCAATTCCTGGTATTTACGTGTGGTGAACAGATTAGGGTTGCCCGTAATTTCTTTTGCCAGTGTATGTCTGCCATCATACAGATCGGCAGCACCAACACATTCAATTCCTGGCAGAGCCATGGTGCCGTTCAGTAATCCGGAGCCTTCCATACCTATACCTATTATTCCAAATCTAAGCTTGTCGCTCGGGGCGACTTTCTTTGAAGTTAAACCATAAGGTTGCGCATTCAGTTGAATGGCTCTGGATGCAAGCAGACCACCGGTTGCCATGGTACCTGCCTGAATGAATTTGCGTCTGGTCAGATTGTTTTTCATAAATTTTACCTCCTTTTATTCTTAATGGAACTGAAATTGCCTGTATTCTTATAAGGACACGCTATGGGGTGTCCCTGAAATAATGATAATGAGAAAACGTAAGATAATGCCATAGCATTACCCTGCTTCATTCAGATTAGTTTCATATTTACGGGATCCCAGTTTAGTATTTTTTTCTGGAAATAGCTGTCGTTGCATGCAAGACATGGAGCACAGGCCCTGAATGCGAAGACCGGATCCTCAACAACAGGCTTCCCTGTTCTTACTCCATCGAAGAAGTTTGTCATATGCTCAAGATGTTCATCATATCCTTCGGGAGCTGTGTACTTCGTGTTTGGTTTTACGGGTCTGGTCTGATCCTCTTTTGAATATTTCTGATTATACCTTTTCATCAGTTCTTCCTGCATGGCTTTTGGATAAGTATCGAAAGCATCCCATCCTCCTATGCCCGGGGCCTTTGACATAATATTGTTGCTGATAACAAAACCGTTATCCCCCATTTCAATAATGCCTTCGCTTCCTATGAACCTGGTCACTGACTTTTCTCCATTGCCACTGACAAAATTTACCCTTAACATCACCTGGAATGAGGAATGTTCCTTAGTTTCGGGGTATTGTAGTATTGCCACCATTATATCCGGAACATCCCGCTCATCTTTCCACCAGGTAAGCTGCCCGGAAGCAAAAATCTTTTCCGGACCTTTGGAATCGGTCAGTACGTGAATCCCTGACAGCAGGTGGACAAATAGGTCGCCGGCAACACCGGTTCCAAAATCACGATAGTTTCTCCACCAGAAAAATTTCTTGGCATCATAAGGGATCTTTGGTGTACCCGCAATGTACCTGTCCCAATCAACTGTCTGAGGTGACCCGTCAGTAGGCATAGTATACTCCCATGCACCGAGAGCATCCTGTCTGTCGAATGAAGCCTCAATACAGTTCAACTTGCCAATTATCCCGGTTTTATATAATTCTTTTGCCTTTTTATAAACGATGCTGCTTACTCTCTGGCTCCCAACCTGCATGGTTTTTTTTGTTTTATCACGGGTTGCAATAACATCAAGTCCTTCGCTGAGTTTATGAACCATAGGCTTTTCACAATAAACTGATTTACCTGCATTCATGGCATCCATCGAAATCCTTGCATGCCAGTTATCACTGGTTGCGATAACTACTGCATCTATATCTTTTCTGTTAAGGATTTCCCTGTAATCACGAGTGGTAAAAACATCCTTGCCATATTTTTCCTTAACTCTATCGAGCCTTCCTGAATATAAGTCGCAGGCTGCAACTAATTCTACCCCGGGAACTTTAATAGTCGTATCAATATCCTGATTGCCCATTATGCCCATTCCAATGCCGGCAATCCTTATCTTATCATTTGAAGAGAAGTTCTTGCCAGAGACAATGAGATGTTCCTCTATTTTTTTGTGAGAGGAAAAACCTACAAGCGGGGCTGCAGATAAAAGTACTGCGGAACCACCGAGATTCTGGATAAATTTTCTCCTTGATGTATGTGTTTTCATATATGCTGGATTAAGTTAAATTAATACAAAAAAATGATTTTAATTCTGACCTGAAGATAAAAGATAAATCTCAATATCAGAAGACTTAAAAACAATAGTCATTTCTGGACTGACACTACCGGTCATTTGAATTTTTCTAACAGATCCTTTACTGCATCCTTGTGCACCATGAAGTCCATCATCTTAAGTTTCACGTAATCAGAAGAGAAAAAATAGTAGCCGAATTCAGCAGCGTCCGGATTATTATTACGTGAACCGGAACCCGAATCTTTTATGAGATACCAGTCCTTCCCATCTTTTTCGAGATACCCGACCAGGTGCATGCCATGATCATCTGTCGTTGTTCCGTTTGAGAACCTGAATTGTCTTGCATCATCGCTGATGAAAGCAGCTGGAATATCAAAATCAGGTACTATGGCGCATTGAGTCATTCTGTCAAATCCCGGTTCGGATACATCTCCACCAATACTGGCAGTATAACCGCTACGAACGACTTTTTTTAATGCTTCCATGAAAACATCAAGAGGTACATTATAATAATCAGTACTATGCCACCAGTTATCCGGAACTTTATATTCCACATGCTTATAAAACGGTTCCTGTTCATATGAAAGAATGTCGACATAATCGTCAGGATTTATGCGAATGACATCATGAAGATATTGCAGAGGGCTTATCTTTTTCCCATCTACCATAATTTCTGCTGGTGGTTCACCCATATAGTGGTTCATGATAGATTTTATTGTTGTGACAGCTGTCTCTTCATTCCAGGCTGAACCAGCTTTCAATGACTGAAGATAGGCTTTCATTTCCGTTATCATATCCTCACTGTTATGGAATTTTCTGGAAACAGGCAACCCGGAATAATCAGACTCCGGAACTATACCATATTTTTTCCACATCCGGGTAACCGCATTTGCTTCGGAACCCTCTTCAAAAGCAGAATTACCTCGTTCCTGGATAAACCGCCGTGTCTTTTCAACATACTCCCAATAAACAGTAAACATCTCCGATAGCTTTACTCTCGTTTTGTTAATCCTGTAAACTTCCGTTTCAAGAAAGGAAGTTGTTGAAAAACACCAGCAAGTGTTTGTATTACCTTGCGAAACAGGAGGATTATGCCATTGGCGATTTTTATAAAGCTCCACCTTGTTTGGTAGCAGATAACCCGATTGATCTACTACAAGCTCCCTGTTCTCCTTTAACGGAGTTAACTTTCCCTTCACTTCCTGTTCATCTTTCAGAATTGAATTCTGATAGAAACCCGGTTTTGGTACGGTAAAAATGGCTTTGTCCTTATTCTGCCCGGCAATAGGCATAAAGAGCATCAAGGCATTAACGGACATGCCAATTAAGATTCTTAATTTCATATTGTCAGTTTATTAAAGTTTTTAAGCGATTAAATTTAATGCATTTTTATCGGGATCCATATTTCTTCTTCGGAATCAGAATTTTCATTTTTATATTTTTCACCCATAACGGCAAAATGAGGTCTGTTGTCTAATATATGGCCGGAAGCAGGCAGCCAGGTTTCAAATATATACCGGTATGTTTACCGATGAATTTTTTCGCAGGCAATATTTCAATTCTAGGTTCCAAACAGGTAGTCGTGTAAATTATTGATTATCTATGTCAATATCATACTTATTCAAAAGTCCTGCAATCCCTATCAGGGAAAATCTTGCCTTTCTGATACGGTTTTTTTCAGGGTCGATGGAATAGTTGAATGAGGTACGGAAATCAGTTCTTTCTAGTATGGAATTGTCAAAAGTTGCTCTCATTAAGTCACAATTTTCAAAGACTGAGCCGCTTAAATCGCATTCAGTAAAATCTGCCTCATATAGTTTTAAATTCCTGAATATTCTCTTTTTAAGTTTTGTTTTATAAAAGGAAGAATGATTGAGATTGCAGTTGTCGAAGCTTACTGACAAACCGATCTCATTACAATTTTCAAAATGCAATCCCAGCATTTTACAGTTTCTGAACCTGACTTCTCTGAAAGCAGTATTATTCAGCTTAGCCATACTCAGGTTGCAGTTTTCAAATTCGCAATCCATAAATACTGCAACCGAAAGGTCGGAGCTTGAAAAATCGCAGCTGATAAAAGTACAGGATTCATACTCGCCTATGCTCAGGCGATTTTGTATGAAATCGATTTTATCAAAAGTTTTTTCTTCTATATATTCTTGTCCCATTGTTCCTCAAGTTAATTGGAAACCCCTTTCCCCAGATTGCTGACACTTTCCGAAGTACAATTTTTGCATTTGTAAAAGTATAAAAATATGATATGGCTACAAATTTCAGCCTCTTCTTTATGGTTCGTCAGGATGAGAATCGTTTAATATTTCATCAGAATATTAAATAAAAACTAACAGCATGCATTTAAAGGAGTGAAGACCTTATTTTATAGCAATTGCAGTTACGGTCGTATGTCAGTTAATGGAAACTGCCTAAACAAATACCCTTATTTTTTGTTTATCTACCTGGCAAACAGTATGAAATATTGTTTTTTCCACCATAAACTTTTACCCAATTATGCCGGACAACACGCCGTTAGAATCTATGCCCAATGGGGAGCTTTACCATCCGTCATCTGACTTTATAGCCAAAGCAAATGTTCAGACATGGGAGTTAAAAATCAATCAGGCTAAAGAAGACCTTCCTGGTTTCTGGGCTGAAAGAGCCCTCGAACTTGAATGGTATCAGCCATGGAACAAAGTACTTGATGACAGCAATAAACCTTTCTACAAATGGTTTGTAGGAGCAAAAGTGAATATTGTTTATAATTGTCTTGACCGTTATATCAAAACCTGGCGAAAGAATAAGCTGGCTCTCATATGGGAAGGTGAGCCAGGGGATCAGCGTTCCTACTCGTACCACGCTCTGAACCGTGAGGTGTGTAAATTTGCAAGTGTTATAAAAGCGATGGGGATAACCAAAGGCGACCGAGTGACTATTTATCTTCCACGAATTCCCGAGATTGTCATCGCAATGCTGGCTTGCGCCAAAATCGGCGCTATTCATTCAGTCGTATATGGCGGATTTTCAGTCGAATCTCTGCATGGACGGATTTTAGACTCACACTCAAAGATAGCAATCACGGCAGACGGCGGCTGGATGAACGGCAAGATTGTCAAACTGAAGGATATGATGGATGAGGCTCTTCAGCGATCTCCTAGTGTAGAGCATGTAATAGTTATCAGGAGAACAGCCCAGGAGGTAATGATGGAACCGGAAAGAGATTTATGGTATCACGACCTGATGGCCCTTCCAATTGCCAGTCCTAAATGCGAGACAGAAGTGATGGATGCAGAAGATCCGTTATTTATCCTTTATACTTCAGGTACAACGGGGAAACCCAAAGCAGTTCTGCATACTCATGGTGGGTATATGGTTGGGATTTACGCCACTCTAAAGGATGTTTTTGATCTGAAGGATGAGGACCGGTGGTGGTGCACTGCTGACCCGGGATGGGTAACAGGTCACTCCTACCTGGTTTATGGTCCGTTGCTGAACGGTGCCACATCGTTCCTTTATGAGGGAGCGCCTACATATCCTTACCCTAACCGATGGTGGTCAATGATTGAAAAATACGCCCTGACAATTCTTTATACAGCGCCAACTGCTATTCGCGGACTGATGCGATTCGGTGAAGCCTGGCCCAACAGACATGACCTCTCTTCCCTGCGTCTCCTGGGATCTGTTGGCGAGCCTATAAATCCCGAAGCCTGGAAATGGTATCATCGGGTCATAGGTAAAGGAAACTGTCCGATAATGGATACCTGGTGGCAGACAGAAACCGGAATGTTCATTATTACCCCGACACCATTAATGCCATTGAAACCGGGTTCTGCCACCCGTCCATATTTTGGAGTTGATGCTGAAATTGTTGATGCTGATGGGAAAACCGTGCCTGACGGTGAAGAGGGATTTCTGGTATTGAACAAACCATGGCCTGCAATGATACGAACGATTTACGGCGATCCTGACCGTTATGTAAATCAGTACTGGAGCACATATCCTGACAGGTATATGACAGGTGATTCGGCAAGACGCGACAAGGATGGATATTTCTGGATTATCGGACGTATTGATGATGTGATAAAAGTTTCAGGGTACAGGCTTGGTTCAGCCGAGCTCGAGTCTGCCCTGGTGAGCCACCCTGCTGTGGCTGAAGCAGCAGCAATCGGCTTGCCTCATGAAGTGAAAGGCAATTCTATTCATACCTATGTGATCCTAAGGACAGGGTTTGATCCTTCCGATGCATTAAAGGATGAACTCCGTATTCACCTCGCGCATGAAATAGGCCCCATTGCAAAACCTGAGTCAATCACATTTGTTGACAAACTTCCAAAAACCAGATCCGGAAAAATCATGCGGCGGCTTCTTAAATCCCGTGCACAAGGACTACCTGACGGAGATATTACTACTTTAGAGGATTAATTTACAGGTAACGCAACTTTGATCTTTATTGGTATATTTACATTTGTAAAGACTAAGCAGGTAATTTGCATGTTAAGATTTAAGCATCTAAGTCCGGCAGGCAGTTAAAATGATTGAACAATAAAATAAAAGATGAAGGATTTCTTGATTGGACTTCTTTGCTTTTGCCTCCTCCCGGCAATTAAAAACGTAAATAGTGGTCTGCTTGCAGCAAACGTTGATCACGATTCAATTACAATTAAAAAATGTCAGGATTTTAAAATAACCGGCGACGGAGCTTCAGCAGCCTGGAATAAAACAGGATGGATAAACCTGATTCAACAAGAACCTAAGGTCGTGTCGTATCAGACCAAAATAAAAGTACTCTATTCTGAGAAGGGAATTTACTTCCTATTCAATTGTGAAGACAAAAAACTAACTTCGACGATGAAGGCCGATAATATGAATCTATGGGAAGAAGACGTAGTTGAAGTATTCCTTTGGCCTGATGAAAACTTCCCTGTCTATTTCGAGTATGAACTTTCTCCTTTTAATTTTGAATTGCCAATCATGGTGCCAAATAACAAAGGCAACTTTTTAGGCTGGCTTCCATGGCATTATGAAGGTGATAGAAAAACTCAGCATGCCACCAGTGTAAAAGGAGGTACCCCGGAAAGCGGAAATTCAATTTCAGAATGGACAGCTGAGTTTTTTATTCCCTATAAATTGCTTGCCCCATTAGGCAATGTTCCTCCTGAAACCGGCACCAGATGGAGAGCAAATATGTATCGTATTGATTATGATAACGGGGAGGCGGCTTATGCCTGGCAAAAAACACATAAAACTTTTCATGAGTACAACAAATTTGGCACATTTATTTTTGAATAGTAGATTCAATTATCTGGAAATAAAATACCCTGATTCCTGTTGATCACAACAATAGCGCATACAGTTTGTTTATCTATTTAGGCTCATTTTGAGAGCTCTTTTAATAAAATAAAATTGCTTTAAATTAAACAATAAACTAATTTTGATAGTTAACTAATTGAAGCCTAATGGAACAGAAAGAGAAATCAAATCATGAATCGTTTAAAGTTTCAGGTGATGAAATTTTATCAAAGGTCAGAGAGATAATAAAGGAAGGAAACGCCAGGAGGATAATCATTAAAAATGAGAAGGATGAAATTATAATGGAATTTCCACTGACAGTTGGTGCCATTGGAGTCGTAGTAGCTCCCATATTTGCAGCTGTCGGTACACTTGCAGCTCTGGCTACACATTGTACAATTATTGTTGAAAAAAGAAATAATGATGATATAAAATGATTCTTAAGTTTTAATTAAAAAATTTGGAATTATGAAGACTTCAAAACCAAAAACAACCAGCAAGCCCAGAAAAACTTCTGTAGCAAATAAAACATCAAAGAAAAAGAGTGTATCCTCGGCAAAATATGTACCCAGCGAAGACGAGATAAGGGAAAAAGCGAGGGAAATATATTACGAACGGATCGCACGTGGTGAACATGGAACGCCTGAAGATGACTGGCGCGAAGCTGAAGCACTTTTAAAGGGATAATGATCGATCGATTTAAGCGGATTTGAGAGCAAAATGATTTAGCTTATAAAGAAGCTTGAGTGGTAGGTGAATCCATTTTCACGCAACCACCAGCGAAAAGCCTTGGCGATCTTCCTTCTTTTCAATAAGACGGTGCCGTGCTCATTTGATGTGATCCGGTAAACAGTTTTCATAGCTGCATATTTTATTTATTATCCCTGATCACTCAAGATCATAATATCTGAATTTTTTAAGATAATCATATATCGAGGTTCCAAAAATATCAGTCCCGTTTATCTTTCCATTGGAATCAAGAAATTTTTCCAGAGAACCTGCACCACCAAGATGGGATGCTGCTATCATTCCTGATTTAGTTATTACTACACCATTAATAGAATCGCCAATAAAGTGTTCATAATCAGCCAGAATCAATAGGTTTACTTTTATCAGGGTCTTCAGAACCTGCAGCTGCAATTCCCTGGGGAAAATCTCAGGATTTTTTTTAAACTTTCGCAGTGTTATTTTCCTGTATCCAAGAAATTTCAGAGTGGATTCTTCGAACTGCCACTCTCCGAAACATCCTATTGAATTGATGGAAAGCCAGTTGTTTCCTGATTCTCTTAAACCAAGATCATTTATAAATCTGGAAAATTCCGTTTCATGGTATTTCTCAATAAACAACACTGACAAAGATTTGAATTTAATCATCGCCAGTCGGAAATCGATATCCGGAGCACTACAGATATGAGAAATAACAAGAAACAGGAATGTCAGAAATACTCTTCTCATAACAGAACAGATTAAGAACTATATTCCTTCTATTCAAATGATTGATTATCTCTTCAAAGTTAGACCTTATATATACTGAAGTCAACCGCAGCGAACAGGAACTACGGCAAAATATGTCTTTTCGTTTTCTGATTCATCAAAGAAATCGAGACGGTCAGTTATGAGTTTTATAGATTAATAAACAAAATGAACCGGTTTGTCAAAATGCCCGGCAAATTTACCAATGTTTCTCGTAAAATGAAGTCAACAATTTACCTAATAATACATATAGCCATGATAATCAGAGCAATATTAAAATTTGTATTCCACTTATTCAGTGTTAATCCTGAAATTAAGATTTTGACTAAATACCAAATTAATTAGATAAAATTCCGGTCAATTATACCTTAACATTCAATCTGCAGATATTATTCATTTCAAAATGAATACTTCGAGATCTACAGCATGGTTTTGTTGGGGCCGGGCAGGAGGCTTCGGAGGCGAACCCTGGTTTAGGGGTTGATTCGAAGGCTGAGTATTATTTGAATTTACAGGAGGAGGTCCACCTGGACCACCAGGACCTCCTCCTGAACCTCCGGCAGCATAAATTTTATTATTCAAAACTGCTGCTGCCATTCCGTTTCTGGCAAAATTCAAACTATCGGTTTCCACCCATTGATTTGATGCAGCAGGATCTAAGAAAAACGTATTTTTACGGGGTGCATTCCGCTCAGTATCCGTAGCTCTTTCTCCCCCCATATAATATAGCACGTTGTTTAAATTTACTAAATTGCCACCACCGCTACCCAAAGGAAGCCGTGCCGGGAGAGTTGCCCATTTACCAGTGGAAAAGTCATATACATCAACATCGAGAACTGTTTTTGCGAAAAACTGCACCTTATTTTCCGGATCGCGGTAACTTGTGTTCCTTCCGCCCACAACATACAATTTGTCTTTTATTACTGTAGCAAAACAATGATCCCTTATATGAGGAGCATCAGGCAAGGCAGTCCAGGTTTTGGCTTCCGGATCGTAACAGTCAAATAGATTATTAGTCCCGCTGGAATGACCATGCTTTATTCCTGCAACCAAATACAATTTACCTTTGTACTCGGCTGCCCCGGCACCAGCTCTTCTTCTGTCGGATGGAATTTCACCACCTTTTTCCCAGGTGTTTTTTTGTGTATCATAGCTATAAACATTTGACATTGGAATCTGATCCGGAAATCCTCCTTCAGAAAAAGCTTCAAGAACATACACCTTACTATTATAGGCTACAGCCTGAAAATGATGCATTTTAACAGGGGTTTCAGCCAACGTTGTCCAGGTAAGGGACTTCAGATCAAGACATTTTACGGGTGTAGTGGTATCTCCATCATTGCCCATCAAATATAATTTCCCATTTACCGCCGCCATACCACACTCGCTGCAATCAGCCACACTGTTTAATGTCTTTACAACCTGCCAATTGCCTTGCTGTCCGTACACAATGCCATAAAAACAAAATAATACTCCTGAGAGCACCGAAGTTTTTGCTATTTTCATCTTTCAAATATTAAAGGTAAAAGGTAATTATGTACAACTAATTTAACCATTGGAGTATGCATATTGTTCAATATAATTGCTATTATTGCATATCATGATAAAAGGTGGCCATAATTATTATCCGGTGAAACACTCAGTAAAAATAATGACCATTTGTTTTACTTTATGTTTATTCTATTCTCCTTCTGCAATGGGACAAACTACGGGACTATCAAAAGAATCTTCATCAATTATGGTGTTATCCGGGTTACAAATGAATGTGACAAATAATATTAAGGATAATAAAGAACAGATATTGGAAGGCATAAGGAGAGCTGCAAAGGAAGGTGCAAGTTTCCTTGTTACACCTGAAGGATCATTATCTGGTTATACGAGTAACTTTAACCAGGCAGAGGTAAAGAAAGCTCTGGAAGAAATCAAATCGGCTGCAGTAAAATTGAAAGTTGGTTTGATGTTAGGTACCTGTTACAAAGAATTGATAAAAGGAGATGAATTCTGTTACAATCAGGTTCGCATATATTCAATGGATGGCAAATTTATCGGAGCATATTCAAAGATTTTACGCTGCTCAAATATTGAGTTACCCGGAACAGGAGAAATGGTTGATTATGTTGAGGGTGAACTGAAGACCTTTGATTGGAATGGATTAAAATTTGGAATCCTGATTTGCAATGATCTCTGGGCAACTCCGGGCTATACTACGACTCCAAATCCATATCTGGCATTGAAACTCAAACAGATGGGGGCTCAATTTATTATTCATTGTATAAACTCCGGGACCGTTCAGAAGTACAGACCTTTTCATGAGTCTTCAGCTGAATTGTGGGCCTTTTCAATAAAGATCCCGATATTGGAAGTAAATGCTGCACACGGAAATGAGACGATAAATGCGCAATCGGGATTAATTGATTCAAATGGTGAAAGAAGTCTTCGTGTCCCCGATTCAGGAACGCAGTTTTTTACAGCAAGGATTTCGATACCAGCTACCAATGATAGAACCAAACAGGAATGATTAAGGTTTTTTTCAGAAATTAATTAACATTCTCAAACTAATGAACCATACAGGAGCAATGGTAAAATTCAGAGATGCCTTTTTATCCTACTCCAATAGTTAGAAGTTTGATGACCTGACCCATTCCATTTTTTAGCGATGAGCTCAAGATTATAGGGGCCGATCTGATCAGCGTAGTACATAAAAATCTTTTCTGAAATTTCATAGTTAAACAGATCCTTCCTTGTATAACTGGATCTGGTCCGACTATTATAATCAATAAGCCTGATAGGACGAATCTGAAAAATACCTGCAGCATTTTCCAAAGGATTGTAAGCCAGGGTATCGCATTTGGTTTCTACTATTCCAATAGCTAACGCAAGCTTTTTATATGGTTCCACAGGTACAGGCTCGAAAACTAAAATTGATTTCACACTTGGTGCAGAAAGCTGAATTGATATAGACAACAACAGAATGCAAACTGTTTTTATTTTTTTTAGATTAATATACATCGTTAAATGTTGAATTATTCGTGTAAAAAATAAACGCGATTAATATTGTTGTCCAATACTGATTAACGATAATCTGTGAGTTCAAACAAATTTACAACATAACTTATTGTAAATAAATGAAATTCATAATCTTTTATAAACAATATTTCAACCATCCCATTTAAATGAAATGGAAAATCAGTTTGATTTGACATGTTTTTTGCCTATCATCAGGTTATGTCGATGACTCGTGTCTATCTTTATTTACTTATACCAGAAATCTTCATTTATCGTTAGGAATCCATCTGAACTGGCAAAAAAAAAAGATTATACGGCTGCCCGTCTCTAGTTTTGTGTCCTGAAGTATGTTAGCCCGTTAATTTCAGTCATGTCAATTATCTTAAACCCGTGCGATTCCAGAAGTCTTGAAAAATCATTGCTGTCTATATCAATATCGAACCTTGAATCTAAAAAATTTAAAAATTTCCTGGAGAGCCTTTGAATCATACTCACTCCCCTTTGAGTTTTTTTATCATAGAAGCATCCGACAAAATTTGTTCTTGGTGATAAACCGTTATAAAGAGTCTGTAAAAAATCATCAAGATGTTTAATCAGGTTCAGTTTCTTAAGATTAATTAAAGTTGTCACTTCCTTTAATTCTTCATAATCATAATAATAGTGAAGCTTAGAAGAGAGTACAAGCAAATTGTCTTCATTGGCAAGACCGTTCCAGTCAAGGTAATTAATAAAATTTTCGTCAACCTCCCCAAATAATTTATTCGAAACAAGATTATTTTTCCTGGTTTCAGCCGGGGCTTTTGTTCTCTTTAAGTTTGTCCTGACATTCTTGCCGGTACTTGTAACCGATCTCTGCAAAACTGAAATATCTTCCATAATTATATGTCATTTATCCGTTGTAAAAGTATATCATATTAATATACGTGTCAAGCAGCTAATGCCCAATTAGTGGGGAAATGGGATTAGTCATATCACACTTGGTCTTTGAAATCCCGACGAATAATTACAGGAAGAAACCGTTTACAACATAAAAATGGAACTTCGTCAAAAATGGGGTGCCTTTTATGAGGCTGCCATACAAAATCCGCTCAAAAGTTCTCACTATAAAATGCATCTTCTTGATATTCTGACATATATGTACGAATATGTTCCGAAGTATTGAAAATAATCCGGATATTTGAATTTTGACAAACATAAATTATATTGTGATAAAAATTATGCCGATCGCAGAAAGTATGACTTATATGCTGATTTGCAGACCAATACGTAAGATTAAATTGATTTTTCATGTGCCAGATTGTAGCTTATTGGCGATTTAAAACTCGTATTCTTTATAACCGGACCAGTAAAATCTGTATATTTAATGTTGGATTTCTATAAAACTGATTTGGTTGAGATTGGCTTAATTGTATTACTTTATTTTACGGAACATGAAAACCTTAAATCTTGTATTGGCATTAGCTCTTCTGACTACGGGCTGTTTTGGACAGAAGCTTCCTCTACCTGCCGATAAGAAGGCAACTAAAGAAACTGTAGCACTTTTCCAGTCTCTTTATGAACTTAAGAATAAGGGTATTATGTTTGGCCATCAGGATGACCTGATGTATGGCTATACCTGGTGGTATGAAAAGGATCGTTCGGATACAAAAGATATTACGGGCGATTATCCTGGAGTTGCCGGTTTTGAACTCGGTCACATTGAACTGGGAGGAGAACGAAGTCTTGATTCGGTAAGCTTTGCACAGATTGCCGAACAGATTAATGTACATTATAAACGAGGAGGTGTAATCACTATCAGTTGTCATCTTAATAATCCTTTCACCACGCAAATCAAGGATACTTTGTCCTCGAAAATGCACGGAACAGCATGGGATGTAAGCTCAAAAGAGGTTGTTTCATCAATTCTACCCGGAGGCAAGTATAATGGACTGTTCAATAGCTGGTTGGATCGGCTGGCAACCTTTTTTCTTGGATTAAAAGATGATAAAGGCATGCCTATTCCTTTTATTTTCAGGCCTTTTCATGAACATTCGGGATCTTTCTTCTGGTGGGGTACAAACATTTGTACTGACCAGGAATACTCTGCCCTCTGGAGATATACCGTCAATTTTTTGCGTGATAAAAAGAATATTCACAATATCCTTTATGCATACAATACTGACCGTGTAACCAGTCTCGATCAATATATGAAAGGATATCCGGGAGATGATATTATCGATATGCTCTCAATCGATATGTATGACCGCGGCGAACAGTTTGGAAAAGAACTGGATACAGCTTTAGGCTTTGTTACCAGGGAAGCTGTATCGAGAAACAAACTGACAGCACTGAGTGAAACCGGCGAAAGAAGAGGTATGGATAACTGGTGGTCATCAGTCCTGTTGCCTGTAGTAAGCAAATATCCACTTTGTTATGTATTAACCTGGCGGGATGCTTACAAAACAAAGTATTCAGTATCGGGGAATCCGGTTCAATCTTCAACAGATGACTTTAAAATTTTTTATAATTCCCCAAGGACACTCTTCTTAAAAAAAGTACAGGCAGCGAACATATACAAAAGATAGAAAGTAGATAAAGTGCTGTGCCGGCTCAAAGGATTATTCCTTTATTACTTTAATTGTTTTTCGGAAATCGTTGTTATAAACTATAACAATGTAAATGCCTTTCGCTAAAGTGCTGATATTGATATCGGTCTGGTAACGGGAATTTGTCAGCTCCCTGATTTTTTTGCCGATGGAACTGAATATCTGAATATTATAAACTGCATCCGTGCTTAGTGCGACACTAAATTGATCACTGGTTATTGATGGCCAAAGGAAAACTTCAGGATCAGATTTGAAATTGGCTCTTTTTACGTAAAGATATATCGAATCACTTGTCTCAACTCCGCATGTTCCTGTCACTGTGGTCCGATAAAGACCAGTATTAGTAGCATTTACATTTTGAATAAGGTACTGCGAAGTGTCGCTGTTATTAAGAGGCACCCCATCTTTTTGCCATATATATGACAGGTCATGTCCTTCCGAATTAACCGTAAGGGTAACATCACTGCCAAACGGAACCTCGACATTTGGAGATATGTAAGTTATATTTGTCAGGGTGTAAACCGTCAGTTGTATATTGTTAGATATAACTGTTCCGCAAGAACCAGATATTGTGCAAATATAGGTGCCGGAATTACTAATAGCCGCATTCGTTATAATCAGTTTTGATGAAGTTCCTGATTGTACTGTCTGACCATTTTTCGACCAGGTGTAGATCAGATTATGCCCCTGAACATTTACAGAAAGCGTGACAGGTTTTGCAGCACATATAGCAGTATCCCGTGACTGACTGAGTAATTTTGTATTAAGGACAACGTTCCCATCAAGTCGCGACCAATCAGAGACCTTGTTATTCACTGTAATCCTGACAATTACATTTATCGGCCCTGTATACGCAATGTTCCAGATTACAGAAGCGTTACTTGCGTTTCCGGTAATAACCCCTGCATTCGCCGGCAAAAGGTTCCATTCATAATTAGTGGCTCCCGCTACGGTTCCTATTGAGTACTGACTCGATTCAGTTCCCTGACAAATAATTGAATCGCCGACCGGTGGAGGAGGTCTAAAATCGTAAGCTATGCCTGTATTTGTCTGTATCCAGGCCTCAAAATCAGAAACATTCGTATAAGCACCGTAAGTGTTGCAATTTGTACTCCCCCAACTGACAAGTCCGGCCAGTTTATACTCGTTTAACACAGGCACCACCAGAGGGCCACCGCTATCGCCATTACAAGCATCTTTGTTCCCGTTAAGATAACCTGCCATTATATCTGTCGCAGGGATTGAGCTCCACACTGTAGATGCCTGGGCATCTGAAACAATAGGCAAAAGAACTTCCTGAAGATTTGATGGCAGTGTGCTCGGATTGACACGGGTCAGCCCCCAGCCAGTTATCCAGGCCATAACTCCCGGATCAATAGCTCCTGCTGCAACATCATAATTTGTTACTATCTTAATTGGTACAGCATTTGGAAAATTTATTGAATCTGTGAGCTGCAGCAAAGCGATATCGTTTAAAAGAGTCTGACTATCAAATCCCTCATTTACAATTACCTGGCTGACAGCGTATGTTTTACCATCATTAGGATTATTCACCGGATTATTGGCTCCGACCTGAACAAACATTTCTGAAGCTGGAGTGGCCCCTCCCGACGCGTTTTTGGTACAATGTGCAGCTGTGATTACCCATTTCCCGCTTAAGATTGAGCCCCCGCACCTGAAATTTCCTGAAATATAATATACCTGCCATGGGAAATTGGATATAACCGTACTGCTGCCACCCACTATTTTCGCATTGGGGGATCGTACTCCGGTGAAAAATGGGAAGAAATGGTCACCCGGTCCTACATTTGACTTTATGTAAAGGAGGGGTTCCCCATTCAAGATAAGAGTACACAGGCTGTTAATAGGATCCGCTTTTTTTGAAACTGTGATCTTTAAAAAATAGCGCCTGTTTGCTTCCAGGCTGAATGTGGCAGTGTCACTTAGCAGATAATCAATTCCAGAAATAATTACACTATTTTGATTGTCAACTATTTGCCAAGATATTAAACCCGGGTTTTCTGCTTTTAAAAACTGAACAGTCACCTTCTGCGCCAGAACAGAGAATGAGATCAGATATAAAAGGGAAATGAACAAAAACCTTTTCATGAACAAATATAATCTATGACTGAGGGATAATCTGAAATATATTCTCCATCCAAAAGCATTTCAATCTTCACAGAGGCTAAAATAATAATCTTCTTCCGTAAAACAGACAATAAATACGAATGTTTTATTCCGGTATAATTTATATTCAATTCAAATAAACAAAACTTCAAAACGGAAAAATAAAGTCGATATTGCAGTTCTAAGGGATAATTTACCTGATCCCTGTATCAATGTTTATACTTAGGAAAGTATTATCGTTTGAAGTTATTGTAACTTCAACAGGCAGGTTGCTTCCACCTACATTGCCAGATTTTTTTTCCAGAACAATAAGATATCTACCAGAAGGGAGCTCACTTTTAAAAGAACCATCCAATGACGGATTCAACTGTGTTATTTTATTCTTTCCATCAGTAGTATATACACTTACAGGATATGCTTTATAAGTTTCGGCTGTTGGCTGACATGCAGGATCCGGGGGAATTGTTTCTACAGGACAAATGGGACCTATTGAAATGGTTCCCTGAAGGAAACCCTGCGAGAGGGACCTTTTACTTTCACAACCGGCAGTCAAAATTATTCCCGACAGAAATAAAGCACTCAAAATCTCAGTTATGGCTAGCTTTTTCATTGTAAATCGTTTTGCTCAATAATAGAATCCTCAATTATTGTGCCACAAACACGATGCTTTACTTTGCATTTTTCAATGCCTCCTTTACTGAGGCCCTGAAGATATTGTAAGACCAGGTAGCTCCTGAAATTGCATCAATTTTGTCAGTGTCTGGCTTTCCCTCAAGTCTTTTTGGATATGTCTGAACTCCTTTCCAGTCATTCCTGCTTTGCTGAATATACTCATCATTTCCAACAAAGTGCTTTTCGTAATTTTCATTGAATGTTTCATGAAGGCTGGAGTCTCTAATAACAAAATGTATATCAGTAAATTTTCCTTCATTAAGAGTCAATTGGACACTTCCCCAGAAAGGTTCATAAATGTACTTTGCCCGCGATTTACCTTCATATGTACCATCTTTGTATGTTACGGAAGAATCTTTTAAAGCTTTATCAGTCAATTTGTTATCCTGACCGGAAGAAATTGAAGTTGAAATGATTATTGTTAATAATAGAGCAATAACGAAAGGGGTTAGAGGCTTTTTCATTTTTAAAAATAATTAATATAATATTATAGATTCTAGTGTAAGACCGTTAATATGGTCTGAGGCCCTCTTTGTCCCTCTGCGATTCTTCAATGGACTTCTGTGTAACAAAAAATAAGAACTTACACAACTTGTCCCGCGGAGCGGCAGATTGACGCAGAGAACCACTGAGATACATAGAGAAAATCTCAATTAAATTATTAAAAAACCGGCATTTGAGCCGGTTATGAATTTTTATATTCTGAAATTAAAGGTTAATAACCCCATTTCTTCATAATACCGAGGTCGGCTTTGGCGCAATACATTGGGGTTTTATCTCCATATGATTCCTGTTCAATAATATAGCACCTTGTACCGCCCTTGGTTGTGGCAAGCTCCAATACTTTCTGAGTATTCACAATACCTTCGCCAAGAATTGTGCTTTCATATTTTTCAGCGCTTCCAGCCCTGGCAGGAATTTCATCTTTCACATGCACAATCTCAAACCTTCCGGGATATTGATTCATAATATCAAGGGCTACTGCACCTCCATTGTAGAGATTGCCCATATCTAATTGCAGGGCAACAAGATTAGGATCGATACTTTTCATTATAATATCAAAAATCTTTTCACCATTCAGGCTTTCATTGAATTCAAACCAATGGTTATGATACCCGAATTTCATTCCTGATTTTTTGCATAACTCACCGCATTTGTCAAAAATGTCCATGTATCTCTTGAAATCGTCGTAGGTTTTTCTCATAGTCTCATCCATCCAGGGACTAATTACCCATTTTTGTCCGAGAACCGCTGCATCCTCAACAGTTTTTTTCCAGCTGTCACTGAAGTCTTTTTTGGCTTCATCCCAATGTTCTTTCCCCATAACCGTATGACCGCTTATCATTTTCAAGCCAAGCCCGTCAAGCACCTTTCTGAATTCGGGTGCTAAAAAACCATAGAACTTCTGATCAACATAATTTGCATGTTCCACATAGACATAACCCATTTTGGCGAGCTGAGTGAGTGAACCCTTAGGATCTTTCATCATATCATCGCGTATCGAATATAATTGAATCCCAACCATTCCTTTTTGCTTCAGACTGTCGGAAGCAAAGATCGACCTGGGAAGAATTGCTGCACCAAGAGCTACCATAGCCCCGGATTTCAAAAATGTTCTTCTTGAAGTTTTCATATTCTGAAAGTTTTAAATAATTCTAAAAAATGAATATATATGATCTATTACTGTAAAAAAAACGAGGGTACTCAAAGATTGAAGCTCTTCGCAGCATGCAACGGAGAACCGAGTTTACGAGCTCGGTGAAGCCAATGCGCTCAAGGGGATTCAACAGATCAATATCCCCATTTTTTCATCGCAGCAAGGTCATCTTTAACACAATCCATCGGGCTTTCGTTCTGATAGGATTCCTGTTCAATGATCATCAGCCATGACCCGTTTTTTACAGCAAGTGCCAGAACATCTTTAACGTTGAGAACACCTTTTCCGAGAATTGTACTGTCGTGGCTGTTATGTTGATTCTTCTCTTTCAGTACATCTTTAACATGCAGGGAGGGAAATCTTCCGGGGTATTTCTTTATAATATCAATCGGATTGGTGCCTGCCGCATTGTATAAATTGGCAATATCAAATTGCTGAATTGTTAATTTCGGATCCGCATACTTCATGATGATATCATATAATTTCATATTATGAAGCATGGTATCTCCTTCGAAATCATCGTGATATCCGAATTTCATTCCATGTTTCTGGCAAAGTTCCCCGCATTTGTTCCATAGATCAATCACTTTTAAAAGTGTATCATAATCTTTCTGGGCATTTTCGTCCAGTGCGGGAGTGATAACAAATTTCTGCCCCATATAAGCGGCATCTTCCACTGTCTGTTTCCATCCATCAGTAAAATCCTTTTTTGAAGCATCCCATACCTGCATTCCGAATTCGACATGACCGCTGTACATCTTCAGACCCAGGTCTCCGAGTATTTTTTTAAATTCTGAAGGTGTAAAGCCGTAAAATTTTCCACCAGCGTAATCTGCATGTTCAACCACCTTATAACCCATATCTGCTAATTTCTTCAGGGATCCCCTTGGATCTTTCATCATATCATCACGCACAGAATAGAGTTGTAATCCAACTATCACCTCCTGGGAACCGGAAGCAAATGCTGACCGGGGAAGAATAGCTGCACCAAGAGCGACCATTGCTCCGGATTTTAAGAATGTTCTTCTTGAAGTTTTCATCTTTATATGATATTAGTTAAAAATTTATTAAGATTAATTACGGATAAAGTTAAATATTCATATAGACATAACAAATAAATGCTGCCAAAGTCAATGCCAGATTAATTAATAAGAAATATTCTTCACTCCTCCTCTTTTGTCTTCAGAAATTTTTGTTTTAAACAAAGCGACGAGTTCCTCTGGATTAAGCGCCTGCGAAGGATTAAATTTATCGGACGACATATATTTAAGAATTGAACTATATAACTGCCTGGCTTCTGGCTCATTCTGAATTTTTTTCAGGTCCGACATGCAAACCAGCAATTTCCCTTTTCCTACGGAGAATTCAAAGATAAGTCCCAGTTTATGGTTTCTTTCGATATTATCAACCACCTGAACAAGAGGTCGGTAATCTTTTGGAGAATAATCGAGGATGAAGGGACGACTGTTTTTAATAATGGGCCACCATTGCCAGTTTGTATAAAATTCAGTGGGAAAATCATTGAACAAAGGGAGTTTTGGATTTGTGAGTATTGACATTGTCCCGGGCGATACAGGTTTATTATTAGATTCTGATATACTTTTAAACATCTTGAAATTCCAATAATCAGGCGTAAAAAGTCCCCCGACGGTAAGATCTTTTATATCATTAAAATCAGGAAATAATAATACCGTTCCACCGTCTGAAAGTTTCGAAAGGGTTGACTTATCAAGCGTCTTTGATATAAGTATGTTATCAGGCACTCTTGTAATTGGATCAGAGGGGTAAACCCAGAGAGGATAAGAGTTTTCATAATAAGTTCCTTGAAGAAAAACAGAAAGAGTAAGTTTTTCAGGTTTAGAAAACTTAAGAAGATCAATGCTGAAAGAGCCTGTATTTGTAAGTCCTCCCTGTGAAATATTAACTACATCTTCACCCTGAAAAATCATTTCACCCTTTCTGTTCTTAAGTGCCCATTTAACATGTTGCCCTTTCAAGGCATTTTCAGAATAATTTGCCACCTGGATCTTTCCTCTTAATTGCTCATTGTTCGCCCAGCAATATTTTTCCATTATAACCAAAGGAACAACCCTGTTGCAGAAATGACTGAATTCTTCAGAAGTTATAAGCCCTTTGCTGTCCATAAACGCATCAAGAAGGCCAACCAAAGCAGTTCCCTGTCCCGGGAAATCCTGCAGGTCGAGCAGGTGGAAACCACCAAAACCGGGAGTCCTCATAGCCATCTCAATATCGGCCTTATAACAGATAGCACTCAATGCTCCTGATGCCATGAAAAAGTCAGTGGACTGATCACTCAGGTTATTTTCCTTGAGCCTATCCCTGAACACTTCAAGGTTCCATGGTTTCATAACACCTGTATATTTCTTAATCTCATCATAATTAGGATAGATCTGGTATTGACCTACCTCCGTGCCTACCGCCGGAACTGTGCACTTTGAAATGGCTCCTGAATAATTTCGCATGGTTGATGGATAGCAGCCATTAATAATGCCACCATCGTTTGCATCAGCAAACGAGAATGAACCGCGTATCTGGGTTTTGTAAGTAGTATCAGTATCAGCTCCAACCCTGCAGGCAGCATAATAATCCTCACCTTCAGCCTGGCCCCTGAAACCCAGATAATTATTTGATCCATAGGCCATCAAATGGCGACTATCGACCGATTTGAAATGAGTCAGAAATTCTTTCATCACATTAAAATCACCTGAAAGCTCATTCCCAAGTGCAAACATTACAAATGATGCGTGATTTCCATAAGTGTCAAGTATGTGGTCTCCTTCTTTGAGAAGAAATGCATTCAGTCCGGAATTCCCGTTTTTGCTGAATCCACCCCAGAAAGGCAATTCCGGCTGCAGATATATTCCTTCAATATCTGCTGCCTCAAAAGCGGCAAGGGGCGGTGTCCATGAATGGAAACGATAAAAATTTATATTGTACGACTTTACTATCCTGAAAACTTTTTGCCAGCTTTCAACGTCCATAGGAGGATGACCGGTTAACGGAAAAACACAGGCATCATGCTTTCCCCTGAGAAAGGTTTTAATTCCGTTTATTGTAAACTGCGTCCCCTGGGTTGAAAATTTATGCATTCCAAAATTCAGGGTTGTATTATCAAGTAGCTTTTTACCCTTAAATGTAACATCCAGACGGTATAAGGCAGGATTGAATTCACTCCAAAACAGAGTCTTATTACCCATGCTATAGGTAAGTTCAATTGCATTTTCTCCTTTCCTGAGTGTAACAGGAAACGATTTTAGCGGGACACTATGTTTTTCTAAGGTATTCCATGCATCAGCTTTCAGTATCAATATCGTTTTTTCAGTCTTCCCTTCAGGATTAGATATTTTTACTCTCACAGTTATCTTTTTCAGAATGATATCGGGATAAACCTGAACAGACTCAATATGCACAGGATTAAAAGCCTCAAGACAGAATTTGCCTATAATTCCGTTCCAGTTGCTCTGTGTATGTTCAGTCCAGGCATGTGAACCTCTCACACCTGCAGGCACAGAACTATCATCATTGTTCACCAGAATAGTAAGTAAATGCTCTCCGGGAGAGAGCTGGTTTGTAAGATTGTAGTATTGTGGTGTCAGGATATCGGTGCTGCTCCCAATGAGATTATTGTCAACCCACACCTGTGTTGGTTTGGTCCGCTCCATCGTTAGCCTTATATAATGACCTTTCCAGGATTCGGGGATAATTATAGTTTTCTGATACCAGGCCATCCCGGCGTAGATCAGTTCACGCGAAAGCCTCATAGTTTCCATCCTGTTGGTATTCGGAATCCCCTTTTTGTTTTCATCAAGTGTTCCCGGCAAATTCACAGAATCAGAAAGAGGCCGGCTATACCACTTTTCGCGGATGCCAGCTTTGGCCGTATCTAATGCAAACTTCCATGAACCATTAAGAGATATTGTATCATGAACGGGAACAAATGATCCTTTGTTACACGATGTTATAGCAAATAATAGCGTTATTAAGAGATACTTAAATCTACGATACATGGAGATAAATTTTATTAATTATTATGAAGTGTTTTATAGCAAATTACTCCAGACCAGATATTCTTTTATTCATACATATTATTAATATCTGCGCTGCATAATTCAATCATAAGATTTCCGATCTTACTTATGACTTCATTTAAACATGTTTCGCCCTTTTCCCGTGTTGCCTTCGAGGGATTGCCGATTCCGGTATCGGTTGTAACCTTTGACCACTTCCTTTCTGCCCATGCCCAGTTTTCATTTAAAGCTTTAATTCTGAATTTTTTACCAACCCCATACCCTGCCTCGCTCAAAGGCAGAACCAGTTCAGGAGCAAGAAATTGCATGACACTAGTTTCCATTTCATCGGCATGACCACCCCCATTTTCGAAAAAATCTGAATTTGTAAACGATTTATACCAGTTGCAACTGCATATAAACATCTTTGGATATCTGGGTCCAAGTTCCCTGATAATCTGTTTAAAATCATTCCCTCCATGTCCGTTAAGGATCAAAAATTTATGAATCTTGTGCCTGTTAAGAACATCTGCCACATCATTCAGTACAGCTAGCTGTGTGCTGGGGTTAAGATTTATATTTATTTTAATATCGAGCTGACCGGTATTCACACCAAAAGGGATCGTTGGCAAAACAATTACTGCAGAGCCCTTCTCCCAGGCTCTGCGGGCAGATTCCGACGCAATCTTCTCAACCATGACATTATCTGTGGAAAATGGTAAATGGTTGTTATGCGCTTCAGTTGCGCCCCATGGTAATACTGCCAGGTCAAACTTTTTGTCTTTTATTGACTTCCAGTTTGTTTCAGATAATAAATATGGTTTCATCAGTTAAAAAATTTGTCGGATATAAGATTTCCCCCGTTGTACGAAAATAGTAAATTCTCTTGTACTATTGAAATGATTAGTCCCAAAATGAGGGCTAATGTTACAATTAAGCCATTGATCAATCCTGTTAATGGTCGGGAATCAGATATTTGCAGCTATCTTATTTTTTAAAATGTCTGATAATTATATTATTTGAACAATTATCTTTAGAAATATTTTTTGATTTCTTTTGTTTTATTACTTCATAAAGATCACAAAATGCAGAATAGTACCGATAAGCCAGATTGTATGAATACACCTTATGAAACTGCCAAAAATTGTCGTCATTATGCTATGTGCAAAATAGATTTTCTTGGAAGTGGTGTATGCGATTCAGGCCCTGAAAAGCAGTTCGTAAGCTATTGGCCTCAGGGAAGGATGATACTTTATGAAGCACTCTCAGAAAATAAAATTTCAATAACTGAAAAATGTGTCGAGATTGCAGATAGTTGTAACTTATGCGGTAAATGTGATTACCAGTGTTATTTCCTGAACGAAATGCGTCCAACTAAGGTAATGGAAGCACTAAAAACCCGGGTAGAGACCTTTATTAAAAACGGAGGTAAAATAAAAATTGCTCAGAAAGACAATATACTTGTAGAGCTACAAAAGATTGTTGGCGTTGTATGGGCAACTAACGATGAAGCAATTACAGTAACTTACTCTCACGACCTCAGCGCGATTTCTGACCCCATGGTTCCTGATTATATTGTAATGCCAAATACAAAAGAAGAGTTAGTTTCACTTGTTAAACTTTTTAAGAAGAACAATATTCAGTATACTATCCGCGGGAATGGGCAGAATCTTTTGGGTTTCGCTGTTAATAAAGGGGTTATCATTGACCTTAACAGGATGAAAACAATCGAATTTGATGAGAAGAACTGGCTCGTAAAAGTGGGACCGGGTGTCACAGCTTTTGATGTTCAGAAACAGGCTCAGAAAAGAGGTTATAGGATCAATGCAGCGGAACCTGCTGCTCTGTTGTGTGCCAATATTATGTGTTCAGGAATAATGTCTACTTTTTCAACTACTTACGGAATAAATGCCGACAACTTTATTAATGCTGAATTCGTTGATCATTCAGGTTCTCTTTTTAATCTGAATGATTGCTCTTCTCCTAATCTCTTTGCCTATAAAAATCTACAGCACAAAGATTCTCCGGGTATTTGCATATCAGCAAGCATCAGACTTCATCCCGTTACTGATGACGAAAGAGGAATACTTGTTCCGTTTGAAACGCTAAATAATGCCCTTGATTTTATAAAGGACTGTTCAGTCCGCCATATCGGACTGGCCCTGGGGATTGTCGGAGCTGAATATATCTCCACATTTCTTTCTCCTACAAAAAAAATGGCATCAGAAATAAAAAATATTTTCATCAATAAATTAAGAATACCCTGGCTTGTTGTTGTCATCGGAGATAAATATGCAATTCGCACCATCGGTGAAATGGGACTTCCCTTCTTTGACCAGAATATGTTTAAATCGCTCTATCTTGGATTGCCAGCTCTTAAAACCGCACAATGGCTCGACCTGGTAAAAGAGCTCTCTGACGATGAACCATATTCATATTTAAAAGTCAAAAGCTTCGCGGAACTTTTCGAAACAGCTCTATCTCCTTCTGCCAGGCAGTATTCACAGGAAGTTGATCAGGAACTTCGTCCTTTTTATGAAAAACTTTTCGCGCAGCAGGAAATGACTGATCTTGTCTGGTTAAATATGTACCGTATAATGAGTACACGTCTGGGCCGCAAGAAACCTTTTTTACCGGCGCTCATGTATTTACCGATAGATAACCTGTTGATCTGTGAACTATCGGATAAATTCAAACTTATCGCTGAAAAGCATCAGATTGACCATGATTTTGGCTTTATCACTCCTATAGATAATGGGAAAAGATGCATTTTTGAATATGATTTCTTCTATGACTATAATGATCCCGATGAGATAAAAAGAATAAGGCAGGTAGCAATGGAAACAAATCTGTTAATTGATGATTATTCAGTTAAAACAGGTACTGTAAGAGGACATCCTTATGTTTTGTACCAGGGATTTTGCAGGAAAGAGAATTTGCTTTATTCATAAATCATTTCTTCCGGATATGCCTGATAATGACAAACCCTTAATAGCCCTTACCGGAGCAACCGGCTTTTTGGGCAGCCACCTCATGGCTTCTATGCTTTCAGAAGGCTATAATCTTGTAATATTTGGACGTTCCAGTAAGGAAAAAACTTTAAAGCAACGAATAGCCAGCCTTTTGGAGTGGTTCGGAATTGATGATCGCTTTGATCAGGTGACATGTATTGATGCGGATTTTTCCCTGGAGAAACTTGGTATAGAAAGTGGAGAATATTTGAGATTATGTTCAGTTGTCGATTCTGTAATTCATTGTGCATCAGATACCAGCTTTTCGGAAAATAAACGTGAAAAGGTAATGGCCGCAAATATTGATAACCTGAACGGGATTCTTGAATTCTCAAGGAATGCGCATGTGAGTTTCTTCCATTATATAAGTACCTCCTATGTTGCAGGTACCGGCATAACATATTGCAAGGAAATTCTTTCCTTCTCAACAACATTTACAAATGTATATGAGGAGAGTAAAGCCGCAGCAGAAAATATCATTTACAGGTTTTGTAATAACAACTCTATTTCTCTTTCAATTATAAGACCATCAATTGTATATGGTGATTCGCAAAGCGGCCGTTCCCTTAAGTTCAATGCATTATACTTCCCGATACGAGCTGCTCAATCAATCAGGGATATTTACCTTAATGATCTTAACAACAACGGAGGATTAAAGGCAGCGAAAAATGGAATTTATTTTGATAAAGAAAGTTATCTGTTTCTTCCGCTCAAAATATATTTACCAGTGGAAGGAGATCTGAATATTATCCCGGTGGATTATTTTGTAAATGCGACAATTAAAATTGTTGAAAATTGCTCACGGGGTGGCATCTATCATCTTACAAGCAACTTTCCAACTACAATGAAAATTGTTGCAAAGTATTACGAACAACTAATGAAAGTCAGAGGAGTGGAAATTATTTATGGAGCGCAACCCACTAATTTATTACGCAATCCTGCTGAAGAATTGTTTGATCGTTTTATTGAACCCTACCGGCCCTATTTATCTGATAAAAGAGTTTTTGACAGAACAAATGCCTGCCTGGCCACAGATAATCTGAATCCTCCGGAGTTTACATATGAAATATTCAAGAAATGCATTGAATATGCAATCAGTGTAAACTGGGGACAATCGATATTGTAACTATGGCAAAGGTTTTGCTTATTAATTCTAACAGATTCAAACACCCATGGCCTGTAATTCCATTCGGGCTTTGTTATGTAGCCGCTTCACTGGAAACAAATGGAAATCACCGTGTCTGTTTTCTCGATTTGTGTTTTTCATCGGATTGTGAACAGGATATTAAGAATTCAATACGGAATTTTGTCCCTGATGTAATTGGGATCAGTATAAGAAATATTGATGATACCGGCGGCTATAATGTCCATTTTTTGCTGGAAGATGTTAAAAATGATGTCATTGATTATTGTAAGAGAGAATTCAATGGTCCCATCGTTATAGGTGGCCCTTCAGTCGGGATAAGCGGGAGGGAAATGCTTGACTATTTTGACCTGGAATATGCTATCAGTGGAGACGGGGAGGCCGTTATGCCTGAATTCGTAAACCGTATTGAATCGGGAGAGCCCCTTGAAGGATTAAAAGGTTTGACTATCCGAAAGGGAAAATTGATTATTCAGGATGATAAACCTTTCCGAGTTGAGGACCTTGACTCATTACCCTTTCCCAAGCCTCTTCGATACCTGGATCTGAAGCAGTATCGACGTTTTGGTTCTCCTCTGCATATACAGACAAAAAGGGGATGTGCCTTCCGGTGTTCTTATTGCACTTACAATCAAATTGAGGGCAGCCGGTACCGCTTAAGAAATCCCAAACTCATAGCAGATGAAATAGAAATTCTTGTAAAAGAAACAGGCGTAAATCATATTGAATTTACTGACAGCACTTTTAATGTGCCCCTGGAACATACAAAAAAAGTATTGCGTGAACTCATCTTAAAAAACCTGGACCTCAGGCTTCATACTATGGGGCTTAATCCTGGAGCTGTTGACGAAGAACTTCTGGATCTTATGAAAAGTGCAGGTTTTAATGAAGTTGATATTGGTGCTGAATCTGCATGTGATGAAGTCCTGGAAAGCCTGGCCAAAGATTTCAAACGTATCGATATTCTTAATACTGCAAACCTTCTGAAAAGAAAAAATATTCCCGTTACATGGTTTATTATTTTTGGCGCCCTTACAGAAACACGGGAATCCGTAATTGAAACCCTTAATACTTTCGGAAACATTGCTTCAAAATGGGATATGGTATTTATCTCCACAGGTATACGTGTTTACAAAGGTGCTCCGATAGCTGACTCTATACTTGAATATAATAACGTCGTTAGCTCTGACAATTTTCTGCACCCTGTAAAAATTGAACCTTGTAAAATAAGCCTTGAGGATATTCATATAATTGCAAGAAGAACCGCTTTTCGGTTCCCCAACTTTTATTTCTACGAAAAAGAAAAAATAATTCCCGGATGGCTTCTTATAACAGGCAATTATATGCTTCGGCTCTTCCGTTCCCGGCAACCGGTATGGAGATTACTAATATTTCTAAAAATGATTGAGAGGATTCTTGGAATCAGCCTGATAAAAAGAATTATTTCCCAGATTACAAGACGTTCAAGAATTAAGAAAAATACAAAAACAAATGGGTTTTCTCTTATCATAAATAAGTTACATTCAAATACTTAATAAAATGCAGAAAGTATCTGAAGAAATATATAGTCAGATAAATAATGACATTTATAAAACTGAAGGAAACAGATGGTGGGATGAAGACTTCTCACTGAATCTGATTAAAACATTATATAACCCTTTCCGTGTAGATTATATAAAAAAAACAATTGAAAAACTTAAAATATCATCAGAAGTAATAAATGCGCTTGAAGTTGGTTGTGGCGGGGGGATATTATCTGAAGAGTTAGCAAAGTTGGGTTTATTAACTACCGGTATTGACCCTTCTGAACAATCATTAAACAGCGCTATAAACCATGCAAAAGAAAGCAATCTGATAATAAATTATGAGAAGGGTGCCGGGGAGACTCTTCCATTTCCGAACAATTCTTTCGATGTCATAATTTGTTGCGATGTGCTGGAACATGTTCGTGATTTACCTAAAGTGATTTCTGAAATTTCACGTGTGTTGAAAAGTGGGGGCATTTTTATATATGACACTTTCAATCGTACATTTTTCAGCAAAATAAGCGCTATCAAAATATTACAGGAATGGAAGCGATGGGCAATAATGCCACCCGATCTTCACGTTTGGGAAATGTTTATCAGACCTGAGGAATTAAGATCACTGCTGAAAGAAAATGAATTGATATGGAAAGAACACCATGGAATAAAACCAAAAATTTCGTACATTAAGATGCTTCATTATCTTCACAAAAGAGCTATCGGGGAATTGACTTATGTGGAATTTGGAAAGAAATTTCAAATGGTTGAAAGCGACAATACCCAAATGATGTATATGGGACATGCTGTCAAATCATTTTCCCTTTAGTTGCATATAGATCAGAATAACGCCGGCAATAGTCATTAGGCCTAATGCGGCAAAACCAAGAATATTAGATATTATCCCGTTTGTATTTTTACCCATTATTTTTTTATTGTTTGAAATATGGAGAATGAGAACAATTAAAACAGGAGCTGTCAGTCCATAGAGAATGGCTGAATATATCAGTGCTTTAATCGGGGAAACGCCAATGTAATTCAACGAGAGCCCCAGGATCAATGAAATGGCAATAATGAGATAAAATGCTTTTGCTTTTGGGAATTTCTTATCTAATCCTTCTTTCCATCCAAATGATTCTGTGACGATGTAGGAAAGTGAACCACTCAAAACAGGAATAGCTAATAGTCCTGTACCTATAACTCCAACAGCAAAAAGTAAATATGCTGCATTACCCGCTAATGGCTTCAATGCCTGAGCTGCCTGTTCTACTGTGTCAATCTGATGAATACCCCCATTAAATAAAACCGATCCTGTAGTCAGAATAATAAAGAACATAACAAGATTTGAAAATAACATTCCAAAATCTACATCTTTCCGCATCTCGTTTATTATTCTTTTATTAACCACTAAATCCTTTTTCATTTTCTTTTTGTCTTCCACTTCCATTGTTGCCTGCCAGAAGAACAGATATGGTGAAATGGTGGTTCCAAGAATAGCAACAAGTATACTGATAAAGTCCTTATCAAACCTTATTGTCGGGATAAATGTGGCTTTCAAAACCTTCACCCAGTCTTGCTTATATAAAAATGGAACGATCAGATAAACCAAAAGAACGAGACAAAGATATTTCAGAACACTGGCAATTTTTTGATATGGCAAATAAATAATTAATGATAAAAGAGTTATGGTAAATCCTATGCTGAAATAAGTTGCTTTTATTGAAGGGAACAATAGATTTCCCACTGCCCCCATTCCGGCAATATCGGCTCCAATATTCATTACAATAGCCGGAAAACTAAACAGCAACATAAGGTATAAAACAGGTTTTGAATAGTTAGTTTTAAGGGTTCCTGCCAATCCTTGGGATGTGACCAGACCTATTCTGGCACACATTTCCTGGATAGAAGCCATGAGTGGAAATGTAATAAGTGCTGTCCAGAGAGTTGTAAGTGCATATGCAGCCCCGGCCTGTGAATAAGTTGCTATTCCTGAAGGGTCATCATCACTCGCACCTGTAACCAGACCAGGGCCAAGTATTTTCCAGAAACGAGCAAGTTTTGATGACTTTTTATCAGTATGCTGACTTTTATTACCTGAGGTAGTCTTCATTATCTTGAGATGCAAGCTAAATCGCGTAAAACAACTGATGCACATGCTATTCCAAATGCCGCAGGCATATATGAGATTGTTCCGACAATGGATGCTTTGTTCTGTTCGCCATTCGTGGCAATTATTTTTTCTTTATCAATCACCTCCGTAGAATAGACAGCAGTAAAACCTTCCCTGATCCCCAGCCGGTGAAGCCGTTTTCGCAATATCCGGGCGAGAGAACAGTCAGTTGTTTCCGATATATCAGAAATATTTACCCTGGCAGGGTCAAATTTACCACCTGCCCCCATGGAGCTTACAAGAGGAAGGTTTCTTTGCAAACTGTGAAAAATAAGAAATATTTTGGGGGATAATGTGTCGATAGCGTCAACCACATAATCATAGTTCATGCTAAGAATCTCTATCATCCGGTCATCTTTAATATACTCCTGTATGACAGTGAGCTTAATATCAGGGTTTATGTCCAGTATTCTTTGTCCCATTACCTCCGCTTTTGCCAATCCCTCAGTACTTTTGAGTGCAGGCAACTGTCTGTTCCTGTTAGTAGGGTGGACATTGTCTCCATCAACAATTGTCATAGACCCTACTCCGGCCCTGCAAATCATCTCTGCAGCCCAGGAACCCACTCCTCCCAGCCCAACAACAAGCACACTGGAGTTTTTAAGTTTCTTCAGTTTCTCCTCATCCAGGAGTAGTTCTGTCCTTGTCAGCCAGTCAGTCATAATGGATCATTTAATTTGCAGAATAATATAACAAATTTATTATTAACCACGGAGTTACACAGAGTTACCTTTTTTATACTATGTGAAACTCCTTATTAACCAGTGGTTAAAAGAGAATCATAATTAAAAAACGATTTAAAGTTATTAAGTAAACTTGTTTTTAACTCATCAACGTCTAAATCAAGATCTGTTGCAACTTTTAAGTAAATATTTCTTATATCTGCTTCTGCACCATCGGTTTCAAGAAATATCCTGTTTATCGGCAAACTTCTTAACAACTCACCAGATTCGGGTTTAAGAGCAAAATCAAACCAGAGTGAAAGATACATCCCTTTCGCTAAAAGCTGACCTGCCAGTTCCCTGTTACCTCTGAAGCCATGGACAAGCCATGGCATCCTGGGTTTTAGTTTTTTTTGAACTGACAAAAGCTCATCCCATGCTCTTACACAATGAATGATAACAGGCTTTTCTGTTTCTTCCGAAATAGCTACTTGTTCTTCAAAGGCGATTCTCTGTATCAGCATTGAAGGCCCTCTAAGCCTGTCAAAACCGGCTTCCCCGATAGCTATAATTTCAGGATTAATGACTGAATTTGCAACCGAGATCAGAAGTTGTCTGTGATTTCCTTCATTAAGGAACCATGGATGTATCCCGTAAGTGTATGCAACACCGGCAAGAGCAACAGGTGATTTTTCTTCGTGTGCCATCAGGCTTTCGAGGATAAATACTCCGGAAGCTGGCGATCCGCCATGAACATGGATATCAATATAATCTCCGGGTAACGGAAGGTACATCTTTTCTATTTACCTAACATAGTGATTCCTTGATCAATGCGTCGAAGGGTTTCGTCTTTCCCGATCCAGCTTATAATATCAAACATATGAGGACCCTTTAATGCTCCGACTATTACAAGTCTGAAAGCGTTCATAATGGCCCCGGTATTATAATTATTTTTCTCGATCCAGCCTTTGATAATCTCCTCTGTTGATGAAGCGGAAAAATCACTTATTGTCGCAAGCAAAGATCTTAGTTCTTTAAGTAGAATGGCAGAATCCTCCTTCCACCGTTTTTTAACAGCTTCCTGATCATATGTTTCAGGGGGGTTAAAAAAGAAATCCGTCTGCTCCCAGATATCTTTCACAAAACTTACCCTCTCTTTAACAAGACCGATAAGTGTTTCCAGCCTGATTATATCAATCTGGTGACCCTGGGCTCGCAAAAACTCTCTGAATTCCAGGGCAAGCTGGTTATTTGTTTTTTTCTGAAGGTATTGGTGGTTAAACCATTTTGCTTTTTCAGGGTCAAACCTGGAGCCCGATTTGCCAACCCTCTCAATTGAAAAGGCATCGATCAGTTCATCCATTGAAAATATTTCCTGTTCAGTTCCAGGATTCCATCCTAATAATGCAATCATATTTATAAATGCTTCGGGATAATACCCATCTTCGCGATAGCCTTTTGCTGTATCGCCATATGGCCAGTAAAGAGGAAATACCGGGAATCCCATCTTATCACCGTCGCGTTTGCTTAACTTGCCTTTCCCATCTGGTTTCAGAAGCAATGGAAGATGTGCAAAAAGAGGTGGCGTCCAGCCGAACGACAGGTAGATCATAATATGAAGAGGCAGGGAAGGTAGCCATTCTTCCCCGCGGATTACATGGCTGATCTTCATCACATGATCATCAACTATGTGTGCAAGATGATATGTCGGCATACCGTCAGATTTGAATAAAACCTTATCATCGAGAGTTGCGGTATTTACAACAATATGCCCGCGGATAATATCATCAAAGTGAATATCCTCATTATGAGGCATCCTGTAGCGGATGACGTAAGGTTCCCCTTTTTCGATCTTTTCTCTCCATTCAGTTTCCTCCAAAGAGACCGAATTACTTAGTTTATTCCTGACATCAGCGTTATAAATAAATGTTTTCCCAGCCTTCTCTGATTCGTTTCTGAGAGATTCAAGTTTTTCGGAAGTATCAAAAGCATAATATGCATCGCCTTTATCTATAAGAATATCTGCGTATTGTCTGTAAACATCCTTCTTGTCACTTTGTCGGTATGGTTCATAGTTTCCTCCCTCCCGGATCCCTTCATCAACGATTATACCGCACCACTTAAGCGCTTCCATTATATATTCCTCGGCTCCTTCAACGAATCTTGTCTGGTCTGTGTCCTCTATCCTTAAAATAAAAGTCCCGCCATTTTTCCTGGCAAACAGGTAATTATAAAGTGCAGTCCTGACGCCTCCTATATGCAGGGGACCTGTGGGACTTGGAGCAAAACGCACTCTCACTTTTTCCATATTATGCTTTAATCTGTTATCTGATATGCAAATATAGACAAACCCATTCAGATATAATACCATAACTAAAATCAGGTTTTGAATTAGTAGTGATGCGTTAACTTTAAAAAAATATTATTAAAACACTGATAATAAATTTAATATAAGCGTTCTTTGATTTTTTGATTTGATTTGACCCGTAGTTTTGCACCATTTAAGTGCAAA
>Ga0182011_10000203_pt1 | contig 49894 bp, 38 predicted proteins | sample 711E1DmetaG_FD_120481 | JGI IMG/M metagenome (GOLD analysis project Ga0182011, IMG submission 120481) | Permafrost microbial communities from Stordalen Mire, Sweden - 711E1D metaG | ecosystem: Environmental > Terrestrial > Soil > Wetlands > Permafrost | place: Sweden: Stordalen | collected...
CCTTCAAACCAGAAGCTCTCCGGCGCATTCATTTCCAATTGCGCGAGGATGGCATCGTTTTGATGCGTCAATTGCTTCAGGCCGCTGCCTTCGCCCGCGGCAACAAATAATTCCGAGGGTGAAGTCAAGCTGGTCCGCTCTGTCACCAAAACGGTCGCGTCGCCATTGAAGGAGAATGCGCCGTTGTAGCCATCGAGCAGCTTCTTCGGCGCCGCGCCAGCGCGCGCCTCCATCGCATAAATAGGCTGCAATGTCTCATTTTCAGCGGTGAAGTAAATGGTTTTGCTGTCCGGCGACCACGCCAAATCGTTGGCGCTGCGGTCGAATCCGGCTGTGAGATCCGTGCTCTTGCCCGTCTGGCGGTCGTACAGCATGACGCGCCACCGGTCTGCCTCGTATCCCGCGGTCAATTGCGCATGGTAAGCGATCGAGCGTCCATCCGGCGAATACACGGGATCGCCATCGAACCCGGGATTGGAAGTGATGCGCTTCGCGTCACCGCCGGAGACGGGCACGACGAACAGATCGGCGTTCGTGCTGATTGCTTCCACTTTATCCGTTACCGCCGTGTAACAAATCTCCTTGCCGTCCGGTGAAAAATTGATGTCGCCGGGACCGCTACGCTCGTCCGGCGGAATATCGTAGTCGGCTTCCGGCGTGAGATCGCGCGCGGGCGAGCCGCCGTCGGCCGGCATGACGAAAAGGTGGCTGCGCTTGCCTTCGGACCAGTGATCCCAGTGGCGGTAGAGAAGGTGCTCGTAAATGCGCGCTTTTACCTTGCTCTTTTCTTTTTCTTCATCGCGCTTGGCGTTGCACGCATCGTCTTTGCAACCCACATAAACAGCCGATGTGAAGGCGATGCTCTTTCCATCCGGCGCCCATTTGAACAGATCGGCTCCCGTCGAAAGCTGCGTCAGCTTTTTCGCTTCGCCGCCCTCCATCGAGAGCAGAAAAACCTGGGAATTTCCGTCGCGCGCGGAAAGAAACGCCAGCATCTTGCCATCGGGGGACCATGCGGGAGAAGTGTCGCGGCCGCCCTGGGTCACCTGAATGGCGTCGCCGCCCGCCGTGGGGATGATCCAGATATTGCTGACGCCGCGGTTCAACTCCATGTCCGGCGTGGACACCGCGTAGGCCACCCATTTGCCGTCGCGCGAGATCTGCGATCCCGAGACGCGATGCATTTTGATCAGGTCGTCAAAGGTGATCGGGTGTTTCGCCGGCGCCTGCGCCTGTACGGCCAAAGCTACGCCCAGCGCGATGGCCAAAATTCCACTGCGCATTACTATGCGATTCCTCATTGTTCCTCCACCCCTGCGGCGATTATCCCCGCAATTCCCAAAACAGTGCATGATGTCACGATTGCGCGCCGAATCCAAGGCGGGAGCCTGAAGTCGAGGCCAGGCAGTGCCAACGCTTTGTCATGGATTTACCGCCGCACCACCAGCCAGTTTACGAACGCCACCACGCACGTCGTCCCTACAATTACAAATTCGCCTTTACCCATCTGGGTTAGCAGTAGCAGGGAAAAGATCAGGCCGAGCCCGGCGAAGAGGTAGGGCCAAGGGAGAACGAAGTGCGCCTGGCGATCGCTGCGCCGGCGCAGCAGTGGCACTGCCAGGGCCATCGCGCCGTAAACTGTCAGGCGCGAGACAGCCGATAGAATGGCGTTCCACTCGAAGTTCCCCAGTGCCGCGAACACAAAAACCAGAACCGCATAGACGAAGATGGAAACGTGCGGCGTCCGGTATCTGGGATGAACCGCGCCCAGAAACGCGGGGAAATCACCCTGCTCGGCAAGTGCAAATGTAATGCGCGGGGCATGCAAAAGATTCGCGCTCAAATAGCCGTACGCGGAAACTAGCGCGGCCAGCGCGATCGCGATTCCGCCCGCGGGTCCCAAAAATCGCTGCGCGGCATCGGCAAGGGGCCGCGTGGAAGCTCCTGCATCCGGCAAGATGGCCACGACGGCGAATTGCACTGCTGTGTAAATCACGCAAACCACGCCGAGCGCCGTCAGCAGGGCTATGGGCGTATCGCGCTTGGGATTGGTCGTTTCTCCGCCGACAAATAGTGCGCCCTCAAAGCCGCCGTAGGCATAAACGAGCAGCAGCATGGCCTGAAACCAGCTTTTCGCGGAAGCAGCGGGAAACACAATCGCCACGCGAAGTTCCGGCTTGATCGTCAGAGCGACCAGCGCCGCCATCACGAAGAACAGCAAGAACCCCACCTTGATCGCGGTGAAAAAGTTGCTGACGATTTTCCCGGTCTTTACGCCGATGTAGTTCAGCAACGCCAGATGGCCGATCAATACGCCCAAGAGGAGCAGTTCGCCCCGGCGCGTTTCTAATGCGGGGAAAAACTGCGCCGCGTAGGTGCAAAAAAGATTCGCTGCCGCGGCGGGAGCGGCGATGCGCGTCAGCCATGTGAGCCAGGCGACCAGCAGCCCCGCGAAGCGCCCCAGCGTGTCCCGTGCATATAGGTACAGCCCGCCGGTTTCTTCGTAGTAGGAAGAAACCTCCGCGATGCAGCCCGCGATGATGAGAATTCCCGCGCCTGCGCCGAGACAGCTTACCGGGCTGAGCCCGCCCAATCGCGCCGCCAAATCGCCAGGCAATTTGAAGATGCTGACGCCGACAATCGAGTTGACCATCAGAGCCGTCAGGCTCCAACGGCCGATTGTGCGTACCAATGCGCGCGAGCTCTGCGTCAACCGTGGCAATCCTTCCTGCCAGCCGATTTCCTAGTATGTCTTCGGCAGGCTGACCGGAGCCGCTTTCATGCGCGCGATCTCGCCCAGCACATCGCTCTTCCCGTTGATCGCTTCGAGATGCGGATTGCGCTCGCCGCCGTGATAATCGATGCGGTAAGTCTTGTAGTAATCGGCGCTTTCGGCGAGCAATTCGATGGGTTCTTTGTTGTCTTTCGCCCACTGGATGGCGCTGTGCAAAACTTCCGGTGACCACTTCCGGCCGTTCACCGCCACCAGATGCATTCCCGGTGCCAGCCCCGCCTGATCCGCCGGCGAGCCGGGAATCACGTCCAGGATGCGGTCGCTGAGATCACCCCCGGGTGCGTGCACGTCAAAGCCCAGCGAAAAGGTGTACGCGGCCACTTGGGTGGCGATTTCTTCCGCCTTATCGTGTTCGTTGGGAACATCTGTAAACACCACTTTCCAGCCAGAATTCTCCAGCCCGCCAAGCGGCGCGCCCGGCCCGTGAGACCGGAGGCGCTCGGTAAAAAATCCCCGCCAGTCGTAGGGCACAACTTCGTTCATTCCCGCCACGACATCCTCGAAAGTGTAGGAAACGACTTTCGGCCCGCTATTTTCGCCGCCATGGAATTTCCGGCAGAAATCATCGAGCGATTTCTTGCCTCGGGTTTCGCGGCGGATAATGGTATCGGCCTCCAGCCAAATCAGGGTGCTTTCATCGTAGTAATCGACGCTGCGACGCCGCGAAGCTCCCGCTACCGGTGCGCCGTAAAGGATCTGCGCGGAAATCGCCGTGTCCTGCAGGTCTCGCCACGTGCGTCCCGGCCAGTCATTCAAATACGCGGCGGTGGCCGCGAGATACTCGCGCAGTCGCTCCGGCGTCCAGAAGCCGCTGCGCGCTGCCAGCATCACTCCGAGATATTGCGTCAGTCCTTCATAGACCCAGAGCAGATCACCTTTGAGTGGCGTCTGATAATCGGAGGCGACCAGGCCCACGGGGCGGCGATACTTGCCGTTCCAGGAATGCGTGAATTCATGCGCCAGCAGATCCGTCTGCGTTTCGAGGACCTCGGGATCCAAGAACAGCGCTTCGGGCGCGCGGTCATCGCTGGATTCGTGATGCTCCACGCCATCGGGAGGCATAACATCGCTAAGCGAGAGCAGGAAATCGTAGCGGCGATAGTGCCGCGCGCCGAAAAGCGCTCCGGCCTCCGCCACCAGTTGGCGCATGTGCTGCACTTCCGCAGGGCTCACCGCCAGCGCCGCGGGTCCATCCGCCGCGATGTGGATGAAATGCTCGGGCTTCTGCCCGGGCGCAAGATCAATGGTGCGGAAATAGGCTCCGGTAATCACTGGCGAATCGATCAGCGTGGTTAAGGAAGCCGGAGCGAACTCCACCGTATCCGAAATTTCCTTGGCCACCGGCAGCGCCGTGCCGTACTTCCATCCGCCGGGCAGGCGCAAACTCGCCACGTAGGTCAGATCGTCGGTCTTCGCCCCTTGCGGATAGAGCGTGACGAGATACCAGTTCAACACCGCGATCTGCGCCGTCGCGGAAGGGGTCTCTCGCGACCCGTTCGCGTCCGCCGGCGACAAATAGTCCAACGCCACCTCCAGCGTGCTGGCGCCGCTCGGAACTTCCAGATGAAAGGCGTACATGTCCACATCATCGCGGCGCCATGCGACTTCCTGTCCCGCGGCCTGCATTTTCAGGCCGACGAGATCGACGATCGGCCCCGTCGGCGAGTGCTCGCCCTGGATCCACTTCGGGTAGACGAGAGTGAGCGGACCGGCCTTCACGGGAAACACGAATTTCGCGTGAAAAAGGTGCTTCGCAACGTCGTGTAAATCCACGGCAATTTTCACCGGCGCCTGCGCGGACTGCGCGTGACTTCCGCTGATCGCGACGAGACCCGACACAAGAAAAAAAATGAACGAACGAAAACAGAAACGCGTGAACAAGTGGAATCCTCCAAACCCGCGAATGAGTATCACACGACTTTGTCGCGGGGTCATCTTCAAGTGCCTCCGCCTGGTTTGCTACAATCACAGTATGAGTAAGGTCACACAGTCTTCGTCGCTATTTTCCCGCAATCTCCGAAAACAGTATGCGGTTGCCGTGCGCGGCGAAGGCAGTTGGATTATTGCCGCCGACGGCCGCCGCTATCTGGACGCTTCCGGACAGGCCGCGGTTGTCAGCATCGGCCACGGCGTTCCGGAGATTGGCCGCGCCATGGCCGAACAGTCCAACAATATCGCCTTCGCGCACACCTCGCAATTTCACACCGCGCCTGCTGAAAAACTTGCGGCGCGTGTACTGGCGCTTGCTCCAAGGAATTTCCACGATGGCGGGCGGGTCTATTTCACTTCGGGTGGTTCGGAAGCCACGGAAACCGCCATCAAACTCGTGCGGCAATATTTTCTGGAGCGCAAACAGAACTCGCGTTACCGCGTGATTTCGCGCAAACAGAGTTATCACGGGAGCACGCTCGGCGCGATGTCCGTCAGCGGCAATGTGGCGCGGCGTGCGCCGTATGCGCCGATGCTTCCGGAATGGGGCCACGTCGCTCCTTGCTTCTGCTACCACTGTCCGTTCGACAAGGCATTCCCGGAATGCCAAGTCGCCTGCGCGGACGATCTGGATGCATTTCTCAAGGCGAATGATTCCTCCACAGTCGCCGCGTTTATTTTTGAGCCCGTTGTCGGTGCGACGCTTGGCGCCGCCGCCGCCGTGGATGGCTACACGGCGCAAATCGCCGAAATCTGCCGCAAGCACGGCATCCTGCTGATCGCGGACGAGGTCATGAGCGGGATGGGCCGCACGGGCAGACCCTTTGCGAGCCAGCACTGGGGCCTCGAGCCGGACATTATTCTTGCCGGGAAGGGCATCGCCAGCGGCTATGCGCCGCTCGGCGCGGTTCTTGCGGCGCCGCACGTGGTCGAAGGGTACGAAAAAGGCACAGCGGCGTTCATGCATGGCTTCACATACCAGTCGCATCCGGTGTCCATGGCCGCGGGGAATGCGGTGTTTGACTATTTGGAAGCGCACAAATTGTTCGATCGTGTGACCCCTGCTGGCGAGACGCTGCGCAAGGCACTCGCTGCGCTGGAAAGCCACCCGCACGTCGGGCAGGTGCGCGGTTTGGGATTGCTGCGGGGCGTCGAATTCGTGAAGAACAAATCCACGCGCGAGCCGTTTCCTAAAGAAGCGGGCATTGCCGAGAAGATTCGCCAGGCCGCGCTCGAAAAAAACGTTCTCACCTATCCCACGCAGGGTTGCGTGGACGGCTCGCGCGGCGACCACGTGCTCCTTGCGCCGCCGTTCATCATCACACCGGAAGAGTGCCGGCTCATTGCTGGGGCATTGCAACACGCGCTGGCAAAAGTCTTTCCGGCCTGAGCGGCTCGCGCTAATCTTTTGACAGGACTTCATCATCGTTCGTTCGCTCGTTCATCTAGGAGATGCCTTTCATGCGCCGTCAGTTGCCGCTCTTTGCCTTGCTGTTCGCCTCTGTTCTTATCGCGATTCCTTCTTTCCCGCAGGAAAAGAACGCAGCCAAACCACGAGCACGCGATCTTGGCGTGCCCTTTGATGGGACACCCGGCCCATTCAACGCCATCACCGACGTGCCGGGCGTAACCGTCGGCCACACCACGCTGATTTCCGGCGAGGGAAAGCTGGAGGTCGGCAAAGGGCCGGTACGCACGGGCGTCACTTCGATTCTGCCGCGCGGAAAAGATTCGTTTGACGGCGCGGTGTTTGCGGGCTGGTGGTCGCTGAATGGCAATGGCGAAATGACCGGCACAACCTGGGGGGAAGAATCCGGTTTTCTGGTGGGCCCGGTGATGATCACGAACACGCACAGCGTGGGAGTGGTGCGCGACGCGGTCATCCAATGGATCGTCGCGCATCGCAAGGTGGGGCCCGACGATGACTGGTGGTCGCTGCCGGTGGTTGCGGAAACGTGGGACGGCTGGCTGAACGACATCAACGGCTTTCATGTGAAACCCGAGCATGCGTTTCACGCCATCGAATCCGCGCATGGCGGCGCCGTCGAGGAAGGAAACGTTGGCGGCGGCACGGGGATGATCTGCGGCGGTTACAAGGGCGGGATCGGAACGTCCTCGCGCAAGTTAACGGCGAAAGATGGCGGTTACACCGTTGGCGTGCTGGTGCAATGCAATTACGGGTCACGCCAGAATTTCCGCGTGGCCGGCGTTCCCGTGGGCCGCGAGATCTGGTCGGAGGATCCGTATGCTTACCAGCCGTCGGACATTTCCGAGCGCGGCTCGATCATTGTTGTGGTGGCTACGGACGCGCCGTTAGTCTCGCAACAGCTCAAGCGCCTGGCGCGCCGCGTCTCCCTCGGACTGGGCCGGAACGGCAGCATTTCTGACAACGGCTCGGGCGACATTTTCATCGCGTTTTCAACGGCGAATCCCGGGGCCGCTGCGACAGACCACGTGGTGGACGTGAAGATGCTGCCGAACGATATGCTTGCACCAGTGTTTGCGGCCACGGTGGAAGCGACGGAAGAGTCGATCGTCAACGCAGTGGTTGGCGCCGAATCCATGACTGGGATCGAGAACCATCACGTGACTGCGCTGCCGCACGATCAACTGCGCGCCGTACTGAAAAAATACAACCGGCTGAACCCGTAGGATGCACTTGCAGGGGCGCATCGTACCGTCTTTTCCCGCCCGAAAGTATTTGTAGATAAAGTGGAGTCAGCGCCTCGCGCCGACGCAGCGGGGCTGTGCTCCGTGCACTTAAAGTGCAAGCGCCGCGGTCTTGCGCGGCGGATTGAAAAATGGCAAGGGCACGATTTTGGCGGAAACCGTCTTGCGCGAGGCTTCCACCGTCAATTCCATGCTGAGGGTCTGGCCCACGGTGGCGCTTTCCCGGCTTATGGTTGCCAGCGCAATCATGCGTTTAAGCGTGGGCGACCAGGTCGTGGACGTGGCCTTGCCCACCTGCCGCCCGCCGCGATACACCGGCACGGCCACGCGCGACGCTATTGAAGGCACTTGCGGCGCCATGCCGATTTTTTCGTAGAGCGCTTCGACTTCGCTCCAATTGATTTCCAAGCCTACCAGCGAGCGTTGTGGGCCGCCCTTCTTCGCTTCCAGCGCCAGGGCTTCGCGCCCGACGAAGTTTTCCTTCTTCAAGTCCACCAATTTGCCGAGGCCGATTTCGCCCGGCGAGTATTTCTGGTCTTCGATCAAGGCGCGCTTGCAGGAGATATAGTCCACTTCGATCAAGACCAGGCCCGCCTCGATGCGCGCGATATCCAAGGCCACCATGCCTGCGGCGTGGATATCGAAGGGTTTGCCCTTGTTCATCAGCTCGTCAAACACTTTGACGGCATCATTCCAGTTGACCCAGATTTCGTAACCCAGGTCGCCGGTGTAGCCGGTGCGCGAAATGTCCACGGGAACGCCGGCAATTTTTCCGTGGGTCACGCGGAAATATTTCAGCTTGGCAATGTCGGCGTCCGCAACGGCGTGCAGCAGTCTGCCGGAGGTAGGGCCTTGCAATGCGAGCGCCGCAACTTTCTCGGAAATGTCTTCAATCTGCACATCCAGGCCGAGGGCGTTCTGCCGGAACCAGCGGAGGCTGGGGTCGGCGGCGGTCCAGCGGTAGTCGTTTTCGCCCAGGCGCGTGATGGTGCCGTCGTCGATGACCTTGCCGTGGGGATCGCACCAGCAGCAGTAAATAACCTGATCGATGGCCACCTTGTTGATGTCGCGGGCGATGACGCGATTGACGAGTTTGCTGGCATCGCGGCCGCTGACGCGGTATTTAAAAAGCGGCGTGATGTCGATCAAAGCCGCGGTGCTGCGGATGGCGTTGTACTCGTGCTCGTGCGTCATTTCGTAGACGCTGGCGGTGTAATAGCCCGACCACTCCTTGAAGTTTAGGCTTTCGCAGAGCGCGAGAGTTCTTTCATGAAAAGCGGTTCCAACGGGCACGTTCCCTCCGATGTAGACCCACGAAAACTTAAGGAGAACCTGGCACAGGCTGCCGGGTTAACCTCGGATTATAGTTTCGACTTCATGGCGGCTGCAAGCGCCGGAGAGCGCGAGAATCCAAGCGATTCGCTTGTAAGGCGCGCAGGCTCTCAGTAGAATAATTGGTTCTTCGATTCATTCCGGTTCTTTCTATAGAGCGGAGCCCTAACGCATGCCCCAGTTTTATGATGTGGTCGTCATTGGCGGCGGTCACAACGGTCTGGTGAACGCCGCGTATCTGGCCAAAGCAGGGAAAAAGGTGCTGGTTCTGGAACGCCGTGGAGTTCTCGGCGGTGCCGCGGTTACCGAAGAAATCTTTCCCGGCTTTCTTTTCTCCGAGCTTTCCTACGTGGTTTCCCTGCTGCGCCCCGAAATCATCCGCGAACTCGATCTTCCACGGCACGGCCTGGAGATTCTTCCTCTCGACGGCACCTTCTCGCCGATGCTGAACGGCGATTACCTGTGGCGCGTGAACGATCACGCGAAAACGCAGCGCGAAATCCGGCGGCACTCGCGGTTGGACGCCGAAGCGTACGACGAATTCTCGAAGCTGATGACCCCGATGTGCCGCTTCGTGAAGCCACTGCTTTCCATGATTCCGCCGGACCCGACAACGCTGAATCCGAAAGACTTGAAGCAGTTGAATTTCCTGCTGCAGCGCTTCCGCGAGCTCTCCTCCGACGAACGTTACACGCTGGTGCAGTTGATGACCATGAGCGCGGCGGATTTCCTGGACCAGTGGTTTGAGACGGACGTCTTGAAGGCGACGATGTCCGCTTCCGGGATCATCGGCACGTTTCTGGGTATCCGTTCGCCGGGCACGGCCTACGTGCTGCTGCACCACTACATGGGCGAGATTGACGGAGCGTTTCGTTCGTGGGGCTTCAGCCGCGGCGGTACGGGCGGCATCTCGTTGGCGATCGCGTCGGCGGCGCGCGAAGCAGGCGCAGAAATCCGCACGCAGGCCGCGGTCAGCAAGATTCTGGTGAAGAACGGCCGCGCCTGCGGCGTGGTGCTGAAATCCGGCGAAGAAATCGGCTGCAATGTGGTTTCCTCCAGCGTGGATCCGCACCTGACGTTTGAAGTTTTCCTGGAGCCAAAGGATCTGCCTTCGGATTTCCTGGAGAGCGTGCGGCGCTACAAATACCGGGGCTCCTCCGGCAAGGTAAATCTGGCGCTCGACGCGCTGCCGAATTTCAGGGCGCTCCCCGGCGTAGGCGCGCACCTGCGCGGCGCGATGTCCATTTCGCCGAAGATGGAATACATGGAACGCGCGTACGACGATGCGAAGTACGGCCATTTCTCGCGCCGGCCATACATTGACCTGGTGATTCCGAGCCTCACCGATCCTTCCGTGGCGCCGCCGGGCAAGCACGTGCTTTCCTGCTTCGTGCAATATGCGCCATACAAGCTGGCCGAGGGCACGTGGGACGATCAGAAAGAAGCTTTCGGCAACAACGTGATTGACACCATTGCCGAACACGCGCCGAACATCAAGGACATCATCATCGGCAAACAGTTCGTGACGCCGCTGGATATGGAGCGCGAGTTCGGGCTTACGCAAGGCAACATTTTCCAGGGCGAGCTTTCGCTCGAGCAGCTTTTCTTCCTGCGGCCGGTGCCGGGTTGGGCGTATTACAGGACACCGGTCAGCAACCTTTATATGTGCGGCTCGGCGACGCATCCGGGCGGCGGCATCATGGCCGCGAACGGGCGCATTGCCAGCCAGGTCATCCTGAAAGAATGGAAGAAGGCGGCGAACTGACCATGCCCATCGGACAGAAGGTAGTGCTCATCGGCGGGGGTCACAACGCGCTGATCACCGCATATTATTTGGCGAAGGGCGGGTTCAAGCCGGTGGTGCTGGAGCGCCGCGAAGTGGTGGGCGGCGGCGCGGTCACGGAGGAATTCCATCCAGGATTCAGGGTTTCGACGCTGGCGCACACGCTGGGGCCGCTGCGAGCGGACATCGCGCGAGAGATGCGACTCGAGCGTTTCAAGTTCGGCATTTTCCACCCTGATCCGCGGATGATTGCGTTGGGACCGGATGGCAAAGCGATCGTGTTTTATAACGATGCGGCGAAGACGGCCGGCGGGATCACGAGGATCTCCGCGAAGGACGGTTCGCGCTACACCGAATTTGCCGCAGCGCTGGGAAAGCTTTCCGGCGTGTTCCAGCAGTTGACGTCCATCACACCGCCGAAGATTGATAAACCGACGCCGTTGGATTTGTGGAACCTGCTGCAAACGGGCCGCGGCATACGGAGCCTGGGAAAGAGCGGCATTTTCGACCTGCTGCGTTGGGGACCGATGTGCGTGGCGGATTTCGTTTCGGAATTTTTTGAGACGGAGTTGTTGCGCGCAGCGGTAGCGGCGCGCGGGATATTCGGCACAAATCTGGGGCCATGGTCCGCGGGCTCGACGGTTGTGTTGCTGTTGCGCGCCGCTGCGGATGCGCATCCCATCGGATCGGCGGCATTCCCGCGCGGCGGGCTGGGCGAATTCACGCGAGCGCTTGGCGACGCAGCGAAAAAAGCCGGCGCGGAAATTCGCACCAACGCGGAAGTACAACTGGTACGCACAAAGGACGGGCGCGTCACCGGCGTGGTGCTGGCGGATGGAGAAGAGATCGCGAGCGAAGCGGTGGTCTCCGGCGTGGATCCGAAGCGGACGTTCTTGCAACTGGTGGATCCGGCAAACCTGGATCCCGTGTTCGCGACGCGCATCAAGAATTACCGCTCGGTGGGCAAGGTAGCGAAGGTACACCTGGCGCTGGGCGGACTGCCGAATTTTCCGGCGCTCGCGGATGCCATGGGGCCGGATGGCTTGCGGCAAGCGCTTTCTGGGCGCATTCACATCGGGCCGGACCTCGAATATCTGGGGAAGGCCTTTGACGCGGCAAAGTATGGCGATATTTCCGGGGCGCCGCACCTGGATGTGACGATTCCGTCGCTGCTCGATTCCACGCTGGCGCCGGAAGGGAAGCACGTGCTCTCCGCATATTTCCAGTACGCGCCGTACAAGCTGAAAGAAGGGAACTGGAGCCAGCGGCGCGGGGAACTGGCCAACATTGCGATCAAGACGCTGGCGAACTATTCGCCGAACCTGGCGAACCTGGTGGAAGCGGCGCACGTGGTCACGCCGGAGGATCTGGAAACTATTTACGGCTTCACCGGCGGGCACATTTTTCACGGCGAACTGGCGCTGGACCAGATCTTCACGATGAGGCCGGTGCTGGATTGGGCGCGCTACCAGACGCCGGTCAAAGGCCTGTTCCTGTGCAGCAACGGCACGCACCCGGGAAATGGATTGACGGGTGCTTCCGGAGCGAACGCGGCCAAAGAGATCATCCACGAATTGCGATAGCCTGTTAGTCCAAGCGGCCTCAGCGGCGCTCTCTTTGTACTTTGGAATGAGAGTGTCGATAGTTCCGATTCGGGAGGGAAGTGTTGGCGATGGAGTAACCCCCTCCCCCTGGGTGTTTTTGTGAAGCATGTCAAAACAAAGGGGTTGCGGGCGCAAGTGTGCGCAAGCATGTGAAAACAAGGGACTTAAAAAGAGCGTACTTTGATTTGTAAAGCCCTTGTTTTGATATCGATGCGCACTGTTGTTGCAGCGAGCGAGTGTGCTGGGGATCTGTGGGGTGCGGACGGGCTTGTGCCGAGTGTTCACAACGCATGATACCACACTATTTACCAACTGTCAATAGATATTTATGAGGTACTACATTCGAAAGTGGTACGAGGCGACTGACGTGCTGGAAGAAAAGTCAAAACCCGCAACCTTTAGGAATCAGACCCAAAAGGTGTGGCACCCGCGGTCGATCCCCCCGATGAGTTGTCGGCCACCCGGCTCACTTGTTGCCTCAGGTGTTACCTGCAACGCACACTGTGCGTATCACCACGTTCTTACTGGGTTTTTCGTCTATTGTGTTTCAGGTGGTTAAGAGCTAAAACTCGGTTATCGCCACGTAGCTATGGGAAAGTGGCCCATGAAAAAGTCAGTTAAAGTTAGAATCGATGAAGATCATGGAGTCGTACGCACAACCGTAGTGGGGGTGGACAAGACTCCAGCAGAGTGCCCCATCTGTCATGTCGCCGTGACACCGTTAGACCTGGGTTTGGCTCTTCAGATTCAAGGCGAGACCGCTCTTGAACAAGTCTTCCAGTGCCCCAATGAGGAATGCCAGCATATCTTTGTAGCCCGATACCAAGAGGGGAAGCAGGGGTTTGAATTCGATTCGTGTGTGCCGATTGAGCCGATTGTTGGCCAGCAGTCACCGACCATATCGCAAATCTCACCGGACTTTTGCTTAATTTACGAGCAGGCTGACAAGGCAGAGCAACATGGGCTTCTGTTAGTGGCTGGCCCAGGATATAGGAAGGCTCTGGAATTTCTAGTCAAGGATTACATCATCAGTGAGTCTACTGAAACAGGAAAAGAGCTTGCCATCAAGAAGACCACCGTCGAAAAAACACAGTTGGGTGCGTGCATAGCGAATTACATCAAGAGCGAGCGAATCAAGGAGATTGCGAGACGGGCGACTTGGCTAGGAAACGATGAGACGCATTATGTGCGCAGGTGGGAAGACAAAGATTTGAAGGACCTGAAAAAGCTAATTAGCCTCACCCTGCACTGGATTGAAATAGAGAAACTCACCGCCGAAGTCATGGTGGATATGCCACACCGAAAGCCTTAGTTTTGGCTCGCATTGGCGAGTCGACAGGCAGGGTTCCCCGCGCAGGCTATGATCGCGGCGGGAGAGCGAGCGCGAATCGCACTACCCTTCCTACGCGAATGGATATCGCGGACCACGCCTCTAAGGAATTGCAGCGCTGATGCTGACATGTTTTCCTAGACTTCGACGAGGCTCAAGAAAAATGCCGTTGACTGTGGTCCTGTAGGAGTGAAAATCTTCAACTCCGCTGGAACATTCCGCAACGGTTTCCCTCCACCTCTGTCCACATTGAGGTCAACTCGAAGCGTATCCCATGCACCGGGAAGCAGGGTGCCGATCGTGCCGATGCTGTGGAGGAATCTCTTATCGGACAGTTGAACCGCATTGCTTTCAATGTAAGGCGAAAAATATTCTGGCAGGACCAATCCGACCGCCCGGCCCTTCCAAGCAACGACGTTCTCTCCGGGGTTATTGACGCCGATTATGATCGTTTTTCTAAATTCCCTCAAAGTATTCCTATCCATCCGAACCTCAATGACTACACCCGGTTCGATGACGCTTCCAGCGATTGTGAATTCCAGCGGCGATAGCTCTGGCGGGGCTTCTCTTGTGGGGTTGGCCAGATGGTAGGCGATGCGCTTGCCGAGGTCATCTTTCAGTCCTGCAATCGAACCACCGTAGATGATATGAGGGTAATGCTTCAAATCGAATGGGATATCGTCCGTGTTTCTAGTGAGCAAGATCACAGTCTTTCCGAGAGCGTGCGCGTAGCCAACTTCGTAAAATACATTTGGATTGCGGCCTGTCATGTCCGCAACAATCAAGTCGGCTTTGGCGATTTGGTTATAAATCCTTTGAAGGATGCTCTCCGCAAAAATCTGCTCATCGATCCGCTCACAATAAGCGCCCGCACCTTCAGCGGCGGGTTTGATGCCCAGTTGATAGACATCGCCGAAGAACTCATCAAACGGCATCAGTACAAAAACAAACGGTTTCGGAGCTGTAGTTGCCATGTTCTAAGCCATTGCGATTATGGCAGGTGGCGCGGCCCTTTGCTTGAATTTGGGTTGCACACGGGCAGGATACCACTTTAGAAAATAACTGGGGAGTGATAATAGGCAGGGGAGTGGGTGGCCTGTGGGGCCAGGAGTTTTAAGTATTCAGTTATAAGTTTTGAGTTTTCGGAGAAGAGAAGCGGGGGAGGAGAGAAAGAGTGAAGAGCCAGAGCCCACCCTTTGCAAAGGGCGCAAAGGGTAGGCCACCCGAAGTTACCTTAGCGCACCAAGGCGCGCCACACGCCAGGCTGCCGCTTTGAGGGCGGGGGCGATGTGTTCAGATGTGTTTTCCGCTTTGTTCACGGTTTGGCCCTGGGAACGCCATTCTCCTGAATGGCGTTTTTTGGAGTACTTCACAGTGCCAATCGGGAGATTGGCGTTCCCGGGATTGTACTTAGATCTGACGGATGCCCCACCTACCTGGGAGCTCCTGTTGGGAGCCCGAATCATTGCGCTCTCCATCAGTGGTGACGCGCATCAGAGAAAACATTCTGGTATTATGGCGGAATCTGGACTTACCTCCTTGTGGTCGCGCGGCAGCCGTGCCCACGCAATAGCGGAAGCGGCCATCATTTGAGACTGAGTAGAGAACCTCGCGTGGCGTCTTTTGAGACGCTCCCGTTCAGTTCTAAAGGGAAGTGTGGGTACTATGAAATATTTGCTGTTTTGCGTTCTTGCCATATTCCTTGGCCTGCCCGCGGTGGCGCAGCAGACGGACATAAACCGTTACACCCTGTACACCGGATTCGATTCGATGATCAGCCCAGCTCGCAGCCTCACGGAGTATGGCTTTGACCTCGATTTCGGTGTCACTTTGAAGCCCTGGGTGGCCCTCGGCGTAGATTTCGGCGCCCTCGGCAACGGCATCATGAGTGGCACGGGAACGATCAAGGGGAGCGAGACCGTCTACGCCCCTGAGGTGAGCGCGGCTGGCGGCGATCCAAGCGCAATTCTGGTGCCCTTCAGATCGAGGACGTATACCTTTGCCGCAGGCCCGCAACTCTATCTGCGCAAGTGGCAAAAGATCACCCTGTTTGCGCGTCCTGGCCTCGGGGGAATTCATGAGACAGCAGACCTCACCTTCCCGGCCGGGCTGGGTGGTTTACTGACGGAGTTGCAGCTTCCGATCCCTAGCTCTCATCAGACCGACACTACCTGGTTCATCGGCGCCGGTGGTGGCTGCGACTTCAACTTGTCCCGGCGGGTGGGGATGCGAATCTCAGTGGACTGGATAAATACTCATCTGTTCTCCAATTTGCTGACTGATCGGCAAAACTACGTCCGGTTCACCATTGGGCCGACTTTTCGCTGGGGACATTTGTAGCAGGCGGGTGGGCCGGCCGGAATTCGGGTGATTGGATTGGGCGCACGCATCGTTGGCTAGGATACCACTGCAATAAATCACCGCGAAGTAGAATGGCGTCTCCTCCAGAAAACGGCGGACGCAAGAGACGCGGGTGCCCCGCGTTTTGGGAGGGTGGGTGTTGGGGTTTCTGATGCCCAGAGGAAGAGTGAAGACGAAGAGTGAAGACGAAGAGCCCACCCTTTGCATAAGGTGCGAAGGCCACCCCGAGATTTTTCAGCGCGTTAAGCCTGCGCCACACGGCATGGTTAGAGCGATTACCCAAGGACACGTCGAGTGGAGCGCGAAAGTTACATGAGGCCGCTTTGGCGGGCGAGCTTTAGCGCTTCGATGGCCGCGCCACGGGCGCCGGCGGTGTCGCCATTGGGCATGACGTAGATGGGAATATTGGCTTGCTCTTCGCGCTGGGTGGGCATGCCGACGCGGATCTCGTTCAAGAACCACTGTTGAAACTCTTTGCTGGCCTCGAGGGCGCCACCGCCGACGATTAGCGCATCGGGATCGAAAATATTCACCATTTCATCGAAGAAGAGTCCCAAGGCGTGGGCCTGAACCCGGAAAATGTCCTTGCACAACGCGTCGCCCTTGTCCGCGAGACCGCGCACGAGTTTTGCCGCCTGGTGGGGGTCCAGTTTCGCCAGTTCGTGGCCGGGATAGCGCGGTAGAAAATAGGGCAGGAGATTCCTTTCGATCGCGGTGAGTGAACAGAGCGACTCGAGATCGCCGGTGCGTCCACAATTGCAGCGCGGCTTGATGCCGAGGGTTCCGGCGATGCTTTGATAGGGAACGAGCACGTGGCCAAGTTCACCGCCAAAACCGTTTTTGCCCTTCACGACGCTGCCATCGAGAATGATGCCGCCGCCGTTGCCCGTCCCGATGATGGCCGAAATGGAGGTTTCGCGGCTGTTTGCGCCAAAGATCGAATAGTGTCCCCAAATCGCGGCTGCGTTTGCATCGTTCAGATAGGAGACCGGTTTGCCGATCTTCTGCGCCAGTCCTTCCCGAATATCGAATCCCGCCCAATGCGGATGAACGAAGTTCGTGGCACCCCGCGTACTGAGTTGGCCCGCCGCACTGGCCGGACCGGGAGTATCCAGGCCGACTGCGACGACGTCCGAGAGGAGAACACCTGCCTTATCGGCGGCAATCTTGAGACCATCGGCAATCTGGCGGAGGCAAACTTCGGGCCCCTGTTTTACAAGGGCCGGATGCTCGCACATACCGTCGATGAGAAACTTTTCTTGCTGGTTCACCAAGGTATAGTTGACGGCAGTTCCGCCAAGATCCACTCCGGCCACGACGGTCACGCTTTTTCTCCTCTATGATTGAATGGTTGCTCGGCCCAGCGTAACAGGATTGAGAATCATCGTCCAACGTGGCGCGAAGGAGTCTTGCTCGCGTGGCCGGGCAACCTTGCTATAACTCCGCAAGGTGTAAGACAGTGTGGGCCGCGCAAGCGAGGTGGATGCGGCGGGGGGCTGATTGCCAATGGCTGAGAAACCTCCGACAGGAAGACGAAAAGTCTGGGTGCTGGGATGCGGCTTGCCGCTTGCGAGATGCAGGGCCCGTGCATGCCGTCAGCGTGAGCGCGTTCTGGATGGCGCAGGCCACGGTCAGCAGCCACGATCTGGAATTGTTTTCTGTTCAGCAAGGATTGAAGTTAAGGCCCGGCGATGTGACACTGCGGATCGCTGATGCCTACACGCATTGGTTGTCGCAAGCGACGGGGAAGAAATATCGCCTCCCGACAGAAGCGGAAGTGGAGTACGCGTGTGTGGCCGGCGGCACCATGCCCGCTTGGGAGCGAATGGCCAGCCCGGCTAACATCACAATCACGCCAGCGGTCTTCAACGCGTGGGCGCCGCCGAACATATTGGGTGCATGAGATTCACTGATCCATTGACACGCTGTGACGGATGCGGCGATGACGATCCACAGAATCAGCAACGAACCCCGGTCATGCACTTTTCCGCTGTTGTGTTTGGTGCGCGTCACGACGCCGACGAGAATCTCCGACGCAAACCAGCCATATAAAAGCAGTTGCCAAAAGAACGATAGGGTCATCGTGACTCCAAGGGCAAAGGCTTAGGAGTGTTTGGGTCGTTCGGTTGGAGGAAATCCCATTTGTTGCCGTAGAGATCCTCGAAAACGGCGATGATGCCGTAGGATTCATGGCGAGGAGCCTCTAAAAACTTAACGTTAGAGGCCTGCATTAGACGGTAATCCCGCAAGAAATCATCGGTATGGAGAAAAAGGAAGACGCGGCCACCGGCTTGATTGCCGATTTGTTGGACTTGCTCGGGGGTGTCCGCTTGTGCGAGGAGCAGACTTGTGCCGCCAGAGCCGGGCGGAGCGACAACGAGCCAGCGTTTGGCGACGGAGAGGGGCGTATCTTCGATGACGCGGAAGCCGAGGGCTTCTGTAAAGAAGGCCAGCGCTTCCTCGTAATTGCGAACCAGCAATGTGACGTGAGCCAGCGATTGTGGCATGACCCATGATTATCCCACGGTTGCGAGGGAGCCGCCAAAAATGGGGGTTGCTTGTGGGGGTTGAGGGAGCGGCCCTATAATTGAGCGTTAAGCAACCAGGAGGCAGAGACGCCATGGCGACAGCGAAAGCGAAATTGAAGGTGCGGGAATTCACAAACGAGCCATTAAGCGATTTTTCGAATGCAGCGAATCGAAAAAAGATGGAGGCGGCGCTGAAAAAGGTGGCCGGGGAACTTGGCCGCGAGTACCCGATGTGGATTGGCGGGAAGAAGGTGATCACGGCGGGGAAGAGGAAGTCCACGAACCCGTCGCGACCGTCGCAGGTCGTCGGGGTATTCCAGGATGCGTCGAAGGAGCACGCGATCGAGGCGATTGAGGCGGCGAACAAGTATTTTGACGTTTGGAAGAAGGTGCCGGCGCAGGAACGCGCCAAGTGTTTGTTCAAGGCGGCGGCGATCGTGCGCGAGCGGAAGTACGAACTAGGGGCGCTGGTTTGCTATGAGGTGGGGAAATCCTGGTTTGAAGCGGACGCGGACATCGCCGAGGCGATCGATTTTTGCGAGTTTTACGGGCGCGAGATGCTGCGGCTGGGGCAGCCGCAGAAGCTGACGCCGATGCGCGGCGAGCGGAACTACCTGGTGTACATCCCGCTGGGCGTAGGCGCGGCCATTCCGCCGTGGAATTTCCCGTGCGCCATCATGGCGGGGCTGGTGGTGGCTTCCCTGGTGACCGGGAATACCGTGGTGCTGAAACCGGCTTCGGATGCGCCGGCGATTGCGGCGAAATTCGTGGACATTCTGTTTGAAGCCGGTATTCCGAAGGAAGCGGTGCAGTTTGTGAGCGGGTCGGGCGCGGCCGTCGGCGACACAATCGTGCAGCACCCGAGGACGCGGTACGTCGGATTCACGGGCTCGAAGGAAGTGGGCTTGCGGATCGCGGAACTGGCAGCGAAGCCTTCGCCGGGGCAGATCTGGATCAAGCGCACCGTGCTGGAAATGGGCGGCAAGGACGGCATGATCGTGGACGAAGAGGCGGATATTGACGCGGCGGTGGAAGGGACGGCGCAGGCCGCGTTTGGGTACCAGGGACAGAAATGCTCGGCGTGTTCGCGCGTGATTGTGAGCGAGAAGGTGTACGACACGTTCCTGAACAAGCTGGTAGAGCGGACGAAGAAAATCAAGGTGGGACCGAGCGACGACCCGAACAACTACATGGGCCCGGTGATCAATGAACCGGCGATGAAGGGGATTCTGGACTACATCGAGGTTGGGAAGAAAGAAGGGCGCTTGTTGACGGGCGGCGGACGCGCGCCGGGCGAAGGGTATTTTGTGGAGCCGACGATTATTGCGGACGTGGATCCGAAAGCGCGGCTGGCGCAGGAAGAAGTCTTCGGGCCGGTGCTGACGGTGATCAAGGCGAAGAACTTCGATCATGCGATGGAGATCGCGAATAACACCGAGTTTGGGTTGACGGGTTCGGTGTACTCGAAGAACCCGGCGAAGATTCGCCGCGCGGAGCAAGAGTTCCACGTGGGGAATCTGTACTTGAATCGGAAATGCACGGGAGCCATGGTGGGAGCGCATCCGTTCGGCGGGTTCAATATGAGCGGAACGGATTCGAAGTCCGGCGGGAAGGATTATTTGCTGCTGTTCCTGCAGGGGAAGGCCGTCGCGGAGAAGGTCAAGTAAGAGCCGAAGAGGAAGCCTTAACGCAGAGTTCACCCCGACGGGGTCGGGGTAAACGCCGAACGCGGAGTTCACTGAGAAGAGGAGGGCGGATGAGAATCCGCCCTTTTTTATTGGGGAAGCGCGAACTCGCCGGGCATTGTCTCGACGTCAATACTCATTGCTTGAGCTGAAAGTTGAGGTCCTTCGCCCATCCTTGTCGGATGGGCTCAGGATGACAGCCGTTTTTTTGGTTATATGAAAAGAAGAAGACACATGCCCCTCAAAGGCGCCCGCCTCCCCGACCAGGTCGGGGTAAACGCCAGGCGGCCGCTACAAGGGCTCGGCGGAAGCGCTGCTGGAGACCAATTTTAGCACGCGGTAAACGGGATAGCTGCAGGCCAGGGCGATGAGAGTGAAGATGCTGTTGGTGCGGTCTTCGCGGATGGCTTCGATGAGGAATCCGATGGAGCCGAGGAGCGCGAGAGCGGTTGTCCACGGATAGCCCCAGGCGCGATAGGGTCGGGGCATTTCGGGTTCGCGAAGGCGGAGAAGAAACATCGAGGTGAAGGAGAGCAGGTAGTTGGTGACGAAGAAGAAGGCGAGCATGGCGATGACGCGCTCGAAACTGAAGATGGCGAAGGCCACGCCGACGAGGGCGCTGAGGAGAAGGCCGAAGGTGGGCGTGCCACCCTTGTTAATGCGAGAGACGCTGCGGAAGAAGAGGCCGTCGCGGCTCATGGCGTAGATGACGCGGGCGCCCATAAGGTGGAGGGCGTTGAGGGAGCTGAAGAGAGCGAGAACCATGATGGAACGGAACACCGTGTCGCCATGCGGGCCGAAAACGCGCTGGGCGGCGAGGCCGAGGGAGAAATTGTTGCCGGCAATCTCGCTCATGGGGAGAACGTAGAGAACGGCGGCGTTGATGAGGAGATAGATGGCGACGACGGAAAACAAGCTGGCAAAAATGGCTCGAGGGACGAGGTGGCCGGGATTCTTGATTTCGTCGCCGAAGTAGATGACGCCGTCCCAGCCGTCGTAAGTGTAGATAGTGGCCTGAATGCCGAAAAGGAGAGCGGTGATGAGGGCGGCGCCGACGGGGATAACGACGGGAGCGGCGGCCTGGGCGAGCGGTGCGGCTTCGGCAGCGTGGCGCACATTGCCACCCATGGTGAAGCAGGCGATGACCATGACGAAGAAGACCAAACCCTTGAGGACGGTGGTGAAGTTCTGCACCTTGCTGCCCATGCTGATGCTTCTCCACTGCAGCAGGGCGAAGAGAACGATCGCGGAAACGGCAGTCAACTTGATGCGCATGGCGCTATCCAACGCGGGGAAAATATGCGCCATGTACTCACCGACGACGATGCCGATGGCGCCGGTGGTGCCACAGGTGGAGAGCCAGTCGCTCCAGCCGACGATGAAACCGGCATAATCGCCGAGGGCGCGGCGGGAAAAGTTGTACTGGCCGCCACTTTTGGGGATCGCGGAGCCGAGTTCAGCAAGCTGGAAAGCGCTGACGAGGGCGTAAAAAGCGCCACCAAACCAGACGCTGAAGAAAAGCCAGTGATTGGGGAGGCGCGCGGCGATGTCGCCGGGAGTGCGCACGATGCCGGCGGAGATGGCATTGCCGACGGCGACGGCGATGCCGAAGCCGACGCCGAGGATTTGCAGGAGCTTGCCGCGGTCCTTGCGGGAGCGAAGAGACGGCGTGGATGGGTCGGCAGACGAGGTGTCAGCAGGCAGCGGCAAAGTGAAGTCTCAAGGTCCTTGGGGAGTACGCGTCATCATACGTTTGCGGGGCAAAAAAGCAAACTGGAAATGAAAGTGCGACGAATGCTTTTGGATGATAACGGCAGGGGTGGGAGAGGCGAGACGGGAGCTAAGTACGGGTCGTGCCTGAAGGTTACTGGCAGATTGGGCCGGGGCACGGGAGGGTGATTAGCCCATTTGCGGGATGCGGGGATTGCGGGAATCGTCGGCGAGGTCGAGGGCAAGTTCGCGGGGAGAGGAAGAGGCGGCGAGGCGGATCGAGGCGCAGTCGTTGATGATCCAGTCGGCGCCCTCGGCGAGGAGTTCGGGATCATGCGTGGTGGTGCGAATGGCAAGGACGCGGCATCCAGCGGCTTTGCCGGAGCGGACGCCGGAAGGGGCGTCTTCGATGACGACGCAGTTAGCAGGGGGAACGCCGAGAGCGGCGGCTCCGGAGAAATAGGGTTCGGGATCCGGCTTACTACGCTCGATGTCACTGGCGGTGACGAGATGGCCGACGAAATCGAGGAGACCTGCGGCGCGGAGGCGCACTTCGGCTAGGGGGCGCGTGGCGGAAGTGACGACGGCGAACTGGCTGGCGGGGATGGAGGCGAGGAGTTCACGCGCGCCGGGAAGAGCGGTGACGTCGGCGACGTCGTCGATTTCTGCTTGCTCGAGCCAGGAGTTCTCCTGGTGATGAACGGCATCGGAGGCGTGCGGGAGGAGCTCCTGGACGGAGACAAGGCTGGTGCGGCCGTGAGCGGTTTTGATGACGAATCCGGGATCCATGCCTTGCTTGATGGCCCAATTGGACCAGGCGCGGGCCACGGCGGCGGTGGAATCGACGAGGACGCCGTCCATATCGAAGAGCAGGGCCGAGCAGAGGATACGAGTCATTGGGCACCGGAGAATCGAAACAGGTATTGTCGCGTGAAAGCGGGCGGAGGGGAAGGGCAAGGCGTGTCCCATGCGTACCTATTCCACACGCTGAGCCACGATAAGGATATGAAAAAAGAAGTGAATATTTGCGGTGCGAAGGCGGGGTGGTCGCGGTTGTTGCGGAGGCTGGCAGCGGGGGAAGAGATCACGATTACCAACCGGGGAGTGCCGGTGGCGCGGCTGGTGCCCGTGTTCACAAGCAAGCCCAAACGGAAGGGATGACGGTTCTGACGGATGATCCGATCTTTCAGAAATACGAGGTCGAACATTCGTCTTCATGATTGGCGTGGCGTTTTTCGCCGCGCCGTTCGTCTGGATCACAATCCTGACGACACATCTGGCGTTTCGCCGCGCCACAGCACGAGTCGGCAAAAGGATTCTCCGTTTCGCCCCGCCGGGGCCATGGAGTTCATTGGTGGGAATCACCGCGCTGCTCGGCGTCTTGATTTCGACGTGGTGGGTGCCCAGTTTCCATATCACGCTGCTCGCCGGGGGATCCTGGCTGCTGTTCATCATACTGTGCTATCTGGCATGGGGAAGAGTGCGGCATGCGGCGCAGGAAAAACCAGCAGCTCGTGGAGTTCCTAAAGTAGTTGCATGGGGAGAGGCTGATTTAGAGGAATGAATGTTGTTGGGGTGGGAGATGGGATTTGAACCCACGACTTTCGGTGCCACAGACCGACGCTCTACCAACTGAGCTACTCCCACCACTTGTCGTTAGTTTAGCATGACCCTGGAGCGCGGGAAAACGTGCCGCGAATTGATTAGCAGGCGGGGAGAAAAGGTTATCAGCGATCAGAGATCAGCGATCAGGGACCAGCGTCAAGAAGGCAACGGCAAGGGGCCAGCTCATCAGGAAGCAACGGCGAGGAACCAGCGAGCAGGAAGCAAGCGGGTGGTAGGGCGCAACTCGGGGACGGTTTTCGGGTTGAATAGGGTGGAAGGCGGTTTGGAGGAAGATGAAACACCGGAACCCTTTCGCGTTGGATCACATCTAATGTAAAGTGTGCCGGGGATCGGGGAAAGCGATGAGATACCTAAAATACATGGTTTTGCTCGGCATTTTGCTGATGGGCGTGGGCTACGCGCAGGCGCAAGTCAGGGTGGGAGTTGGAGTCGGCCCGTTTTATGCCGGGATTGGCGCCCCGTCTGCTTGCGCTTATGGATACTACGGGTATTACCCGTATGATTGTGCGCCCTACGGCTACTATGGGCCAGACTACTTCGTAGGTGGACTGTTTATCGGCGCGGGGCCCTGGTATCACGGCTGGTACGGACGCGGTTACTATGGCCGGCCCGGATGGGCCTACGGTCGTGGTGGATATGGCAACGGTCGTGGTGGATATGGCAACGGTCGTGGTGGATATGGCAACGGTCGTGGTGGATATGGCAACGGTCGTGGTGGATACGGAAATCGCCCAGGCTCCGCACGTGGGTACTCCGCACGTGGCGGTGGTGGCTACCGCGGCGGTTATGCGGGTGGGGGTTTTCACGGCAACAGTAGAGGCGCTTCCCGCGGCGGCGGTGGTGGCTACCGCGCCAGCGGAGGGTTCCACGGTGGTGGTGGCTTTCACGGCGGTGGCGGGTCCCACGGCGGTGGACACCGGTAAGTCATAGAGCGACTCATTTAGCGAAGATGCAACGGCTGGCGGCACGGGCTGCCAGCCGTTTTGCATCTGGCGAAGGGATATCGGCGATCAGATATCAGCGATCAGTGAGCAGCAATCAGCGATCAGGAAGCAAGAAGGTACCGAGGGCAAGCGGGTTTTGCTTGATTGGGTGATAACGAGGAGGAAACGCGGGGCGGGTGCGCGGCAAAAGGGGGCGGGGGAGTTGATAGACTGGAGCAAGGGAAGCGTGTCCCCGCGCATGAACCCGCAATCGTCGGATCGTATCCATTTCGATTTGCAATTGGCCTACGCGCGGCCGGTGGTCGCGATGCTGGCGGTGCTGTGCCTGATGGAGTTGCGGGCGGCGCGAGAAGTGCAGCGGCCGCTTTCATTTCTGATCGCGTATTTCGTTGTGGCAATGTTGATTCTGCCGCTGGAGCGGGCGCTGCGGCGGTACAACTGGGGGCTGCCGCTGCTGTGCGACATTCTGGTGACGGGAGTGTTCCTGTACATTTCGCCGGAACTCCTGCCGGCGTGGTTTCTGCTGTTTTTCATCGCGTTCGCGGCGGCGTACCGGTGGAACCTGCGATTTTCATGCTCCCTGTGTTTCGGGTTGTTGCTGCTGGGGCTGGCGCTTTCCATGCACCGGGGTGCGCCGGGAGCGCCAACGAAGGACCTGCTGTACTCGATTTCGTTTTTTGCGGCGTCGTTTCTGGGAGCTGCGGGCATGGCGTTTCTGGGGGACCGCAACCGGCGGTTTGCCTGGCAACAATCGTTCCTGACGCGGCTGGCGAACACCATGCACGTGGACCTGGGACTTTCGGAATCGCTGCGATTGCTGCTGGAAGAGTTGTGCGGGGAATTCCAGACCGAAGAGGCGCTGCTGGCATACCGGGACGTTGACCTGGAGCGCATTTTCCTATGGCAACTGAAATCGGGCGAAAGCGAGCGGCTGTCACCGGAAAATCTTCCGCTGATGCGCGCGGATGGATTTCTGCTGGATGATATGGAAGCGTCGCTGTGCTGGAATTCGCTGGAAGGCCGCGGCGCGGGATTTGGCTGGGACCGGCGGAACGGCCAGGCGCTGAAAATCGTGCCGCGGGTGCCGGGTCCGACGCTGCAGGAATTCGGGATCAGGAATTTCCTGAGCGTGGCATTCGATCTGGACGAGCACCCGGCGGGGCGGCTGTTCCTGGTGAATCGCCGGCCGGGGCGCGCGGGGTTTGTGAACGCGGATCTGGAGTGGTTTGAGCGCATCGCGCGGCACGTGAGTTCGTCCATCGAAAGCGTATTTCTGCTGCGGCATTTGCGGGCGCGGGCGATTGAGGCGGAACGCTCGCGGATTTCACGCGACTTGCACGATGGGATCCTGCAGACGCTGCTGAGCATCGAGATTCAGATTGACGTGCTGCGGCGGAAGGCAACCACGCAACCGGACCAGGTGGAATCGGGACTGGCGTCGCTGCAACAAACGGTAAAAAACGAGGGCGGAGAATTGCGGCACATGGTGACGGACCTGCGGCCGCTCCGAGTGCAGTCGGCGGACATGGTGGACCTGATGAGGGGGTTCGCGGAGAGGTTCCGGAACGAGTCGGGATTGGCGCTGGATTTACTGATTGATTCGGCGGAATTGCACGCTCCGGACCGGGTCTGCCGGGAGCTTTTCCAGATTTACCGAGAAGCACTCAACAACATAAAAAAGCATGCCAAGGCTTCCCATGTCGTGGTAAAACTGTCGCAGGACGATAGCCGGCTCGCTCTGGTAGTGGACGACAACGGCGAAGGATTCAGCTTTGCCGGGCGGTTCACGGGGGATGAGCTAGACCGGCTGCGACTGGGTCCTATTTCCATCAAGGAAAGAACGCGCACGGTCGGGGGAGTTTTGACCGTGGAGTCGAACCCGGGTCATGGTGCGCGTCTTACGATCGAGGTACCGCTCGGCTGATATGGCAAAGACAAAACAGCAGATACGCATATTAATGGCGGACGATCATGCGATCTTCCGCGACGGCCTCCGGAAGCTGCTTGACGGCGACGATGAGATCACGATTGTCGGCGAAGCGCAGAACGGCACCGAGTGCATCAAGCTCCTGGCCAAACTGAAGCCGGATATCCTGCTGCTGGACCTGCGGATGCCGGACAAGGACGGGCTGGCGGTGCTGGAGGAAGTGAATTTCGACCAGATGCCGACGCGGGTGATTGTGCTGACCGCGGCGGAGGACGACCGCGACGTTGTGCGGGCGATGCGGCTGGGGGCGCGCGGCGTGGTGTTGAAGCAGTCCGCCACGGACCTGCTGGTCAAGAGCATTCACCGCGTGCATGCCGGCGAAATCTGGCTGGACAACCGCATGACCGCGGAGGTGATGAAGGCGTTCGCGAAGTCTTCGGAGTCTGGGCCAAGGCGGGAGAAGCCGCTGCTTTCCGACCGCGAGAAAGAAATTGTGCAACTGGTGGCGCAGGGCTTCCGGAACAAGGAGATCGGCGAGAAGCTGTTTATCTCCGAGCAGACGGTGAAGAATCACCTGCACAATATTTTCGACAAGCTGGGCGTTTCCGACCGCTTGGAACTTGCGCTGTACGCGATTCACCATCGCTTGATTGACCACTCATAGGGGAAAAACAAAAGCACTGAGAAGAAGCGCGCGCGAAGGGGTTACGCCAAGGGCTGGTGTGCGCGGACGCAGGGAGGGCCGAGAAGGCCGGGGAACCCCTGCGTAATGAGTGAGTTACGGCGGCCTGGCGAAAACCACGAAATTAGCGGATTTTCAGAAATTAGGACGGGGGTTTACCCGTTCTAGTACATTGGTACCGTTTTTGCCGGGAGCGATTTTGAATCCCGAGTTCTATTGTTCCCTGGCCCCACCCCGGCTACACTCATTCCTTCAAACATGGAGGTTTCCTTGACTGGGTCCGAGCGCCGCACAACACAAAGGTTTTCAATGCGGCTGCCGCTTACCGTGAGATGGACCACAGGCGCGGCAGTTGGCGAAACAATGACGGAATCCCGTGATGTCAGCTCCCGCGGGGTTTATTTCTTCCTATCCAAGGATATCAAAGAAGGCTCGCCCGTCGAGATTCTGCTGACATTGCCTAATGAAATTACGCTGGCCGGACCGGTGCGCGTGCGCTGCCTGGGCCGCGTGCAGAGGACGGAACCCCGCGATGAAGGTGCGATTGGGGTAGTCGCGGCGATCGAGCGGTACGAGTTTCTGCGCGGCACCGAAGAAGTGTAACTGGCGGAATCGCGCGAATAGAGATTCAGTACAAGTTCCTTGCTCGCTCACTGCGGAGGCGGGCAGGAATAGCCGGGGTGCCTCGGCCCCTCAGCGGAGCGCCCCGGCAGTCGTTTGTTTGGAAGCGGTCAGGGTCGTGCCGAAGTCGAAAGTCAAAAGTTGAAAGCCAGACAGCGCGCCCCCCTACTTCACCACGTCTCGCAGATCCCCTCTGAGAAACCCAAAGCTTAAATCCCCGTCTCTTCTTGCCATTGTGTGGGCGATTCATCCTCACCGAATTGTTTTCTCCTCAGATGAGATTGAGTCTTTTTCAACGAGGCTCCGCCGGGTTGGGTGATAACCTCCTTCGTTGGGCGTTGCCACCACTCGACGCTGAGCCACGCAAGGGCCAATGGAGAAAGCGGGCGACTGTTGCCAGTTCGTAACGCCGCAGTGCAAAGCAGAGTGTTCTTCAGGTGTCGCCTGTACTTTGGGTCAGGCGATTTTCGCGGGGCCATGGGCGATGATGGATTGAGCCCCGCCCCCCGGAAAATCTCACAGGCCTTTTGGTGAAAAGGCGACAGGAAAGTGTGCCATGCCGGAAACGCCGGCGAATCAACACAAAGAAGAACCCAACTATCATTCAACTGAGCGCGCGGTGGAGCGCCTGGCGACGCCGAAAGAGCTGGCGGAGTTTGGAACGATCAGGTCCGATCCGGAGATCGAAGCGAAAATTCTCGCGCTCCTGGGAGCGGAGTTGACAGAAGAGGAATTGCCGGAGGGGCGGCCGCCGGAAACGCAACAGACCGAAATGGTGATTGAGGTCCGGGAGCCGGCGATTGTCGAAGTGCCGCTCGAAACTGCTGCGGCAAACACGATGGAGACGGCGAGCAATCCCGACGAAGTCATCCCTGAAAAAGCGGAGATCATCGAGGAGAACCCTGACGAAACGCCGGCCGGAGCGCCGCGGGAATCCCGAGCGGCGGGATCGGATCTGCTGGTATTTGCGGAGGTGCTGGACCAACATCGCCAGTGGGTGGAGAGCGGGGGAAGCGCGGGCGCGCGAGGCGATTTTGCGGGAGCGGAGCTGGCGGGAGCGGATCTGACGGGCGTGAATTTGCAGGGCGCGCAACTCCAGAAAGTGAATTTGCGCGGCGCGGACCTTTCCATGGCGAATTTGCGCGGGGCGAATCTGGTGGAAGCGGACCTCCGCGAAGCGAACCTGCTGGGAGCGGAATTTTCGGGCGCGAACCTGATGGGCGCAAACCTCTATGGCGCGCAGGGATTGTGGTCCGGCCGGCTGGGTGGGACGAATCTGTTTGACGCGACGCTGCCGGAGGCGGTTTCCGCGCACGACGGCGGCAAAACGATTGCCCAAGCGACGCAGTCGGCGCGCGGGTTTTATCTGCTGGTGATGGGGCTGTGTCTGGCTACGTGCGTACTGGTGGGGCTGACGACGGATGTGCGGCTGCTGCTGGATCTTTCCGCGACACCGACTTCGCGGATTCCGAATATTCTGCCGTTGCAGGGATTCTATCTGGGGGCCCCGCTGCTGCTGACGGTATTGTTTTTGCGGCTGCAGTTCCTGCTGTTGCGTTTGTGGGGAAGCATAGCAGCGCTGCCCGCGGTTTTTCCGGATGGGCAGACGCCGGAAAAGGATGGGCGTTGGTATCTGGTGGGACCGATCCGGCCACACTTGCGGTGGTCGCGCGATCCACGCTCGCCCATGGCGCAGGTGGAAAGCGTGATGGCCCGGCTGCTGGTGTACTGGGCAGTGCCGGCCGTCCTGTTTTTTCTGTGGCTGCGTTATCTGGTGATGCAGGACTATCGCGGGACGCTGTTGCACGTATTCCTGATAACGCTGGCGAGCGCGGCGGCTTGCGGAACGCCGCGGATTGTGGCGCGGGTGCTGCGGCCGGGCGACTGGAGCGATGAAAGCACGCCGCATTTCCTGAGGGATGTACTTTCGGCATTGCGGGGGCCGTTGGCGGCGGGGCTGGTGCTGTTCCTGCTCTCGCTGGGTGTGATCCGTGGTTTGCCGGCGGACCCGAACATACGGCCCGAAGTGAGCCCTGGCGATCCGCGGCGATGGGCAGCAATGGCGTTTCGATCGGTGGGCTTCCGGCCGTACGCGGATATTACCGAGGAGAGCGTCGAGGGAATACCAGTGAAGACAGGGAATGGCGAAGTGGGGACGAGCGATGCGCCGGGACCGCGGCTCAACGAGATCAACTTGCGGTACGCGCGGGGTTATCGAGCCGAGTTTGCGAATGCGCGGATGTGGCGGGCAAATCTGGAAGGCGCAAGCCTCTCGGAAGCGGATTTTCGCGGCGTGAACTTGAGGGAGGGAGTGCTGCGGTCGGCAAACATGGACAAACTGCAGGCGAGCAAGATAAACCTGGTGTCGGCGGACGCGCAAGGAGCTAACTTTGCCGGGGCGGATTTCCAGAATGCGGACATGTCTTACGCGAACTTGGCGGGAGCGACGCTGACAACGGCAAATCTTGCGCGGGCCACGCTGTACGCGGTGAATTTGCGGCAGGCGAACCTGCTGCGGGCGGATTTGTCGCATGCGGATTTGCGCGACGCAAAAGCGGAACTCGCGGTGCTTTCGCTGGCCACGCTGGAGCAGACGGATTTGTCGGCGGCAAAGCTGGCGGGCGCAAACATGACCGGGGCGCAGTTCAAGGGAACCATACTGCTGGAAGCGGACCTCTCGAGGACGGATCTGCGGGGGGCCGCGTTCCCAGGGGCGATCCTGCGCCAGGCGCACCTGGATGGCGCAAACCTGGAAGGAGCGGACCTGCGCGGGGCCTTGGGATTGGAAGCGTGGCAGGTGTGCTCGACAAAGGGTTGGCGCGGGGCTCAGTTGGATGCGGACGTGAAGACGGCGACCGAACAGTTGTGCGGGACGCCACAAGCAATTCCTAAGCCGTAAAGGCCCTGGCAGGCTGCGGAAAAACTTGCCGTCATTAGCGACTCAACTCATCTTTTCTGTACTCATCCACATAGATCGTCATCGGTTGCTGCATTTCGTCCCGGTACAGCCCAGTCTTGAAATAGACATAGTCGCGGGCAGGGTAGCCGCGCTGCAGTTGATAAACAGTCGGCCCCCTGTAGTGGACAATGGGTTCGCCGTTCAGCCAGGCTTGCGTTGATTAGTCATCCGGGCAATGCAAATGGGTCAAAAGGAGCGGGGAGTGCCGGAGTTGGAAAGGTCGGCTTGGTACTTGGGCCAGGGGCTGTTCATGGGGCCTACCGACTGCTGCGGTGATACGCTGGAGGGCGAACTCAGAACAAACGAGCCCGTTGTGGTTTGAAAGGCGGTGTGCGATGAGCTCCGAACAGTCCCAAGCTAAGCGGGAAATGCCTGCCGGGGAAGCAATTTCCGTCGCCGGATTGGTCAACTATCAGGACGGGGCAGTGGTCAGCCGGACGCTGATCAATCGCCCGGCGGCAACGATCACTCTATTCGCTTTCGACGAAGGACAGGGCTTGAGCGAGCATACCGCGCCGTTTGATGCTTTGGCGCAGGTGCTGGAGGGCGAAGCGGAGATTACGGTTTCCGGGAAGCCATTGGTAAGCAAAGCGGGCAGCGCCGTACTCATGCCCGCCAACCAGCCGCACGCGTTGAAAGCGCTGACACGCTTCAAGATGCTGCTGACGATGATCCGCTCGCAGGAAAAGTAGAATGGTTGCAGTTTTGACAGACTGACTGGCATTCCGCTGGCGGGCTGGACCACGCCAAAATAAAAAAGGGGCGCAAACATTCGGCGCCCCTTTTTCAAAATAGGATGGCTATCGCTTACGGGATCGTGACTTCCTTGCTGAGATATACGTCCTGAATCGAGTTCAGGAGCTTCACGCCTTCCGCCATCGGGCGCTGGAACGCCTTGCGTCCGCTGATCAAGCCGGTGCCGCCGGCGCGCTTGTTGATGACTGCCGTGGCCACGGCTTCCTCGAAGTCGTTGGCACCGGAAGCGCCGCCGCTGTTGATCAAGCCGGCGCGGCCCATGTAGCAGTTGGCCACCTGGTAGCGCGTCAGATCGATCGGATGATCGCTGGCCAGATCGGTATAGATGCGCTTGTCGAACTTGCCATAGCTGGAACCGCCGCTGTTCAGCGCCTGGTAGCCACCGTTATTTTCGGGCAGCTTCTGCTTGATGATGTCGGCTTGGATGGTGACGCCTAGGTGATTGGCTTGTCCGGTAAGATCGGCCGAAACGTGATAGTCCTTGTCCTTTTTGAAAGCGTTGTTGCGCAGATAGCACCACAGGACGGTGGCCATGCCCAGTTCGTGAGCCTTGGCGAAGGCCTGGCTAATCTCCACGATCTGGCGGGTGCTCTGTTCGGAGCCGAAATATATCGTTGCGCCCACCGCGGCCGCGCCCATGTCGTAAGCCTCCTCGACGGTGCCGAAGAGTACCTGGTCAAAGCGGTTGGGGTAAGTCAGCAGTTCATTGTGGTTGATCTTCACGATGAAGGGGATCTTGTGAGCGTACTTGCGCGCCACGGAGCCCAGCACGCCGAAGGTCGAAGCAACGGCGTTGCAGCCGCCTTCGATCGCCAGCTTGACGATGTTCTCGCCATCGAAGTAGTCCGGATTCTTGGCGAAACTCGCGCCGCCGGAGTGCTCGATGCCCTGGTCCACCGGCAGAATGGAAAGATAGCCGGTGCCGTGGAGCCGCCCGTTGAAGAACATGCGGTGAAGATTGTTCAACACGCGAAGATTGCGATCGGATGCCGCGTAGACCCGGTCAATAAAATCAGGGCCGGGAAGGTGCAGCCTTTCCTTGGAAATCTTGGGAGACTTGAAGCCCAGGAGGGATTCCGCCTTTGCGCCCAAGAGTTGTTCGATTGCACTTGTAGTTGCTGTTGCCATGGTTCTCTCCTCAATTTAGTCGCGAATTCCGGTTGCGAGCAGTGCTCCCGCGGCCTGGTCCACCAGCCAAAGCAGCTTGCCGTGCGCCGGCTGAATCAATTGCGCCGGAAGCTGCTCCGGCTCGTAGGGTCCTTCCAAAACCGCTTTCAAGGCCGGAGCCTTGTCTGCGCGAGTCACCAGAAAAATTACCCGGCTCGCCTGGTTGATGGCGGGAGCGGTGAGCGTGATGCGCTCCGTATAGAGTTTCCCTATCCAGTTGCGAACCACAATGCGATCGGCCGGAGCGTGTAGAGCTTTCGTGCCCGGGAAGAGCGAAAGGGTGTGACCTTCGTCACCCATGCCGAGCAAGACCAGATCGAAGCGAGGAAACTCGCCTTTCTCTATTATAAAGTATGCGCGAAGAGCCTGCTCATATTCCAGTGCTGCTTTTTCGGTTTCCGCATACTCGCCCTTGATGCGGGTGATGCGCGAGGCCTTCACCAGCGCCTTGGAAAACAGGGTTTCGTTGGCCATGCGGAAGTTGCTGTCCGGGTGCTCGGGCGGCACGTGGCGTTCGTCGCCGAAAAAGAAATGAATTTTTCCCCAGGGAAGCTGCGCGCGCAGGCCGGCATCGTCCGCAAGCAGGGAGTACAGACTCTTCGGCGTGGAGCCGCCGGAAAGCGCAACCGAGAAAGAATCGGAATTAGCGACCGCTTCCCTGGCCGCCTGGACGAAAAGCTCCGCGGCGCGGCGCGTGATCGCCGCGGCATCCGGCAGAATCCGCACTTCACGCTTGGAGGGGCCGGTCATCAGGGCGCACCTACTTTGTCCTTGTCGTGCGATGCGTGGGAGCCGTGCAGGTCAACATCTTCCTCGCCAATGCGGCGCCACGAGCGGCCGTCGCGTTCGAGGAGTTCTTCGGCATCGACAGGTCCCCACGATCCGGCGGCGTAATTTGGGAAGCCGCGAGCCGGCAGCGCGCGCCACACATCAATGATCGGCTGGATCACATTCCAGCCGGCCTCGACCATATCCGAGCGCTGAAACAGCGTGGCGTCTCCCGCCATGCAATCGCGCAGCAAGCGCTCGTAGCCCGTACCGTGCTCCGCGCCAAAGTAAGTGGCGTAGTCGAAATCCATGTTGACCAGACCGAGCCGCATCACGGAGCCCGGCACCTTCGCGCCGAAACTGAGCGAAATGCCTTCGTCCGGCTGAATGTGGATGACCAGGCGGTTGGTTTCCAGATTGCGCACGGCGGTATTGCGGAACAGTACGAACGGCGTGCGCCGGAACTGGATCACGATCTCCGTGGCGCGCATCGCCAGGCGCTTCCCGGTGCGCAAGTAGAAGGGCACGCCGGCCCAGCGCCAGTTGTCAATCAGCAGCTTCAGGGCGACGAATGTTTCCGTGTTCGAATCGTGCGCCACGTCCGGTTCGTTGCGGTAGCCCACCACGCGCTGCCCATCCGCATTGCCTTCGGCATATTGGCCGCGCACCATGCAGGTCAGCACGTCTTCGGGGCTGAGCGGCTGGACGGCGTGCAGGACTTCAGCTTGCTTGTTGCGCACCTCGTCGGCCTCAAACGAGATCGGCGGCTCCATCGCGGTCATGGTCAGGAGTTGGAACAGATGATTGGGCACCATGTCGCGCAACGCGCCGGCCGTTTCGTAAAAGGCGCCGCGATGCTCCACGCCGACGGTTTCGGCGGCAGTGATCTGCACGTGGTCCACGTAATTGCGGTTCCACAGCGGCTCGATGATGTTGTTGGAAAAACGGAAGACCATGACGTTTTGCACGGTTTCCTTGCCGAGATAATGATCGATGCGGTAGATCTGCTTCTCGCTGAGAACCTTTTTGAGTTCCGCGTTCAACTGGCGCGCCGACTCCAGGTCGTGGCCAAAAGGTTTTTCGACGATCACCCGCGCCCAATTGCCGTTCTCCTCTTGCGTCAATCCCGCGGCGCCGAGTTGTTGAACAACTGGTGAAAAAAATCTCGGCGCGACAGCAAGGTAAAAGAAGCGGTTTCCGACTATATTGTGCTGCTTTTCCGCGTCGATAATCTGCTGCTTCAGCCGCTGGAACGCCTCCGCATCCTGAAACTTGCCCTTGATGTAGTAGATACGCTCGGAAAGCCATTCCCACATCTTTAGGTCGATGGCCTCCGGCGCGAATTTCGGAATCTCTTCACCAAGAACCTTGCGGAAAGATTCCGTGGTGTAATCGTTCATCGCGAATCCCACGATCGCGAATTGCTTGGAGAGGAGATTCTCCTGCGCAAGGTTGATGAGCGCGGGGATGAGTTTGCGCTTGGTCAGATCTCCGGTGACGCCGAAGATGACCATGACACACGGCGCGGCCTCGGTGGTGGTGTCCTCGTGATTCGTGCTCATCGGTCGGTGTCCTGTCTGCAAACCGGCGGCCATTGGCCTCGCCGCTCAGTGCCCGGATTTCTTTTCGACGTGCCCGCCGAACTGGAACCTCATGGCGGAGAGTACCTTTGCGGCGAAATCATCTTCCCCGCGCGAAGTAAAACGCTGGTACAGCGAAGCCGTCAAAACCGGCGCGGGCGCCGTCGATTCGATCGCCGCAAGAACCGTCCAGCGGCCTTCGCCGGAATCGGAGACGCGGCCGGAGAAGCGTTCCAGCGTGGGCTGATCGAGCAGGGAAATGGCCGTCAGGTCGAGCAACCAGGAGGCCACGACGCTGCCGCGGCGCCACACTTCGGTGATGTCCGCCAGATTGAAATCGTACTGGTAATGTTCCGGATGGCGCAGCGGCGTGGTTTCCGCATCCGCTTCGCGGTGGGATTTTCCGGCGTTGGCATGCTTTAGGATGTTCAGCCCTTCCGCGTAGGCGGCCATCAGCCCGTATTCGATACCGTTGTGCACCATTTTCACAAAGTGGCCCGCGCCGGAGGGACCGCAGTGGAGATAACCTTCTTCGGCGGTACCCGATGCTTCTTCTCGGCCGGGTGTGCGCTCAATCTGCCCGCGGCCGGGCGCCAGCGTTTTGAAAATCGCATCGAGATGTTTCACCACGTCGGTTTCGCCGCCAATCATCTGGCAGTAGCCGCGTTCGAGTCCCCAGACGCCGCCGCTCGTGCCCACATCCACATAGTGAATGCCCTTGGCGGAAAGTTCCCTGGAGCGGCGAATGTCGTCAATGTAATAGGAGTTTCCGCCGTCGATCAGGATGTCATCCTTGCTCAGCTTGGGGAGCAGGTCTGCAATCGTGGCTTCCACGACCGCGGTCGGCACCATCAGCCAGATGGCGCGCGGCTTCTGCAACTTGGCCACAAACTCGTCGAGGGAAGCGGCACCCGTGGCGCCCTCGCCGGAAAGCTGCTTCACGGAATCGGCGCTGCGATCATACGCGACGCACTGGTGCCCGCCCTTGATCAAGCGGCGCACCATGTTCGCGCCCATTCTTCCCAATCCGATCATTCCGAGTTGCATCGTGAGCGTCCTCCGCGAGGATTTTGTCTGACTGGCCGGTGAATCAGGATAGCGCTTGCTGCACGGCTTTCGCGAGTTTGGCGAGATCGCCCTTCACATTTTTGCCCAGGTGCACGCGCAGGGCTCTCCGGCCGCGTTCCGCCAGCACCGCGAAATCGCCGCGGGCTTGCGCCGCCTTGACCACGCCAAAAGTGTACTTCTGTCCCGGCACCGGAAGGTCGGCGGCATCGTCGCAGGTAATCTGGAGGAACACGCCACTATTGGGGCCGCCCTTGTAGGCTTGTCCCGTGGAGTGCAGGAAACGCGGGCCAAAGCCGAGGCACGTGGCCACTTTCTTGACGTCACGCACCTGGTGGCGAATGCCCTGCAACGCGCGCTCATTCTGCGGATTCATGGTGATGTAGCCGAGCACGGCAAAATAGTCGCCCGGCCCGATGCGCGACAAATGTGCCCGCAAAACGTCCGCGAGCTCCCCGCCATTTTTCAGCGCGGCGGCATTCTTTTCGTCGGCAAACAGTTTGATACCGTTGGCTTCAATAAACGGAACTTCCGCAGGCAGTTTGCCGTTTGCTTCGTACTCCGTGGTCAGCTTACGCGTCTCGATTTTGCTGGCTTCCACGTCGGGCTGATTGAACGGGTTGATGCCGAGGATCGAGCCCGCCACCGCCGTGGCGATTTCCCAGCGGAAGAATTCCTGTCCCAGGTCGTATTTGGTGGACAAAACAATGCGCACAACCGGGTGGCCGGCTCTCTCGAGCGCGTTCACCGCCGCTTCTTGCGCCTTGTTGGTTTCGTTGCTGAGGCGGAGATAGGCGAAGACGCGGTCGTTGCCGTAGGCCGTGGGCTTGACCAGCTTTTCTCGGTCCACGGGAATGATGCCCTTGCCGATTTTTCCCGTGGATTCGGCGATCAATTGTTCCAGCCATGCGCCAAGATCGAGAATTCCCGGGGAAGTCAGAATGGTGAGTTTGTCGCAACCGTGATTCGCCGCCACGCCCAGGATCATTCCGAGAACCGCGCCGGGGTTCACGTCCGCAGCGTTCCCCGGACCGCACGCTTTCACCATCTCTTGCGTAGATTTCAGGAATTTGGCGAGGTCCAGGCCCATGCTGGCGCCGGGCACGATGCCGAAATTCGAGAGTGCGGAGTAGCGCCCTCCGATGCTGGGAACGCCTGCGAAAATGTGGCGGAAATGATCGGCTTCTGCGACCTGCTGCATCTTCGAGCCGGGATCGGTTACGGCGATGAAGTGGCTGCCCACTTTTTCGGGGCCGACCTTGACATTAATTCGCTCAAAAAAGTATTGCTTGAAAATGTTGGGCTCGAGCGTGCTGCCCGATTTGCTGGACACGATGCACAACGTCCTGCGCAGATCCAGCTTCCTCTCCAGCGCTTTGATCTGGCCGGGGTCGGTGGAATCCAGCACATGCAATTCCGGGAAGCCGGGAATTTTCCCGAAGGTCAGGCGCAGCACCTCGGGACACAGGCTGGAGCCGCCCATGCCCAGCAGCAGAACGTGCCGGAACTTGGCCTTCTTTACTTCCTGCGCCAACTTCCGGAAGCTGATGAGATTCGCGATTTGCTCTTGCGTGATGTTAAGCCAGCCGAGCCAATTGCTCTCGTCCGTGCCACTCCAAAGCGAAGCGTCCTTCTTCCAAAGCCGCGCGACCTTGTTGTTGTTCTTCCAGTCCGCAAAAGAAGCGTCAATTGCCGCGGACAGGGCTGGCGGCAGTTTGTGGGTAATCTTGTTCAGGCTCACGCGCGCACCCCTGCACTCTTTCCCGTGGCGTCCAGCAATTGCTTGAACGCATCCGCGAAAAGCTTTACACCGTCGACGAGCAGCTTTTCCGTAACTTTCTTCATGGAAATGCCGGCCTTGCCCAGGTTGTCCATGGTTTTCGCGGCGCCTGTGACATCCTCGGTCAGGCTTTTGCGCAATTTGCCGTGGTCGCGGAAGGCGTCGAAGGTAGCCGGTGGAATGGTGTCCACGGTATCCGCCCCGATGAGTTCTTCCACGTAGATTACGTCGCGGTATTTCGGGTTCTTCGTGCTCGTACTGGCCCACAGCAAGCGCTGGGTCTGCGCGCCCTTGCCTGCCAAAGCCTTCCAGCGCGGCCCCCCAAAAAGCTCCTCGTACTTCCGATAGGTGATCTTGGCGTTGGCGATGGCGATCTTTCCGCGCACGCTTTCCAGCAGATCCTTTTTCGCGCCGCTGGCCGTCTTTTCCAGTTCGTCCACTTTGGAATCCACGAGGGTATCAATGCGGCTGACGAAGAAGCTCGCCACGCTGGCGATGTGGCTGAGGTCCAACGCCTTGACGGCGCGCGCTTCGAGAGCGGCGATAAACGCTTCCGCTACTTTTTCATATACCGATTGCGCAAACAGCAGCGTGATATTGATGTTCAGCCCCTCTTCCAGGAGCTGGCGGATGGCCGGGATGCCTTCGGGCGTGGCCGGCACCTTGATCATCAGGTTTTCGCGGCCCACTGCTTTCCACAGCCGCCTCGCCTCTTCCAGCGTGCCCTTGGTGTCATTCGCAAGAAAGGGAGAAACTTCCAGGCTGACGTAACCGTCGCGGCGCTTGGACTGCTGATACACAGGCTTGAAGATGTCGCAGGCATCCTGGACGTCGCGAATGGCAATTCTTTCGTACAGTCCCTTAGCGTCAAGAGATTTGGCGTCAGGCGCATTGAGGATGTCGGAGTAGAGCGTACTTCCAGTGATGGACTTCTCAAAAATTGCGGGGTTTGAGGTCATCCCGCGCAGCCCATCATTCTCAATCATCTTTTTCAGCTCGCCGCTCGTTAGCAAGTCGCGGCGGATGTAGTCCATCCAGGGCGATTGCCCATAGTCCAACAAACCCTTCAGCGGGTTGGTACCGGGCTTGCCTCCGACATTAGGAATCGTTGCTGAGGTGGTCATGACGCTTCTCCTTTATTCGAGGGCCTTCAGCTTAAATTGTACGACGAGCAGAGCGCGCGGCACGCTCTGGATTTCAGATTTTTAACATCTTTTCTTCCAACGCTTTAACCTTGGCCAAGCGCCGCACATGGCGCTCCTCCTGGGTGAATTGCGCGCCCAGGAAGGCCTTCACCAGGTCCTCCGCCAGCTTGACGCCCACCACGCGCGAACCCAGCACCAGGACATTCATATTGTCGTGCTCTACTCCTTGATGTGCCGAATAGGTGTCATGGCACATCCCCGCGCGGATGCCCACGAGTTTGTTCGCGGCGACGCTGGCGCCCACGCCGCTTCCGCAGATCAGCACGCCGCGCTCGGCGCGTCCATCGAGCACGGCGCGGCCCACCGCCTCGGCAAAGTCCGGGTAATCGGAAGGTCGTTCGTCATACGCGCCAACGTCGAGCACGTCGTGGCCAAGCGACTTTAACAAGCTAGCCATCTCGTTCTTCAGTTGAAAGCCCGCGTGATCCGATCCGACTACGAGTTTCATGGTTGCCTCACTTGCCCAGGAGTTGTTTCGCCGCCGCCACAACCGTATCAACGTCAAAGCCAAACAGCTTCAGCAGGTCCTTCAGCGGCGCGGACGCGCCAAAGCTGCGCATCCCGATGATCTTGCCTTTGGGTCCGGTGTAGCGCTCCCAGCCAAACGCCGAGGCCATTTCCACGGAGACGCGCGCGGTTACGCTCGACGGCAGGACGCTTTCCTTGTAAGCGGCATCCTGCTTCTCGAAGAGTTCCCAGGACGGCAGGCTGACCACGCGAGCCTTGATGCCCTCGGCCTGCAATTTTTCGTACGCACCCACGCACCACTGCAATTCCGTGCCGGTGCCAATCAGGATCACCTCCGGCTTTCCGCCATCCGCATCCGCCAGGACATAGCCGCCCTTCGCCACGCCGGAAGCAGCCGCATATTTTGTGCGATCTAGCGTGGGCATGGCTTGGCGGCTGAACACGAGTGTTGACGGCCCGTGCGTGTGCTGGAGGGCGGCTTTGTACGCCTCCGTCACCTCGTTCGCGTCGCCCGGGCGTAGCACCAGCATATTCGGCATGGCGCGCAAGGAAGCCAGTTGCTCGATGGGCTGGTGCGTCGGTCCGTCTTCGCCCACGCCGATCGAATCGTGGGTGAAGATGAAGAGCGCCGGGATTTCCATCAGGGCGGCCAGACGCATGCTGGCGCGCATGTAGTCGCTGAAGTTGAAAAAGGTCGCCGCAAAGCCGCGCAGCCCGCTGAGCGTCATGCCGTTGACCGCGGCGCCCATGCCGTGTTCGCGCACGCCGAAGTGGATGTTGCGCCCCGCGTACTCGTCGGGGAAAAACTCGCCCGCGCCCTCAAAGAGCAGGTTGGTCTTGTTGGACTTTGCCAAATCGGCGGAACCGCCAACGATCCAGGGAATGTTCTGAGCCAGGACGTTGAGCACTTTGCCGGAGCTTTCCCGCGTGGCCATGCCTTTCGCGTCCGGAAGAAATACGGGCAAATTCTTGTCCCAACCGGCGGGCAGTTCACGGCGCTGCATCTTGTTCAGGCGACCGGCCAATTCGGGGAATTGCTTGGAGTAGTCCGCAAAGAGCTTTTCCCATTTTCCGTGCGCATTCGCTCCCCGTGCGCCGAGATGATCCTGGAAGTTTTTGTACACGCCGTCTGGCACGAGGAACTTCGCGTCTTCCGGCCAGCCGTAATTCTGCTTTACGAGCTTGATTTCCGCTTTGCCCAGTGGCTCTCCGTGCGCTTCATAGGAATCCTGCTTGTGCGGCGAGCCGTAGCCGATGTGCGAATCCACGACCAGCAGCGTGGGGCGATCGCTGGTCTTCAAGAATGTTTCGTAACCCCGCGCCAGCTCCAGCAAGTCGTTCGCATCGGCCACGCGCGTGACGTTCCAGCCATAACCGACGAACCGCGTCATCACGTCCTCGCTGAACGACCAGCTTGCCGGGCCGTCCAGCGTCACGCGATTGTTGTCGTAGATCCAGCAAAGATTCGATAGCTTGAGGTGGCCCGCAAGCGACGCCGCCTCCCCGGCCACGCCCTCCATGAGGTCGCCGTCACCGCACACCGCGTACACGCGGAAATTGAACAACGCAAATTCCGGGCGGTTGAAATTTGCCGCCAGCCATTTTCCGGCAATGGCCATGCCCACGCTGTTTCCCACGCCTTGACCCAGCGGCCCGGTGGTTGTCTCCACGCCTGTGGTGAGGTGCGACTCCGGATGGCCGGGGGTCCTGCTGCCCAGTTGGCGAAAGCGCTTGATCTCGTCCAGCGATACAGAAAGCTCTTTCTGGACTTCGCCCTTGGCGTTCACCGCGCGCACACCGGCTAAGTGTAAGGTTGCGTAAAGAAGCATGGACGCATGGCCTGCGGAGAGCACGAAGCGGTCGCGGTTTGGCCACAGCGGGTCCGTGGGGTCATACTTCAAAAAGCTCTGCCACAGCGAATAGACAACCGGAGCCAGGCCCATGGGCGCGCCGGGATGACCGGAATTGGCCTGTTGCACGGCATCAATGGAGAGTGTCCGGATCGTATTGATGCACAGTTGATCGATGTTTTGCTGGCTCACAGTGTCTCCCTTGCGGAAAAGGGGATACCCGCAATGTGGGTTCAGGGGTTAGATGCAGCACCCGCAGATAAAACACCCAAATTGTACAGCAAAAAAGGCCGGACTGGCTTACGCGGCGGGCGTGCGGGCTATTCTCAGGTGTCCTGAAGTGGAAGAGGCGACGCCATCAGCAACACAAAATCAAAGCACTACCCCAGGATGCAGGTGCTGGTCTTCTCCGCCAAGCCCTGATTCACGGCTTCCCACTCGTATTGCACTACCCCTTCGTATTCGCTAGATTGGAATGGCCGGAGCCCGGGTGGCGGAATGGCAGACGCTGAGGACTTAAAATCCTCCGGGGATTTTTCCTCATGTGGGTTCGACTCCCACCCCGGGCACCAGTCTTTCTTGTTGAAAATGAATGCGTTGTTGAGTTGCTGCTTTCCGTGTACCTCTGGTGTACCCCTCCATGCAAGAGAACGAGCGGGTCGCGGCTCCAAGCGCTAGCCAAATCCGCCTCCAGTTGCTCTTGCCGCGAGCGCACCCACGGCGCGTAATGCTTCTCCGTGATCCTCACGCTTTGGTGACTCAGCAGTATCGAGACTCGTTCAATGGGCACACCGGCGAGAAGCAACTCGACCGCGAATGTATCGCGGAAACGATGTGCATGCCCGCTGGGAATGTTTGCAAGTTTGAAGAGTCTGCGTAGTCGCGTCTGCCAACTCCGCACGATGCTTTCTAGCTTTCCTTTCCCGCTCCAAAAGAAAAACTTCTCTGTGACTTTTGGCGTTGCTTCCAAGGCTGACAAAACAAAGTCTGGAAGGATTGTGTTTACGGGAACCCCAGTTTTCTGTGTGTAAAGGAATAGGCGGTTGCCTTCGAGCCTTTCTGTGCTGAAATTGACAGCATCCCCAATTCGCATCCCGCTGTAACGCAGTAGAAGAACAAGACCGCGAATGCGCCGCCCATTCTCGATCCCGTGGCTGGGCATCTCCTCTTTGTATTGGTCAACTGCTGCGAGAATTCGCACCATCTCTTCACGGCTGAATGGGAGAGTGGGGCAGAGAGTAATTTTCGGGGCCTTTAGATCGAGGGCAGGATTCTCAGGTGCCCACTTGCGTTTCAGAGCAAAGCGAAAAAATGCTCTCAATCGTTCGAGTTTTTTCGCGCTCGAACGAGGACCGTCCTTCCATTCGGAACGAAACTGACTCACCTTGGACAAGTCAAAGTCCGCCAGAACGTGCAGGCCGCATCGTTGGGCAAAGTCTTCCATTTGCCGTTTCAATAGTTTGTATTTTCTTACGGTGGAGTCGTTGAGTTTGCGAGCCTCAATATCCGCCAGGAATTCCTTCCACGCTTCGGGTGTAGATTTCCTTGTCGGTTGAGACGTGCGGTGATTCTCGATCTCCCATTCGCGGACTAATTCTTGGGCTCGCTGCCAATCCCGGACCTTGAGTGATTCACGCAGCTCCGTTCCGCCGAGAGTCCCATCAACCCAAATTGGGCACTGGCAATGGCGGTACTTTCTGCCCTTAGTGCGCTGCTTGCAACTCTTGCGGTGACGGCGATAGATCGTAAGCATTGAGTTGTACTCCTACCGGACGCCTGACTTCGATGATAAGCGACAATGGACCCTTTCGAGCACAGTTTGAGGAATGCGCAGCGTGACGTACCGCCTCTTGTGGCGTGGACTTCTCTCTCCGATTAGAAGCACACCCGGCTCGTTTTCGAAAAGCTCGCGAACCTTATCTGCACTTAGACTCCACATTTCGGCGATTTCCGTAACGGCATAGTGCCGTTCGATGTGCACCGAGGTCTCGATTTGGGATGGTACGGCCATTGCGCGTTAGTGACTCCTACGGGTTTGGAAAGATTCACAACTGCCTTGTCAAAATAGCTCCTCGGCTTCCGGGGGAGTGTTGAAGAAAATTCTTCTTGCATTCCACCACCGAACGAGCTACGCTTACGTAAACATAGTACGGTAATGTAGGAGGCTTTGTCAACTATCATGTCAATCCTAAAGAAGCAGCCCCGGCACGAGGTCATCTCTATCCGCCTGAGCGAAGATCGGCTCAAACTCTTGGAACGGTACCAGAAGCTCCTCAGCGACCAGTTGGGCCGCTCCGTGTCTTTGGGTGAGGCCGCTTTCCTTGTCATTGAGGAGCGCGTTGCCGGCATGGACCGCGAGACGGCGCGCCATGAACTGCTCAGCACGCCCACCGCCTCCCTCTACAACATTCGCAAGAAGTGGGAATCACAGCACACCCTGTCCATCGCCGAGTGGGATGTGCTCGCGCAGTACGTGCAGATCGGCACGGAGGAAGAGGCTCAAGAGCCCCCGTTGCTTTGGCCCGCGATTCCGTCCAGGGAGACTTATCTCACCTTGCTCGATGCGTTCGAGGCCGTTTATCAGAACCGGAAGAAGCCCGCTTCGAAGCACGTCTGGTATTACTTCGCGAACCTCGGCGGCCACTCCACGGATGTTCGGCTCTCCGATGATGTCGCCGAGCAGAGGCACCAAGCAGTTCTGAAGCAGATTGCGATTCGCAAGGAACTGTTGAAACCGTCCGAGCAATGGCAAAGCCCTGGCACGGTCGGCGGATGCTTTCTGACTGCGATCCGTGATGAAGGAGTTGAGAGTGCCAGACTCGACCAAATCCTTGCCCCCTATTGGGCGACACTCTGGGGCCTTGCCGCTCGGGGCCATTGGGTGCGGCACGACCGGCAGCCGGTGCGACTAGCAAGCCCCAACGAGGATGATCTCCGTCGCCGAATTATCCTGCCTGATCCGCTGGAGTCCGATGAGCTGAAGCTCTCGTTCACGACAAATGCCTGCCCGGAACTGGGTGTGCATATCGATCTCGGCCCAGTACGCCGGGTGAGTTCTCTCATTGCCCGGTATCCCAACCTAGCCGAGTTCCGAGCCATGCTCGAAGGATGGTTGGCCAAGCGTTCCTGGAATGGCAGGCATTTTCTCATGACGCGGGCCAAGGAAATGGGGCCAGCGAAGTTCACGCTTTGGCTACGGCAGAGCGATGTGGGCATCGAGTTCACCGAGAAGGAATGGGAAGCCCTACGCGACCTGTTCCAGAAAGCGTGGGCCACCCCCGAGGTTCAGCGGTGGTTGCAGGAGCTGCAACTCGAGTATGGCGAACAAGGTTAGCTGCGTGTATCGGTGGTTTGCGCCACGCTTTCGAAGAGCGGTGCCTGCGGCACCGGGTGGGGGGAATGACACGTCACCCCGTTTCGGGTGCTGTAGAGCAACCAAGGTTGCTATACGGGAACTTGCTGCAAACGCGGCAGCTACCAACTTTCCGCTTTCCGAGGTCTCTGTCCTCCAACCTGTGGTTCCCGTATGGGAACCTGTTGATTCAGTTGGGCGGCTGACCGTGCCCAATTTCCTGCCTTTGAATTAGATTCAGGAGTGCCGAATGCCCACACCACGCAGCAAATCCATCAGCACCAAAGTCACCGAAGAGGAATACACGCAGTTTGAAATCCTCGCGGGCGATCAAACGATCAGCGAGTGGGTGCGCGATGCTTTGTTGAAGGCGGCCAAGCCGAGTCCCGCAGAGCAAACCATTGTGGCGGAACTGCTGGCCCTGCGAATGATCCTGATGAATATTCTCTTCACCATCGCCAATCGGGAGCCGCTCACAAGCATGGCCATGGACGACATTATTAAACGGGCCGACGCGAGTAAGTTGGCGAAAGCGATGGAACGGCTGACAAGCGCAACTACGGGACCACAGAGGGGCTGAGAGACAACCCAATCGGAGCGAGGCAATGCGCATGGAATGGGGCCGAGCAAAGAGCACCGTAGGAACGAGGACTACGCCGGTGTACACCTACGTCCTCGTGCTCCTCTCCGTCGTGGCAACTCTGGGAGTCCAAGGCTTCCGTTGCGAGCGGGTCTGGACGCCACTTGAACGACATTATTTTGCTGCTTATTCGGCCTCGCAGATAGCCGGTGTTGTTCGCGACAACGGCTGGTACACCCTGTTGCAAGTTGTTACGCGTAAGGGGAGCCGGGTGGCACTGGATAGCGATGTGGTACCCGCGATGTCCAACAACGGAGAAAATACTCTCGCGCTCACCGAGGAAGCCGCAAAGCATGGCGCGCTGCGTCTTGAATTCCATCGCGCCCATTACAACAACGCCGAGATACATGCTTACCTCGGCAACTTGATCTATCAGAACCAAACCCTCATGGATCTGGTCCGGCCAGCTTTGTGGGGTGGGCTGGTTCTGTTCTTCGCGGGCCTGTTCCCTGCAACGTATCTGGACCGCAATCGTGCTTCGGCGCTGCGCTATGGGAGGAAACCTAGAGGCCCGGAGTTGATGTCCGTGGCGCAGTCGAACCGCCCGCAAAGCTCCCGTGGCAGGGACTTAGTGAACGCGTTTCGCACGATCCTGACCAGGGTGATGGGTTCCGAGAAGAAACTCCACCTTCCGCTCGCCAAAGACAATCCCTGCGTCTTGACCATGAAAGCGGCATTGCCCCAGGAGCCGCCCAAGATAGCGACAGTCGCTGCGGGAACAGATAACGCACCGCAGCGAGATGGCAAGCCGCAGGAACCCATGCCGATAGAGCAAGCGCCGAGTCAGGACCCAGAGTTCGAACACGCCGTGAAGCCACCAGAGAGACGCTTCTTCGAGTAGAGGCACATGCTTACCATTTCCAAGCCGCTCAGTGCAGGTCAAGCTCGTGCGTACCACCAGGAGGAGTTCAGCAACGCACAAGAAAACTACTACAGCGAAGGCGAGCGGATACGCGGCGAGTGGCATGGGAAACTGGCCGAGAAGTGGGGGTTGCATGGAGGAGTGCAGGAGGAACAGTTTCGGCGGCTCAGCGATGGCCAAGATCCCCTTACCGGAGAACAGTTGGTTCGCTACCAGACGGCGCGGGAATATGTGAACGAGCAAGGCGATACGGTCAAGGCGATGGAGCACCGCGCTGGGTGGGATGCGACATTCTCCGCACCCAAAAGCGTATCGCTAACGGCGCTCGTGGGTGGAGATGAACGGGTGCAGGAAGCCCATCGAGCTAGTGTTGGAGTTGCTTTGGACGAACTGGAGCGATATGTCCAGGCCCGGCTTGGAGGGAATCTCCCGCCGGAGACAACGGGCAAGTGGGTTGCCGCGAAATTCGAGCACGACAGCGCGAGGCCGGTAAACGGTTATGCAGCCCCGCAGCTTCACACGCATGTCGTCATCTTCAACCTGACCGATACAGAGAATGGTGAAACGCGCCCGCTGCAACCGCAGGAACTTTACCGCACGCAGCAGTACGCCACCGCTGTGTATCGCTCCGAACTCGCACACCGTTTGCAAGAGTTGGGCTATGAGGTCGAACACGGCAAGAGCGGTCAACCGGAAATCAAGGGTTACAGCCGCGAGTATCTCGATGCTTCGAGTCCGCGCCGGAAACAGATCGAAGAGCATCTTGCGAAGGAGAATCAACGAGGAGCAGGGGCGGCGCAGATCGCGGCGCACCAGACGCGCGAGGCCAAGATCGAACTCTCACACGAAGAGATGCAGCGGCGGCACAAGGACATGGCATCTGAGTTCGGCAACCAACCTGAGCACGTGAAGGCGGAAGCACAAGACAGAGCACATGAGGTTAGCCAAGAATCGGGAGAGAATATTGCACACTCGGCTGGGACCTTCGCAAGAGAACGAAACTTTGAACGCGACGCAGTAGCCGACGAGCGCGCCCTACTGACGGATGCGCTCCGGCGCTCCATGGGTGGAGCGACGCTGGCCCAAGCGAAGGCCGACTTCGAAGAGCGCATCAAATACGGTGAGTTCGTGGAAGCACAGAAGAAGGGCAGCGCGCCTGGCCGGGCGTTTACAACCGCGGAGATGATCGCCTTTGAGCAGGACACGATCAATACCATGCGAGCAGGACAAGACGAGCATCCCGCGCTGGCGACTTTTGGCACGCGGAGAGCAATCCGAGAAACCCGCCCACATCTAAGCGACACCCAACGCCGGGCCGTCGAGCAAATTCTGTCGAGTCGAGATCAAATGACAGCACTGGAAGGCGTCGCCGGCGCGGGCAAGACTACCTCTCTGGTGGCGATCCGCGAAGCCGCCGAGCGAGAAGAGTATATCGTCAAGGGGTTAGCGCCCACCTCTCGTGCAGCTCAGAAATTAGCAGAAGGCGGAATCAGATCGACTACCTTGCAACGACATCTTGCCCCGTCCGTTGAGGGGCAGGATCAACGGAAACATTTCTACATCCTGGACGAATCGAGCCTTGCGAGCACCAGGCAAATGAACGAACTCCTCCACCGGCTTAGAGCAAATGACCGTGTATTGTTGGTTGGCGACACGCGCCAGCACCAGGCCGTCGAAGCAGGCCGACCGTATCAGCAATTGCAGGAAGCAGGAATCCAAACGGCTCGACTGGACGAAATCGTGCGGCAGAAAGATCCGGCGCTCAAAGAGGTAGTAGAAAAGCTCTCACGCGGCCAAGTCAGACAGGCGATGGAGAAACTCGATTCCGGTGGCCGCGTGCATGAAATCGCCGACCGGGATGAGCGTATCGCTGTAATCGCGCACGAATATGCAAAGCAGCCCAAAGGTACGCTTGTGGTTTCCCCCGACAACCAGTCGCGGATGGCGATCAACCAAGCGATCCACTACGCCATGCAGGATACGGACCAGATGCCGTACCGCGAACACCGAATGAGGGTGCTGGTCGCCCGGCAGGAGATCACTGGTGCGGATCGCCAGTGGGCCACCCAATACGAACCCGGCAACGTGGTGCGGTACACAAAGGGCAGCAAGACACTCGGCATTGCACCCGGAGAGTACGCGCGAGTCGAAAGCGTTGACGAAAAACAGAACCACGTCACGGTCGAACGAGAGAATGGCCAGCGCCAGAGCTACGACCCGCGCCGTCTACAAGGTGTGACGCTATACCGAGAGGCAGAGCGAGCGTTCAGTGAAGGCGACCGCATCCAGTTCACCGCCCCAAACCGAGAACAGTATGTAGCCAACCGTGAGCTGGGCACCATCGAGAAGCTCGACGACAGTGGCAACCTCCGAATCCGTCTCGACTCGGGCCGCTCGATCGCGTTCAACATTCGAGAGAATCCGCATCTGGACTGCGGCTATGCCGTGACGAGCCATAGCAGTCAGGGTCAGACTGCTGATCGAGTGCTTATCCATGTGGACACCGAACAGGGGGGAGAGAAACTCATCAATCGTCGCTTCGCATACGTCGCGGTGTCGCGCGCCCGTTACGACGCGCAAATCTACACCAACGATAAGACCGCCCTTGCCGAAGGTCTTAACCGCGATGTTTCGCACCGATCCGCATTGGAAGCGACACGCACAACAGAACCACCGGTCGCACAAAGGACCGAGCCGGCCCCGCCTCTGGCGCAGGAGAGAGAACGAACAATCGAACGAGACCTCAGCCCTGGCCGCTAGGCATACTATATTGTGAATCTAAATAACCTAAAGGGTCCACGACGGCAGCTTTGTTGGAACCCGATTGCACCAAGCGTGCAGGTTAAGGCAGAATCCAGATTCATATTGTGAGAGTAGGATTCTTTTGGTTGGGAGGCGGAATGGCCCAATCGTTCCGGCGCCGGCACATACAAGTTGGACGCAAAAGCAAATGGCGAGTCGTAGGCTTCGTGGTCGGAGGAATTCTTGGAGCGGCATTCGTTTTCTGCATCGTGGTGTTGATGCTTGTCCTGCATTCGCCGCCTCCCCCGGCGATTCATACTGACCCATTGTCAGCCAAACAGTTCGAGGAAGAATATCGTGGGGCAGTCGCTGCCGCACGAGCGGGCTCGCCACAGATAGTCCGAGCCGACGAAACCCAGGTGAATACCGAGCTTGAAGCCTTCATGCGAGCGTATCGGTCCAGGTCGCAACAGGGTGACGGGAGTGTTTTGACTGACGCGAAGATAAAGCTCCTCGGCAACCAAATGCAGGCGTATATCTTTCTCGACTACAAAGGACAGAAGTTGACGCTGCAACTGACAGGAAAGCTACACGCCGTGAATGGATTCCTGCAATTCGAGCCGGAAAGCGGAAAGGTGGGCGAACTGCCGATTCCGAAATCAAGGCTGGAGGCGGCGGGTCGTCAAATGATGAATGCGCCCGGCAATAATCCCCACTACCGACTACCTGCCAACATCAGCGACATTCGCGTGGAAGACAGCAAACTCATTTTTGTCATGAAGTAGATGACACTCTGTTAGCCTGTGACCAGGCCATGTGATGGATGAACAGTGCGTCCGTGTCGGGCGTTACAAAGGGAACCGTTTTTCTTGCTGCCCCGCTCTTCGATTAGCGCATCGGCGCATGAAATCTTCATCCTATTGTGAATGCAGTTCAAAAATCTGTGGAAATTGAGGTTGCACTCTTGACACCCTGCTCAGAAAGGCCATATAAAGGCCATACTTAGTGAGGTGTAAACCCCCATGATCTATCAAAGATCTTTTGTCCTGATTGTAAACGCCGGAGCAAAAATAGACCGCGTCACGCCGTGAGAGCGGGTGATGCGGCGGAGGAAAAGTAGACCGCCGGACCTTGGTTTCACGAACAGTTGTGGAGAGGGCCAGGTTCGTGGGAC